>Ga0181580_10002541_pt1 | contig 14808 bp, 5 predicted proteins | sample 071ome_23_FD_132413 | JGI IMG/M metagenome (GOLD analysis project Ga0181580, IMG submission 132413) | Coastal salt marsh microbial communities from the Groves Creek Marsh, Skidaway Island, Georgia - 071403BT metaG (megahit assembly) | ecosystem: Environmental > Aquatic > Marine > Intertidal zone...
CCGTAGGTCACGATACGCACCTTGAAGGCCAGGGAGGAGCTGCCAATGGCATTTCCATAAAGATCCTGGACGTTTTGCACGGTGAGTGTGTAGGAAGCATCTGGTGTCAGATCGGAGGTGTCGATGACCACCGATGAGCCACTGACCTCCGCAGCACTGACCGAAACACCATCAGAAAGGGCGTAGTTACCGGCCACTGCGCCGGAGCTCGCATCGATGCCTTCATTGAATTTCACCAGCAACTTGTTGGCGGATTTGGCAGCAACACTCAGCACCTCAGCAGGTACGGTATCCTTGATCACGCTCAAGGTGGCCACCTCACTGGTCACGGTCAAGGTGGGAACCGCCAGCACCACACGGTACTGAATACCACTCTCGGCCAGAGTCAAAACCGGCGTTTCCAAGGTGTCTTCGGTAGCCCCTGCAATGTCGGTGAAGTTGGAGGATCCGGCACTGGCCTGCTGCCATTGATAATCCACGAATTGACCATAGGCCGAAGTGCCACTGGCAGTAATCGATAAGGCATGTGACAGGCCTTCACTCACCTCCTGACTGGCAGGATGCTGATCGATAGTGATCACTGCGCCATTGGGGTCGAGGTAGGTACCGATCAAGGCCCCTGTCAATGTGGGGGCGTCTCCATCCTGCGGATCCGGGTCGGTGCTACGAATCACTGTCGCAGCCACGCTGTCTCCACCGCCACCTTCGGTGTGGATGGATTCCAGGTAATAGCGGCTGCCTGCATCGAGTTGGATGTCGAACGTGGGCCATTCGCTGTTCACGAAGAAGTCCGAGCGTTTGTCATCCACAATGCTACCACCCTCTCCGGAGTTCCACGCACGCGCATTTGACCAGCCTGCTTCCTGGGCAATCCAGAGCTTGTTGGCTGGGTCTTCATCGGTGCTTAAGTAGAGATTGGAGGGGTCATCACTGTTGGTGAAGAAAATGTAGTTCCCATCTTCGGGTGGCACGAAATAACCCACCAGCTGATTTCCGTAATTACTGCCACTTTCGTTCGCTCCGTCGGGACCATACTCCCAGTAGGGCTCCAGTGTTACAGATGTAGGATTATCAGGGAATCGCGGATCATTTTGGAGGGTTTCAAGATCTGGGGTCTCCTCAAATTGCCAGAACTTGTGTAGGACCACTCCCTCTTGCCAAATAAAGGAGCTGAATTCCATTGTTGAACCAGCCTCGATAGCATTACCAGACAAGTCCTGCACATTGTTCACGGTGACGGTATATTCTGACCCCACTGACTGCTGAGAGGTCTGAAGAATGACGGTATTGTCATTGGGAGCAGCTTCAACATTAGCTCCACTGATACTGAGTCCGCCGGAGAGTTTATAATTGGAAGCATTACCACCGGTAGCGGAATCGACGGCTTCTGAGAAGATAACTTTAACCTCATTAAAGGAATCTGAGCCCGTAGCGCGCGTTATAGAAGGGGCGGCCCCATAACTAGATATGGAAACCATCATAGCCCCCAAAAAAAATAGGATACACTTGTTTTTCTTGAGCATTTTCATTTGGTTTTGATTGATATTGATACCAACAAAAACTAAGTGCATCCGGATGTTGGCACTCCAGTTCAATAGAAATGGACAGCTAATCGAATGCGCTTAGAAAAAGTCGGCAGTGAGAATAAAAACAGATTGGTGAAAAAGACTCATTAATCGAGCTTTTTTTGTTTTTTTAAGTAACCGGGTATGGTCGAAAAAAGTTGACAGTATTGTGACATTGCCGGGAATAACTAAGCCCAATGCATGCACTCGAGCCTTGATTTCGCAGAAACCAAAATGAGAAATACGGCGCTAGAAGGACCAGTTATTCGATAATTGTCACGGAATCAACATCTTCCCCGATATGATGTGATCTCCATTCTCTTCCTGGCCAGAGGATTTGATATTCAACATCAGCGGAAATCATGGGCAATATCAGCAAAGGGTCGTTCTGAGTTTGCCAGCCCGATCCTCCACCTGGCATAGTCCCAGCGAAGAGAACTCCCCCCTCATCATCTAACATTCTCAACTGACACCCAACACCAAAAGGGTTGTTACCCTTACCTTGAATCCTAACGCTCAGACCCGCAGCTTGTGGATGCTGATTAAAAAACAAACGCGTCTGGCCTCCCGCTTGAGTGGCCACAATATCCATGCGGTGATCTCCGTTAAAATCTCCAAGCCCAATCGATTGGAAACCTGCGTCAAAGGGCAACCCGCAGGAATCAGGACTCATTTTGCGAAAAGTGCCATCAGATTCCCCACGAAGCAGTAACAATCCTCCCAACTGAAAAGAGAAATTCCCAACAGAGGAAATCATTCCAATCTGGCCTACAATTAGATCGACCTGACCATCTCCATTGAAATCTGCAGCCTGAAGCCCCGAAACCGGGGCGCGCTGAACCGCATGAGGAAGCGCTTCAGCGCGTAAAGACCCCTCTCCATCGTTCAGGAAAGCCATGGAATCAAGCGTGTTGACTTCCAGCACTTCCCATGCATCTGGATGAGAGCCGAGCACATCCTCAACCGACATCTTTGCATGGGACCGATGATTGGAGGCAAGATCGCGAACGTAAGGAAGCTCCGCCGCCAGCCGGTTTCGCGAAAGGCTCAGACCCGGCACCCCATCCAGGTGATAGGTTACCTCCAAAAGGGTCTTGCGCCCTCGATGGAGAGGATCTCCAAAATACCATCGAAGGGGTTTTTCCCGTGAAGCCTGCCACCGGGTATTGGTCCCCAAGTTGCCGGCTACCAGATCCAGGTGACCATTCCCGTCCAAATCGGCGGCCACCAGTGAGGTCCATAGGCCCCTCCAACGATCCAAACCCCATTGGGCGGTTGCTTCTTCCAGATGCCCCTTTCGGTTTTCAAACAGTCGAATAGGGCCACCGTGAGAGGCAATGAGAAGCTCCGGGTAACCATCTCCCCTCAGATCGCACCAAAGCGCCGATCGAGGACGAGCCACCGAGCGCAGTGCTTTGGAAAGATCAGGGGCGATCTGCCATGGGTTGGGCTTGCTTGCCTGCTGTTCAAAAATTAAGGATGGATGGCAATGGGGGTAAAGACCCCATCGGGTGTATCCCATCGCAGCAATGCCCAAATGCCCCATGCCTTGGGCCGGGCCTGCGACCAGGGAGTGAATCCCCGGAAGTTCCTTCGAGAACAGGGTTCGCCAACGACCCTTGAGATCAAACTCCACCAGTGAGGAAGCCCCGCGGGTTTGATATCCATCCTGTCCCATCAATAAGTGAACGGCTCCTCCGGGGAGCCCCATGGCCAGAAGACCCGTGCTGTTATGGACCAGTTTGTAGGAGAGTTCTCGACGTTCAAAGCCCGGTTCACCATCGATGTCGGTAGATTCAAAGACAGTGATTTTCTCGCCCCTCACTGCCCCCAGAATGAGGTCCGAGCGCCCATCACGATTGATGTCCACACTTGAAAGGCCGGTCCCTCCCTGGGCCTGGGAAAAGGGCAAACTAGGTTGCATGCTAAAGTCATTGGCCTGGGAGGGTTTTGAAACGTGATGCAGCCAATGCGAGGCATCCACGAACCATGGTTGTGGGTCGGGGACAGACGATGGTTCAGGCACCGCTCCTGCCGGCAACTCCGGAATCGCCGGCTGCTGAATGAGGTAGTGCTGCTGAGCCATGAGGGAGTCGTAGACGCTTTGGCTTCCATCCGGCCATCGAATCCTCAGCGAAGCGATGGCTTGTGCACTCGGCATGGCAAAGACCTGTTTGCTCTCTCCATGCGAAAGATAGCGTCCACCAGCAATCACGGTTCGTTGCATGGAAGGCAGCCCCTCCACATCCAACCACATCCTCGCCCCCACGGCCGCGGTATTGGGCCCCTTGCCCATCAAGGAAAGCGAGAGGCGGGCGCCCGAGGCCTGATTGCGATAAAAGGCAGGGGTGTCATTGAAGCGATTGAGCACCAGGTCCAAATCACCATCGGCATCCAGATCCGCCGTGGCGAAGCCCTGATGCACGGCAGGATGCTGGGTTCCCCACCGATCGGTCACGTCTTCGAATTGACCCTTGCCAAGATTTCGAAATGCAGCCACCGGTTCCCTCAGCGGAGGATAGAAGGCAATGTGCTCCTGCATTTCCTGAGTGAAAGCAGCCTGCAGAGAGGCCTCATCCGGATAGCCTTGCCAGGGGTGCTGAAGCCCCTTGATCTTTTCCAGAGTATCCAAGTCCTGCATGTCGTGCGAGTAACCTGCGGACACCAGAAGGTCATCCAGACCATCCAGGTCGACATCGATGAAGATGGGACACCAAGACCATCCTGAGGCTTGGACGCTTGCCATCTGTGCCGTCTCGACAAACCGGCCGCCTGACTCTTGCACAAGCAGGGTGTTTCGGTTGACCTGCGTCCAAGGGCCATTGAGATGAGGAAGATTCGCTACCCAATTCATGGCAGGAAGCTGTGCCTTGCGCCGCATCGGGTCCCGGTCAAGCATGTCCGCCACGAAGAGATCCAGGTCCCCATCCTGATCGACATCTGCCATGTCTACTCCCATGGAGCTGGCCGAAGTGATCTTGAGAGCCGCAGCATCCAGAGCATCAAAGCCACCTTGCCCATCCCCTACCCAGAGGCGATCGGGCGTCCAGTAATCATTGCACACATACAGGTCTGGCCAGCCGTCTCCCGTCCAATCGCACAGCATGGCGCTCAGCCCCCAATCCCGCGGCGGGGCCTCCAGAGGTTTCCCGTTGCTTCGAAAGGCTCCTTCCGTCCATGAGACAGGGGTGAACTGCCCCAGGCCATTGTTCAGATACAGGCGATCGGCTTCCCCATATTCATGAAGCTGCGATTGATGAATGAACAGGCGGTCTTCCCACTGCTTGGGTGGAAGAATTTGATTCCCAACCCTGCGAACCGGAACCCGCGCCTTGTCCCGAATGTCATCGACTCGGTTATTGGCCACATACACATCCAAACTCCCATTGCCATCCACATCGGCCAGTGTCAGGCCTGAAGCACTGAAGCGAGTTTCCAGCCCGGCTTTGGCGCTGGCATCCTCGAAACGAAGGGACCCGCGATTGAGAAACACGAGCACGCCACGCCCCACCGTCGCCAGGAGGATATCCAAGTCCCTGTCTCCATCGACATCGGCAAACACCGCCCCACGACTGGGCACGCCCGGGTTCCTGAGCGATGGAGGAAGAGCACACGACTGAAACTGCCAGGAACCCCGGTTGGCAAAAAGTGCGTTCTCCCCATCAATGGCACAGAAAAACACCTCGGGCAGCCCATCTTCATTCAAGTCTCCAAGAGCCAATCCCGAGCCATTGAACAGCACACGGTTGCCAGCACCTTTGAGCGGGTTCAGATCGTTACGGAAATCAACCCCGCAGTCTTCAGCCGCAACCCCGACAAAACCCTCAAGGTCATGGCCCGCTTCCATCGTCAGCTGCAAGCTTTGGCTCGAAAGGCCCTGAGATTGAAGGGAACAGGCGCCCAGCATTCCCATCAGTCCGCAGAGGATCATGAACCGAAGGGGCGATAGGGTCTCACCTGCCACCCTTCCTGACGCAAGGCATTTCATCTCACTTCATGATGCCGGTGCCTTGCATCCAGTGGCAATAGAAAGAAAGCGACCTTCAAACGAGGTTATCATCCGGGAAGGATTGGTTGCGTGCGAAACAACTCTCATGGGCACATCGTTCCAAAAAAAAGACATTTTTGTAAGGGCCTTTTGAGAATCTTTTGCTATGATAAGGCATCATAAAAGAGAAAGGATACTTTCATGGAATGGATTCAACCCACATCGTCAACCATGCTCAGCTTGTTGATTGGCCTGGGCCTGAGCGCCTCCTGCGGCTTTCGCATCTTCGTACCTCCCTTCATCATCAGCCTGGCCGCCCTGGGGGGGCATCTGGAGTTGGCTGAAAACTTTGCCTGGATGGCCACCCTGCCAGCAGTCCTTGCCCTTGGCACCGCGGTCGCCCTGGAGGTGGCCGCGTATTATCTGCCGCTGGTGGACAACCTGCTCGACACCATGGCCGCTCCCGCAGCGGTCGTAGCAGGAGCCATTGTCAGTGCTTCGGTGTTTACCGACATGAGCCCGGTCATGAAATGGTCTCTGGCGCTCATTGCCGGTGGAGGCGCCGCAGGCATCGTGCACGCCTCAATGGCACTGCTCAGGGGTGGCAGCACCGCCACCACCGGTGGCCTTGGCAATCCTCTGATCTCAACGGTGGAACTGGGCGGCGCAGTGGGTGCCTCCATTCTGTCCTTGTTGGTACCCGGCTTGTTCCTTGTGGCAGTGCTGATTCTGGCGGGGGCTGGCGTGCGCATTTGGATGCAACGCCGAGCAAGGGTATTGCCTGCCAGCGGACACTCGGTTTGATCGACGGCTCCTCTGTCGATGGATCCCCACACCGCGTCGCTTGAGAGAGGATGATCACCCTCCACCTTGCCTGGCGATAGGTTTTAGCTACTCCAGGGCTTCGGTCACCTTGAATCGCTTCTCATGGCTGTTCCCTCGAATTTGAGGGATGTACATGGCTTGCCCGACCGCTGGCAAGGCGTGGAACGCACCGGGAGCTTCGGCTCGAAGCGTGTAACGGATTTCCCAAACCCCCTCGGGAAGTTCATCGACAAACAGAGCGACTTGTCGGTCCCGCCACTCCTGATGCAAGGGTTGTTGTTGCCCGGACCATCGCCACCCAGAGGCAACCGGATTGGAAGGAAAGCCCTCCTGACCGAGTCGATCCACAGCTCTCTGGGAAAGTCTTCGCGCCCGGATCGATGAACCGCTTTGGACCTCCACCGCTTCCAAACCGGCAGGCTTGAGGTCCTCGATCATCAGGTAGGATTGATGGTTGGAGGCATCGAGGGTCAGGATGACCTCCACGCGCTCCCCGCTGGCCAGCGAGTCCCCGTCGGCCAGTGGCTCACGCGCAAGAACCCTTCCCTTGAGCAGCGTCGGGGTTTCCTTCAAGCGAGCGTAGTCCCTCCGTACGAACAATTCATTACCCACCGCAGAAACCGGCTCCTCGGTGCTGAACCAGGAAGCATCGGCGCTCAGATAAAGGGTACCCTCTCCTTCAGCGCGGATGACCTTGATGAGGTTTTGATCCGCAATGCTTGCACTCGGCACTCGGAATCGACTCGGAGCCTTCAGCCAGTTTTCAGGAGTCAGTGACTCGGTTGCCACAAGCACCTCATTGACATAAAGCTCATAGCGCATGGTGGCCTCCAGCTCCCCGCTTTGCTTGAGGTAATCAGTGAGAGCAAAAAGGACCATGGCCGTATCCCGGGTATTGGACCAATGCGCACCACGTCGGTTTTGAATCAACCATCGCACAACCGGAGCCACCAGTTCATTGTCCGGATCCACGGACAGCAAGGCTCTCAGGGCCATGGCAGTGGCCTCGACGCCGCCATCAGACCAGTGACGAAACAGGCCATCCTCTCCCCAGTGAGCGGTCGGTTCGGAATCTCCTGACCTAATTCCGGATGCGAGCACCGATCCTGCCCCCTGCTCTCGCCGAATCACGCCATTTTCCAATTGTTGCACCAAGAGCCTGGCCTCCTTCTTCAGGCCACCATGATGAGCCACCAGGGTCAACAAGGCTCGACCGTAGGCATTGAGGGTGTCTTTCTCTCTCCAAAGCTGCTCCCAGGCCTTGCGTGTGGCCTCCTTTGCCTTAGGGCTGAGGTCTTCACGACCTGCGGCATGGATGGCATGAAGCATCCACACCTGCAGATCCGGACGATTTTCCGCCTGCACCAGCCGAGCAGCGAGAAAATCCCTTCCCCGGCGCAACATGTTTTCAGGCAAGTCGACTTGAGCATCCCGAGCCAAGCTCAGGGCCCAGACCGCGTATGCAGACATGAAGAGGTCGGAAGCACCTTCCTTCCACCAAGCCCACCCGCCATCGGCATGCTGGAAATCCGTCAGACGCTCAAGGGAAGCCTGGGTCACCGCATCCATTTCATCCCATTCCACATGTCCTGAACGATGAGTCGCCTCCCTCTGCTGGGGATCGATCCCACCCAAAGATCGCGCGGCCACATCCTCAGCCCGAACGCCCAGATCTTCCAGAGTACGACGCACGATCATGGCTGGCACAAAACGGCTCAGGGTCTGCTCGGTGCATCCGTAGGGGTAGTCGATGAGGTATGGCAGGGCATCGAGCATGGAGACCGCCAGGCTGGGCGTCACCTGGATCTCCAGCTCGGTGCTCCCTGCCTTGCGCTGCTCTGGCAGATTCAAGGAAAGCTCCAGTGAAGAGGCCTTGCCTTGGCCAGAGGCCACCAGACGCTGGACCAGGCCATGCTCATGCGCCACCAGGTCCACCACCATGGCATCGGCATGACTGCGGCTTCGAGCGGAGGCCTGCAGACGAACATTGCCGGGCTGGTCGACCCGCACATCGCTCCAATCCACCCGCACCTTTCCTTGAGCGGGGATCTGAACCTTCCGATCGACCTCTTCGGTCCAACCGGACAGATTTCCAGAAAGCACCTCGAGCGCCACCGACACCTCCACCCCCTCATCGGTCTCATTGTGCACCAATGCTGAAAGGGTGACTCGATCTCCCACCACCAGAAACCGCGGGGTCTGCAATCGAACCATCAATGGCTGACGGGTCAGGGCCGTGGTCTCAGCTCGGCCCACGCGGGTGTCCTGGTCGTGGCAGCGTGCGTCAAATTTCCAGGTCGTCAGGGTATCTGGCAGCGAAACCTTGAGTCGGGCCTCTCCATTCTGATCCGTCTGCAAGGCAGGCTCCCAAAAAGCAGTCGCCCGCATGTCCTGGCGCACGATCATTTCGACCTCTGCGGCGCCACCTGCGGGTGCCGCGGCCGGCATCGCAGCATCCATCTCCATGGCCATGCCAGCCACGGGAGCCCCTTTCATCATCCGAGCCTGCATCGGGGCCGCGTCGGCGACCGCCATCATCTCCTCGGGAGCCGCTCCACCAGCATAGCCACGACTGCTGAAATCGGCCATGGCCAGATTCGAACCCTCCTCCAACCGCGTATCGGCGGGCGAGGAAAGCCCAAGTTCTCGGTAACGCCGCCATTGGTCCTCCGTCATGAGGCCCTTGTCCTCCACCTCCAACCATTTCACAAAAGACCGTGCCAATCCCCCCTGCGAAGCGATGAGGGAGCGCATTTGCCCATAGAAGGTTTCCCTTGGATCCCCGGCAAGGTCCGACTGGATGGCCGTCACCGACTCATCATACACCGCCAAAGCCAGCTCACCCTTCACGGGCTGACCCGCGTGATCGCGCACCTGGATCCTCACCTCTGCCTCCTGCCGGGGGGAGTAGGCTTCCTGATCTGCCTCAACGGCAACCTCCAGAAAGGCATGGGTGGGCGGCACAGTGACCGACTCCTGATCCTGATAAACCTTGTGATCGCTGACACTCCATGCCTGGACAAACACATTGGGGACATGCGCAGCAGTGATCTCCAAGGGAACCATGCGCACCCCTCCGGGGACGTGAATCACCCGATGCTCCAGCAATTGCTCAGCACCCAGGGTCAAGAGCACCCAACGATCACTCTTCGGGACACTCAATAACACAGGCGCGGTCTGCCCCACCTGAAAGGTCTCCTTGTCGAGAATGATTTCCAACCCTTGAGAGTGGTAGCCCAAGTCCTGGTCCTCAGGCCTACCCACCCACAGGTCACATTCCGCACGCACTTCGGCACCCGGTCCGGGGAGTCCTCCGGGTCGCTGATCCTGACTTGTCCACAACAAGGTGTAGTAGCCCCGTTCGGTGGGCGTGAAGACAAAGATGGCTTTTCCTGAAGTATCACTGCTGAGCACTTGATCACTCACCACCTCGCTCTCATAACCACGTTCCTTGAATTGCCAGGGACGCTGGTCGGGGCGTTCGGGTTGCGGAGGGAAGTCCTTCCACTGGCCCGCATCGGCACCTAGGCCCGGACGCTCGACTTCCAAACCTTCAGGGGAGATCCAGATTTCACGCCATCGCTTGCGCAGGACCTTGATCTGCCCTTCACGAGAAAGCGGGCGCTCCTGAATATCTTGAATGCGGATGTCGAACACCGCCTTCTGAGAAGGCTCGATCACGCGATGATCCCCGACGATGTGGGCAAAGTGTCCTTGCCGTGAAACCCTCACTTCCTTCTGCACCACAACCTCTCGACGAGAAGCATCGCTCACGCGCACTTCGACGCGATAACTCATGTCCGTCGACAGATCATCGCTGGAATCAAAGGTGATGAGGGCTCGCCCTTGGGCATCGGTCTTGACCGACCATTCCTTGTCCAGGCTCTCAGGCCGCTGACCGGGCATCATGCGCCCCGTGGCATCGGCCAGCTTCATCCATGGATAGGGGCGGGGCATTGGAGAAATCATCTGGTAGGGCCGACGATACACCCTGACCTGCACCTGAGCATCGGTCACGGGTCCACCAAAATAGTAGGAAGCCTGGAGATCCAGACTTACAGAATCTCCAGGGCGCGGCACTACGGGTGTCTGACCCTCCTCCAGATCGGGCCAGTCAAGGGAGAGCTTCATCTCGGGAAGCTTGTACTCCTCAACACGGAAAAGGGTATGGTTGGCAACCCATTGATCGTCCTTCTCCTTCAGTTCCAGTCGATACATCCCCAGAGGGGCGTCACTGGCAATTTCCCACTGCCCATGCAGCGAACCGAAGGCATTGAGAGTGACTTGCGACTCGAACACCGTGGCCCCGCGCGGGTCCACAATACGGCACTTGAGATCAGCCTGAGCCGGGGTGATGTAACCACTTTCGTCTCGCTGGCGCACGATGGCCTTCCAATACACCGTTTCCTCCGGGCGATAAGCCGGACGATCGGAGAAGGCATACACCTTCCACGGATCTTGCTGGCCACGACGGTTCGCCGGGTGGTGCAGCGTGGTCAGATTCTGCCCGTCATCCTTGGACGCGGTGATCAGCCAGGATGAGCCATCGGCCCGTTCGGATTCCATCACCACCAGACCCTCGGCATCGCTTTGGCGATCAAACGAAGTCCATTGCTGCTCGCGGCCTCGTCGGGTCTGCTGCCACAGCCGCACCGTGGCGTGAGGGATCGGTCGGCCATTGCGCGCATCGCAGACCCACACCAACATGCGGTTGGTGGAGGCTCTGGCGGTCACCATCAGATTGCTGACCAGAATCCATTCGCGGCTCAGCTCTTTCCCGCCACTCGAGGCGATGGCCAAATAGGCCCCCTCGGGCAAAGATTCCTTGAGCACCCATTCCTTATGCCCGGGATCGTGTCGTCCCAGATCCTCCGTCTCTACCGCTTCTTGAAAGACTGGCTCCTGGCTGGGCGTCTCAACCGAGCGTATCCACTGGTAGGAACCCAACTGGCCCTTGTCGGCCAGAGCCAGGTCCTGGACCAGGTCCATGGCATAAATCTTGAGCTGGAAGGACTCAATGTTGCGCCAGCGCACGTGCAGTCGAATTCTGGAATCAGGCTTGAACGCGTGATCCACCGCCAGATCGGCTCTCACCTTGAGAATCTCCTCCACGCTCCGAGTGGCACTTGCATGATAGCGCGTTTCCTCCTTGTCGTAGAGATCCAGCAGCCGACGCCACACCTTGAGCGCAGCCGGGTAATCAGGCAGGAAGGACCACTGTCCATCGTCGCGCTGTTCGGCCCGACCCTGCGATCCCAGCCACTGGGCCTGCTGAGCCAGGGCATCATCCAACCATGCATGCTTGGTCGAGATATCGGTTGACCTCTCGAAGGCTCGCAGGATGCGTTCGTATGAGCGTGCCTGCACCCCCCAGCGCTGTTGAAGAGACCGAGCCAGAAGGTAGTAGGCGTGTGAACGATCCTCCGGAGTCTGGGCAATGCGGGTGGCCTGCTCAAGGACATCCACCGGAAGATAGTTTCCGGCACTGCCATACATTTCATAGGGCCTCGCCTGCGGCACCGCTGAAGCTTTCCAAAGAATGCTCAGAAAGCGATCCCGAGCGACCTCCAACTCCGACGAACCAGCCCAGAAATCCAAAGCTCGCTGATAAGCCGACCAGGCCTGATTCCATTGACGGCGATTGCGGGAAGTCCACCAGAAGTCTCCAAGAGACTCCAACAAGGCGGCCTCCATGGCATCGACGCCCTGAGAAGTGTCGCGATCGTCCACCATGCGCTGCAGCGACCTTCCGACCTCTATCAAGGGCCCTTGATCGGGTTGCTGAGTGGCACTCAAGGAACGCCACTGGCTGTCCAATCGACGAAAAAGAATCCATCGCTGCTGTTGAGCCGTCAGGGCCTCATTCTTCAAATCGATGCCCTCATAGGCTTCCAGGGAGCGCTGGTAGGCACCTCGGGCAAAAAGGGCCTCGGCTTCCGTGAGGGCGGGCAGTCCTTCCACCCAAGGAGTGACTGCTCCCAGCAGGCATTGAGAAGCGATCAAGCAGGATCCCATCCACAGACGTATCATGTCGGTCATAGTAACAGTTAAGACGCCGCGAGTCGTGAATTATTAGAAGATTCCCCCAAAAAGATGTCCTTCCCGAAGGATGAAGCCTAAGGTGCTCTCTATGCGTCGCTTGTTCCCCGAAAAGCACTCCAGCTCCTCTCTCCTCGGGGGTTTGACCCTACTTGCTGTCATGCTGAATCTGGGGGCTCTGCAGGCAGACGAATCCTGGTCTGGCAGAAACATCCCCGGCTACCGTGGCATCTGGTTCGATCTGGGCCAGCGCTCCGCCCATGGTTCCAAGTATTCGGGAGGGCTGGGCACCTACACCGCCAAGCACTGCCCACTAGCCATCCATGCCAAGGCGGTGAATCGCACCTTTTTTGTTTATGGAGGCACACCTGAGGCGGGGCAGCGCCGTCTGCTGGCCATGATCGGTGTGTACGATCACCAAACGGGCAAAGTTCACCAGCCACATGTCGTACACGACAAACAAACCGTAGATGATCCTCACGACAATCCTTCCCTGGCCATGGATCTCCAAGGGCATCTCTGGGTGTTTGTCAGTGGGCGAGGCAGGCAGCGACCCGGGTTTGTCTACCGTAGCCGAAAACCGTACGATCACGGCGCTTTTGAGCAGGTAATGGAGGCAGAGTTCACGTATCCCCAACCGTGGTGGCTGGGAAAAGCCGGGTGCCTGCATCTCTTTACCCAATACACCCGGGGTAGGGAACTTTACTGGAACCATAGTTCAACCGGCCGAGACTGGACACCTCCCCGAAAACTCGCTGGCATGGGAGGGCATTACCAGATCAGTCGTAACATCGGTGATCGCGTCCTCACCGCCTTCAATGCACACCCCAATGGTAACGTGGATCTTCGCACCAATCTCTATTATCTCGAAACCCGCAATCTGGGCGAAAGCTGGCACACCATCACCGGTCATGAGATCACCCCTCCGCTGACCGATTTCAGCCATCCGGCCCGCGTCGAGGATTATCAGGCACAGGGCCGTCGGGTCTATCTCAAGGATCTCACGGTGGATGACGAAGGGCAGCCCATCATCCTCCACCTCATCAGCGATCATCACCAACCCGGTCCACACCGACGCCCTCGCTCCTGGCGAGTGGCTCATTGGCGAAACGGTGCCTGGACCATGGAGGACATTGCACCTGCCTGGCACAACTACGACATGGGAAGCCTTGTTGTCGAGAAAGGACAACCCTGGCGTCTGATTGCCCCCACAGCACCTGGTCCGCAAAAACAGGGTACCGGAGGCGAGGTCATCCTGTGGGAACGAAAAGCTCCCGGAAGCTGGAAACCGGTCAAGGCCATCACCCACCACAGCCCGCGCAACCCCGCCTACGTCAGGCGACCCCTGGATGCGCACCCTGATTTTGCAGCCTTCTGGGCCGATGGCAACCCCGACAGGCTCTCCCCTTCCCTGCTTTACTTCACCGACCGGGAAGGCTCTGGTGTATGGCAATTGCCCGAGACCATGGAAGGGCCCACCGCCCCTCCCCTGCGTCTGTATTGATGTAAGACAATCAATATTCCTTGGGGAGGATGCGGACGGCAAACAATCCCTGATGATCGGGTGCCTCGACATACACCGAGGCCAGAAGTCCTTCTCCGTCGAGCTCTGTCTGCGAGAGCGCTCCCTGCTCGCTCCCGGCGAAGGTCACGCGCTCCCAGGGTTCGTTGATTTGTCGTCGACGCACCACCTCATAAGACACCTTGCGCCGTGCCGCGAAAGTCAAGCGAAGGCGCTGGCTCTGGCCCAGGTCCACGACTTGCGTGGACAGGGTGAAACGCAGGCGCGGCACCAGGACGTGCAGGCTCCCATCGGGCTGTTCTTCGGAAGGATAGGTTTCCAGACCGAATGGCGCGGGGCCACTGATGCGCGAACCATCCAGTCGAAATCGTGAAGCATGACAAGGGCAGACATGAGACTGACTGCCCGTGCTGTAGGTACGCACCGCACAAGAACCATGAGGGCACTCCGCGCTCATGGCCTTGAGGGTTCCATCCTCCAGGCGATTGATCAACAACGGTTGAAGCGTCCCATCGGGTTGGTGGTTGGATCGAATGGGGTTGAAGCCCAATCGGATGGATCCACCGCTCTGGCTCAGGGCTGGGTAATCACTGGGTTGAATGGACAACAAACCTTCGTTACCCTCTACCGAAGGGATCAGTTCTGCTGAAAGGTGAAGGTGCTTCATGCCCGAGACACCGCTCATCCAGGCAGTGCTCAGCAGGAGGGTTCGAACAAAGGATCGACGCGATGCTTCCATGACAAAACCACAGCATGATCCATACCGACTCAACCCTGCAATGAGGAAACGAATCGCACCATGCGCTCCATGCCCTTTTCCAGGTTTTCCATACTGGTGGCATAGCTGATGCGCAGATAGGCATCGGAGC
>Ga0181580_10002551_pt1 | contig 14788 bp, 9 predicted proteins | sample 071ome_23_FD_132413 | JGI IMG/M metagenome (GOLD analysis project Ga0181580, IMG submission 132413) | Coastal salt marsh microbial communities from the Groves Creek Marsh, Skidaway Island, Georgia - 071403BT metaG (megahit assembly) | ecosystem: Environmental > Aquatic > Marine > Intertidal zone...
CTAACAAGCACTTTATCTTTAATTGGTTTTAAGTTGCCTTTAACTGTATTGTACATATATCCTTTAATAATCGATTATAGGGTCGTAAACACGATCTTCTTCGTGATTTTTATTATAAAAGTTGATTTCAAAAATTTTAAATCCCAGTAAGTAAAAGGACCAATAAAATCCTTTATGTGATCCTTTTAATCTAATATCCATTGTGTAATTAAGTATTGCAAACCAGCCTAACGAAATAAATGATTTTAAAAAATCTAATTCTATTATGTAATTTTTTGTTATATGGAAAGCAAAAAATCTACGCATCAAGCATCCTTAGGAACAAAATTTCCGTCTGCGTCTTCTACCCAACTTTCTTCTGTTACTACAAGTGGATCTTTAGTTTTGCTTTTCTTTTTTGTAGTTGTGACCTGTTCTGCCATTATTTCAGATGTTTTAGTAATAACAGCAGGTTCTTCATTAGGTACTCCTTTTTGATTTGCATAATACTCTTTTAAAATTTCTTCTCTTTTTCTAATTATTTTTCCTCCAGGACCTAGTTCATCACCTCTTGCATTTACACGCATATTGCCTACTGCTGGAGTCAATTCGTTTCTTTGTCGTAATAAATCCATGTCAACGGCTTTGCCTTGCATTGATTTATATGTTTTTCTTCCAGGCGATTTCATTGGCATTTTTTTCTCCTTTATTTTAAAAAATCTGTAAAATCTAAATGGTATTTTAATGGATCAATTTTATGAACCCCAATCTTGTAAAGTATAAAACTAGCAACACTAGAACCTCGACCAACACCCCAAATTATATTATTAGAGCGTAATATTTCAACTAAAAAAACAAGATATTGCAGAAGTGATATTAGATTTGCTTTTTTAAATTTTTCAAATTCGAAATAGAATCTTTCTAGTTCTTGTTGTGTTGAACATTTATTTTTTATAAGTTCTGCAATATCTAAATTTTTGTACTGGTCAGGCATCAACCATATAGATTGCTGTGATAGATCAAATTCTTCTAAAGTTTTGTAATTTTTTTTTAAATTAAAAACCTCTGTTAATCCTAATTCATCTATATGTTTGTTAAATTGATTGATTAATTGATTATTATGATTATAATTTACACTGATGTTTTTTAGTTTATTGGTATACGCAAGGTCTATTAAATTGTTTTCTGTATACATCATACAGCCAAAAAAATCAGTTTCCATAGTAATTATTTTACTTTACCTTGATAAGATTGTCAAGATCTAAATCAGGAATTTCATTCTTAATCTCTTGATTTCTTTTATGTATCTCTTCTTTATAATCTTCTAACAGCATGTACATTTGTGAGAGAACATGCTCATTATTTGTCATAAAAGTTTTTTGATGTAAATTTTTATAATTTTCATGTAAATCTGCAGTATTTAAATTTTTTAAATTACTTGCAAATGGATGCATTATGTAAATTCTCCTAGATAGTTTCCAAATACAGTGTCCCCACCGTCAATTGTCCAAAATTCAAAAATTTTAGGATTTGTAGCGGTAGCAATTGTAAATTTTAATTGACTATCGATTTTTGGAAAACTTGCAGGAACTTTGATATTGTTACCTTGTGTACTTGCCCATGTTACTGTATGTGAATTTTCCCCGTCTCCGATTACTTGAACTGTAACTTTTGCCTTTTTGTTTGGGGCAGGCCATAAATCTAGCGTCAAGGTTAAATCATTAGTAATAGTTATTTTTTGATAACTTCCTGTAGACCATTGAACAGTTGTTGATACTGTTGCTGCTTTACTTATATATTTTTCAGTGATACGATGCAATATTGCGTTTTGTAATTCATTGCTATCAAAATCGTTGTTGGCATTAAGTTTTGCTGTGGTTGTTTCTAATGTGGTAATTTCATCTTTTGCTACGGTTAAACCAACTTTTATCTCGTTAAAATTATCTCTGAAACCTTGACTATCGTTATCTTGACCTGCTATAGGAAAATTTTCATCGATAGATGTTGTTTGTATATTTGACATGAATTTTTTTCTCCGTTTTAACTATTTATCTATGCGTTATGAGCGTAATTGTGAAATGCAATATATCTGTCTTCCGAATCACCTTTAATAGTATCAATGATAAACCTATCAATTTCAAAATTGTAATCTACAAAATTTATATTAGCTTTTTGTAAAGCAGTATAAATTTCTTTACTTTTGCCTGGCAAACAATAACACAGAGGAATTGCTGTAACATAACCTAAATTTTTAATTGAATTTGTTTGAGCAGTTCTCATCCATAAAGGTAGAAAATTTATTTCAGTAATTCCAATTTTCCTTATTTCCTCCCTTACGTGGTATATGTTTGATATGTATCTAATATTTTTTCCTGCACCGTCTATCGTCATACCAGCAAAGTCTGCTTTTAATGTATTTTCAGGATCAGGTCTAAATCGGTAAGGCTCATTAGCTCCTTGCACCAAATTACCAGTATTTGATGTAATAGGTAATGGACTTATGTCAGAATGTAAATCTACAGTAAGAGGTTTTATGTCAATAAAATATTTTGGACCATATCTTGATAGTATTGTAAAGTTAGGATCAAAGTAATGTACTACTTCTCCGTGATCATTAGTTTGGATTTCAATACCAATTGGAGGTGGCAATTCTACACTAAATCTATCATAGTTATAACTTGTTTGATCCACAGTAACTTTTCTCTTTTTTTGAATTTTAAAATGTTTTTCTGTAGGATTATATTCTTCATAGTTATTTTGTGGATCAATAACATCAACATAAACAACTTCGTATATAATTTCTTGTGTGCCGGGTTTTTTGGCTACTGCAGTTTTAATTTCACCTAATTTATATTTTTTTCTTTTTGTATTTGTGGCTAGTGCTGCTACATATTTGTCAGCTTCTTTAGTTTCTATTCCAGCATAAATGAGCATTTTTAATTTTTTTTGTAATCCAAAATTTGGATCAGTAGGCCGGTATATAAAAGAATAGTCAAAAATTTTATAATCATTTAAAAGTTGCTTAAATTTTTCTCTACTTTTTTCAATCATAAAAGGTTGTGCATAGATATTGCTGTAGATATTATCATCTGCAACTTCAATACTTAGATTAAATGTTTTGGTAGTTGCACTGTATCCATAATGATCTCTAACTTTTGCTGTAAAAGAAAAATTTCTATCTATGATTGTTGTGTTTTGATCAAATAATAAATTACTTGAATCTAATGTTGTAATACCTGGTTTTGAAAAGGTATACAGTTTCCAATTTAAAATATCTGTATCAAAAGAACTTGAACTCAGGTGAGCTTGTGTTGCAATATAAAAATTACTATTAATTGTAATTATATCATTTAAATTGTAAATTCTTTGTGGTCTCCACGAACTGCGATAAAATCCTTCGCCAAATGTTCGTACAGAGCCAGTAATTTCTCCTGTGATTGATAAATTTAATCCCGGAGGCAATGATCCATTTTCTATATTGTACAACAATATAGAATTTGATACAGATGTTTCTGCTTTGATTGATAATAAGCTTATCGCATTTGTGTTTATTGTTCCTAGACTATTAGGAGTAATCCAATTAATGTAACTATCTACTTCGCCTAATATAGTTAATGTAAAAGTTTTATCTTTGTAAACTTCTTCTGCTAAATTAGAATATTTTCTAGTTGCTCGCAGCGTAAATTTGTATTCACGAGTTATAGTTTTTTGGTACGGAACTTTCCCAGCAATTTCTCCATTTGTTGCATCTAATTGTAAATTGTATGGCAACTTACTAGGCGAACCATCGTCGTTGGTCGCAAGTAATTCATATGATACATTTCCGTAGGAAGTATTTAGATCAACAACATCAAAGATTAATGTTATATAATTATTTGCTCTTTTGTATCCTAAATTAGCAGGAGTAAGCCATATAGGTGTTCTAAGGAATGTATTATCAGCTGAAAATACTCCTGTTGAAACTTGCATGATAGTATTATCTGCTCTTAAAAAATCTTCTCCTACAACATAAATTTCAAAATTTCTATTTACAGTTACATAACCGTCTGTTATTGTAACAACAAATTGATAGTAGCGATTAAGTTTTTTTGGCGCTTTACTTGGAATTGCATAGTCAAAAATTTCGGTATCGAAGTTGTATGTATCAAATCCATTATCGGATCTTAAATCAAAGTATTCTCCTTTTTCTAATGCTTTAATTGGATTTATTATGCCTACCAATCGCCCATCATTAGTCAATGATAAGCCCGGTGGTAATTCTCCATTAAAAAGATAAAATTCTAATTTTTCTCCTGCTAATATGTCTGTATCCTCTGCCTCTAGTTGAAAATCTATCAAAGAGCTATCGATTATAAAATATCTATTATTATTACCGATAGGCAGACTGCCAGCAGGAGTAATCCAATTTGGATCGTCATTTCCGCTAACAACTATTTTGTAAGTACGGTCTTCATACTCTTTATTTTTATTTGCTCTAATAACAAAACTATACAAAGTTTCAATAGAAACTTCAAGAGGAGTTCCTATAATCTGATTATTTTTTAATCTCATTCCTTTTGGTAGGTTACCACTAATTATTTAAAGTTAAATTATTTTCTTCTAATGGTAAAAATGATTCGTCAATAGGTAAATCTACAGTATTTGTTACATGTTCGGGTATATTTGCTATTATCGCTCCAGATGCTTTCCGCCAATACGTCATTACATTTCCTTAAAATACACCTGGGTCATAATTTACTACAGCAGGTGCGTCAAATGTTCCAAAATCTACAGTAGATACAAAAATAATGTAATCAAGTAGTGAATTAATAGTATAATTAAAATCACCAAATTCTAATTGATTTATTATGTTATTTAAATTTCTAATGTCAATTCCATATACAAGTCCTTCTAAATTACCAGCAAATGTATTTGACGTTATTTTATGTACATCTGTAATTTCATTATTGTTACCAATTAAAGTACCTCCTAAATGTGGATCTTTATCTAAAAACAGTAGGCCTTCACCAATAACATTCGTTCTAATATAATTGTTTCCATTTTCATTTGCAACCACTGTTCCTATATTTCTTCCTCCTTGGAAGTATATATGTCTATCACCGCCATCTAATATTGCACTTCCTGCATCTGTCAAAAATGTTATTGACTGTAATCCAGCATCGCTTGTTATAGTTATAGAATCTCCGTATTGGGTTAAAAGGACATTTGCACCTTGCTGGATGGTTTTAAATTTAAAAACATTTCCTAACTTTTCTTTAAAAATTGGGACACCACTTCCTAAATTTTCAGCTTCGGTTCGTACTGCTTGATCTAGTATATACTGCATTTCTTCAAAATTATCATTAACCTTAATGAATGCTTCTCGCAGATCGTCGCCTGTTCCATCATTTGCCAAGTAACCAACATTAATTTTTTTAATAGCCATTATTTATCCTTATAATACTCCAACTGCAATTTCAATAACTTTAATTTCAGTATCGTTGCTAGCCTCAATTGCTTTACCAATTATTGCTCCGCCTTTAAATTCTTGTGTCGCTATTGCTACCCCTGCTATATCGCTAGCAATTAACATATCACCTTTTTCAACTTTGCCTATTACTAAACATGGAACTCGACCTTTTAGCGCAATTGCCGTTCCATTTTCAAGTTTACTGTTCATTAAGTATGCTGGATCTGTAGAAACAACACCGATTACTTTTGTTGTTGCTAATCCTTTTGCAGCAGTTACTTCTTTATCTCCGCCAAACATCATTACAGTTCCTGGAGTATAATGTTCGTCTGCTTCATACATTTCAGCTAAGTCGGCGTATTGTGCTTGGGTAGCTGTTCCGTCAAACGTGCTTGCATATACAGTGTTCCATCTATGGGTTGCTATCCCTAAATTTCCATTGCCTGCACTTGTTGATAGTACATTTACACCACTAATTTGTAAACCAGTTGTAAGAGTGCCATTTACAATTGATTTAAATACTAATTTTGCATCTTCTGCTGTATATGTCCTATCTGTACAATCTGCTTGAATTTGACAAACTGTCTCGTACTCTTGCCCTACCGGCGCACCAGTTACTTTGGTACGGAAATTCATAACACCAGCAGTATTTGTATTTGCGTCTGTACTTTCTAATGTTGCGGTCGGAGCGGTACTTGAGATTATATTACCGCCTACAGTAATGGTATTTGTTGTTGTTGATCCGTTTGTTCTGCTTGTAACTGTTTGTAATGTATCAGTTTCAGAAAACCCTGTTAAATATCTACCATCTAAATTTTTAGTGTATGTAGAGTTGTCGTTCATTGTAACAGTAAACACACCTGTAGAAGTATTAAAATCAATTCCAGAAACATACGTGTCTTCGCTTGCTATGCTAAATTGCGTTGTTCCTGTTACTGGTGCCGATTGTGTTATTGTAACATTTGTTCCACTTACTAGTTTTATGGTGTTTGTTTCTGCGATAGTAACAGCATTATTTGTGTCGGAAAAAATATTAAATCCGCTATAAGTATCTATTGTTTTAGAGGCAATTGATGTAACATGACCAAACCCATCTATGCCTACACTTTGAATTACTGTATTTCCGGTATTATTTTCATGACCGTTTGCTTGAGAGCTAGTATCTGCATGCGCTATTGTGTACCTTACTGTTTCACCGCCATCAATTGCTTTTACAGTTCCAGACGTACCAGTTAAAGGAGCATTTGCCATTACAAATCTATCTCCTACTACATAGGGTGCGTTATTGCCGCCTGCATCAATTGTTGCCCAATTGGTATCTCCTAAAGATACAATTTCATATAAGAATCCGTCTAATGCAGCATCGACATTTGTTGTAGGTGCGTCTGTATCTACTATTAATCCATTACCAACTGATAAGCTAGTAATATAATCTCCTATAGTATGTGTTCCTAGTGTTACTGAATTGTTTTGTTGAGATACTGTAATTTCAAGATTTGCTAAATTTATCATTTGAGCGGATCCTGAAACTGCACCGCTTATCGTAATGGTTGGGTCTTCAACATTAAAATTTAGAGTACCGGAAGTATCATTGTAAGTTACATTTATGCCACTTTCAGTGTTATTAGCAACCATATTTCCAACAATGTCTTGTACTTGCTCATCTACTAATGTTAGCACTACATTATTAACATTTGCACTTCCGTCTATTGTGAATGAACCTGTTACACCAGTGACTGAGGCACCATTGTCTTGGAATGTTACTGTTCTAGCAGTTGCCCATTTATCTGCAGACGTAGCGTTCCCTACAAAACCTACAGTTGCTGTTGAAACAAAGGTATTTGATCCTGCGTTTAATGTTTTATTGATATTCCAACGATCGTCAGTGCTTGTATAAGTAATTGTGGGATTGGCAATTACAGGGTCGTTTGTGCCAACATTAACGGTTAAGCCTGCACCATCTGCTTCAGTTGCATTTGCAGCATTTTTTGCTAACACAATGTTTACATCTTCAATTTCAACAGTTTGTGATAATACTGTGGTCATTGTTCCAGACACAGTTAGATTTCCTGTTACAACTAGATTATCATCAACTGTAGTAGTGCCGCTCTGTGAATTAAGGATTAATCCCCAAGGATCATCTTCAGGAGCTGCATTTATTGTGTCAATTATATTTGCAGCAGTTACCCCTATTTGGACAGCATCTATTATGGCGCCATTTAAAACGAGATTACTAGTCCATTCTGGCAAGCTTGTACTACCTACGATAAGCACATCATTGACATTTCCAATTGGCAATTTTGAAAGCGATGATGAGAATGCATTTCCTGCTGGTAAAATTGATGCTGCGTATAATAAATCTCCACTTGCATATGCTGCTAAGTTTGTGCCTCCTTTTTCAATTGGTACTGTTCTGGTTAAGTTTACTGGATTTCTATAATAGTCTGAATTTTGTCCTGACAGTGTTAATGCATCAACTTGCCCGAATTCTGTAGTATTTCTTACTTCTACAATCCCATTTGTTACTTTAAATGTTTCTACAGCAAAACCTGCTACACCTAATTTTGCTTCGTTTGTTGCTGGTGCAAGTTCATTGATATAACCAGTTCGTTCTACGGAAATATCTATATTTCCGTAATAAACATCTGTTATACCATTGTTTACGTTTGGACCACTTAATGTAATAGGATCTCCTATTGTGCTATTGGTAATTCCTTGAACAGCGTAAGTCCATTTACTATCGCCTCGTAAAAATGTAAAATCGTTTGCTGATTCAGTAGCTAATCGTGCGGTATTAATAATACCGCTGATAATATTATCAGCATCAATTGTAGTGGAAGTAAGATTACTCCAGCTAGTTTCATATTGACCACTTGTATTAGCATCTCCTGTTATAATTACATTTTGTTTTCTTAATGTAGCTACTCCGGTTCCTCTATCTAAGATTGTTACTTCGTCTTTGGTTAAACCATTTACGCTATCTATAGCTGAACCACGAGCTGCATGCAGAGTAAATGTATTATCAGTGACGCTTCCTATAAAATAAAAAGCATTATTATCTAAACCTAATGGCGGATCTACTGCACTTAATTTAATTGCATCGCCGCCTGCAAATCCATGGCTTGGAATATAAAGGCTATTTTTTTCTAAATTTACATTATGTAAAAATAAATTGTGTGGAGTACCATTATCAAAAGTACTGCCTAAATTAACTGGTAATCCAGTTATAACGTAATTATCAAATAATTGTATTTTTGTTGCATCAACAACTTTTACATAATAGGTTTTTCCTACATCTAATCCAACTATTGTTGTATTTGTTCCTGGATCATATACTACTCGGTCACCATTCACAAGTCCATGTGCTCCTGTACATTCTATTGTATCAGTTGTTGTATCAATTAATACTCCAAAAAATCCAAGGCTAACAGGTTGTGCATCTAGTGTTAGTTGTTGCTGTACAACTGTATCGTCGGTTATAAAATCAATGTTAGTTGATGATGCATTAAATTCTAAACCGGCGCTTGTATTTAATACAACATATAATCTATCTTCGGTATTTGTAATCGTTATTTCGAAATCTAAATTAGGACTTGCTCCGGTTTTTGGAATAAATGTTGCGCCTGGTAATGTTGCTTGCGTTCCTTGGGTAGCCACAGTTAATGTTTCTCCAACAGCGTAATTACTTCCTCCTCTTCGTAAATCAAAAGTAGTAATTTCGCCTGCATTATTTACTGTTATATCTGCAAATGCTTCCGAACCTTGTTGCGCTCCTGTTGAAGTAGCACTGTATAATATTTGAACATTTGTATATTCGCCTTCGGTGTATTCTCCTCCTCCTGGTAAATCGTTTATAACATCTACACCAGTTAAGACACCTTTTATGTATGATTCTATATCTCCAACTGCTCCACTAATAGCCCCTTGTATTGTAGTTGTATTTGTAAAGTTATAATTTTGACCAGCTAATGTAATTAAGAATTGCGATGCTCTACTTGTTGTGATAAAATAATTTTCTCTTACTTCTGCAACGTCAGTTACAACTAATGGATAAACAGGTTGTCCTATGCCATTAAGTAGTTGTCCTGACACACTTCCTTGTAATGGATAAGCTGAGCTGTTCGCAATAAATGTTCCTGAAAAAGGCTCAATTAATTTTATTTCTGTTGCACCTTGTGTTGTTAGTTTAACAACCCCAGATGCAACAACAATGCCGTTTGTATCTACTTGTTCTAATATTTCGCCGGCTTGCAATGCAATAGTTGCGCTTACTGTCAAAGTTTTTTCATCGTACTCTTCGATAACAATATCACCTGCTTTTAAGTCTACTACTGGTATGTCTTTATGTAAGTCAAATCTTCCTCCATAACTAGGAACTACGTAAGCAGTAAAATTTCCTGTAGGCGGTATAAGATCTGAATTAATTTGACCACTTGAATTTAGTTGTACAACTGAACTTGGTATTGCGTTTGTTGAAACCTTTTTATCTATAAAATCACCGAGCCTATTGTTTAAAAAGGTATAAATTGAAAGCTGTGTTATCAATCTACTATCTGACGGTCCGCCAACTTCGTTATCACCTAATTCAATATCATTTGATATGGAGCTTACTACTATACCAGAACTTAGACTTAAAGCAAGAGAATCAAGTATACCAATGTTTACTTTGTTTTTAAAGTCGATGTTACCTGTTCTATTATATGCTCTTACAAAATTTCCTACTTTAAAATCACCTATTTCGTTTGTGCCAGAACTGTAAACTCTTCCAGGAACCGTACTTACTTGTTCGAAGAATTCGTCAGTCAATCCTCCGTTTTGAGGTAATGCGTTATAGTCTGTACCAGATCCTGCAAATTCCCATGTATGTGCCGAAGAATTACATATAGATGGTCGGTGTAATTCTATTCTTGCTGTAACAGTATTAGATATAGCTTCTATACCTGTATTTAAAGTAGTTAAAATTTTAAAATCAGAAGTAAATAAATCTCTTCTTGGAACTGCAGCTAAAACTGGAATTTCATAATTGCTACCCCATATTCTATTAGCTGGAATTAATGTTCCTGTATCTCCTATGTTTCTTACTTCAGTACCATTTTCTGTAGTTAATTCTAGACTTACAGTTAATATTAAATTTGTAGGATCCCAGTCAATTATTCCTGCTTGTATTATTTGTCCTGTGCTTTTTGTACATGTAATACCGTTTCCAAGTACAACACCATAATTAATAATTGTTGGAACACCATTAATATCTATAGTACTTGGTAGTTGCCAATCTTGATATGTATTATGAGTGCTGATTACTTCTTCGATATAAACGTATTCTTGTCCAATTTTCCAATTTTGAAAACCTTTGCATACACTTGCATCTAAACTTCGTACTTGGTTTTCTAAATCTTCGTCGTGATATAAAAACATTTCATAGGAATTTGGTACTTCTACATAATATTTTAATTCGTGTAACAATCCAACTATTTCTGCATCATTATTTGAATCATATTCTACATGGTCTCCAGAATTAAATTCGTGTAATGTTTGAAATTTATGTATGCCTGTTGATGCACTTGTCAAATCTATAAGAGCTTTTCCGCCTTGTTGATCATATGTAAATAATCTTATCGTAACATCATTTACAACTTGCACATAATATGTACCGCCGTCTCCTAGACCTCCGATTACAGCATTACCATTAGCTTGGTAATTTACAGCATTATTATTAGAATAAGGATGCGGAGTTGTAAACACAATTGTATCGTTAATAATATCAACTTCTGTGTCTCCGTTGAACTCGATTAGCGGAAATGTAATTTTATTTCCGCTTACACTTGTTGTATTAGGTATAAATCCTACAGTTTTTTGATTTTCTGATATGCCATTAATTGTAAAATCATCTGTTTGATCAATTAAGCCGTCATTTGATTTTAATCTTACAACATAATGTTCTAAGGCTGCACGTCTTAATCCTCCTACTCGTAGTACCTGAAATCCTTCTAAAGTATAATAAGCAAAGCTGTAACCACGGTCGTATTCAAAACTGTTTGGACTATATCCAGTTGATCTCAAACTGAAAAGCCCAAAGTTTGATGCTGAGTTGGTTATTGAAAGGTAACCTCCATTTTGTGTTAAACATCCATTTTCGCAAAATATAACAAAACAACTTACAATCTGAGCATATGCATCGTTCATAACTCGCCATGCATTGCCACCAAATGATAAAATGGTGTATGCATTTGCAACCATTGATTTTCCTTGTTCAGGAACACCGTCGGTTAAATCTACTGGATTTTCTGCTTCGATTGCGTTTGGAGGAATATTCGGAACATCAACTAGATTACCATCAATTTCTGCTCCGCCTGCTCCTAAGAAACTAATAATTGAACAATTTTGTATATAAGGGGATGTAAAAATAAGCGGTCTGCTTGCAGGTAGATCTATGTATCCAGCTCTACTGGTTGCTGTATCTGCAGGATTATCAAAACTAAGACCGTATCTAAAAGTATAATCAGGAATTCCGTTAGCGTCTACATGATCTCTAAAAACCACTCCAGTAAAATAACAGCCATTTCTTACTCTAAATAAATCTCTATTAACATTTTTTGGTCTTATTATAGCACGTCGTAAATTGTCTCCTATGATACTCACGTTATCTGGTACAATTATTGGATTGTTTTCTATGTAATCTCCTGTAGCAACCATAACTGTAATAGTTTTAGCAATAGAATTACCAAATGTCTTTGTAGGTGCATTTGCTTTATTGTCTAATATAGATGCAATTAAATTCATACTTGTTTCTATTGCAGTTGCATTTGTACCAGTTAAATATGGTATAGCTAAATCTCTAGCATATTCTATTGCAGCTATAGTTTCTATTTTTTGAGACTGACCAATGTAAAGTTCATTATTCGCATCATAGTATGATTCGCCAGCAGTAACAGATCGACTATTACCTCCGTATCTTAAGTCGTACGTTACTGAGTCAATAATTTCCATTACATCTCGATGACATTTTATAGAATCATAAAAACCATTTGTTGAATTAACATGGTTAATTACATTATCTTTTATAATAGATTGTTCGCGTTTAATTTTATTATATGCATCTTTTCTTCTTACATTACTCCATGTAAAATTAGGTAGAACAGTTCTGTCTAAAAAGCTTAAATTTTCCCCATCGATTACATCAATTATAATTTTAATAAAATTGCTTGCTTTAACAGCTTCGGTAATTGTTCCAGTACCGCCGATTGTAATTTGTGATACAATATTGCCATCTATATCTTGCAATGGTTGTATAGCTGGAGTAATTTCAATACCTTGTATAACTGATTTCACTACGTTTTGCATATGAGTATATGCTTCAACAGTAGCAGTTACTTCACCTGGTCCTAATTGTCCTTGTGTACCAACAAAGTATGATTTTGCATTAGTAATACTTCCATAGTTACCGCCATACAAGATGTCATGACAAAGTCCATCAATTATGTATCCAACATCTCTATTGCACTTTGCAGAATCGTACACCAATGTAGGATGATTTACACTTATCCATGCAATTATTTCTGCTTTTATAAATTCTTTGTTATTAATTAATTTAAAAAAAGATTCTTCTGCATTTGGTGTAGGTAGTACATCTGGTGCAATATAAGACAAATTATTAGCTGAATCAACGCCGTTTGAAAAAATATCTTGTATTTCAACAATGCTATCAATTAGCTCATTAGTTACAGTTGACCAAACTGACAGATTGGATATTTCAACTTTTAGTTGATCAAGTGCTCCAAGTGTCACAAGATTTTGAGTTCCAGTGACATAGCTACTGTTTGCACGTTGATATGCTAGACCAGCTGTTATTGAATTATAATTAGTGTTTAATAATTGATCTAATAAAATAGCATCAATTATTAAATCCATATCTCGTCTACATTTTATTGTATCGTACCCAAAACTGAATCCGTAAGTTTCTGCTAGCCATGTTATTACAGAATCGGCAATATCTTTTTTTGCATTTCTAAGAAGTTTAGTTTCATACTCTACATTTTCTATCGGATTTGTCGGCTCAAATACCATGCCTCCGGCAATCTGTAAACCTCTTTTTATAGTTCTTACCGGTGCAGTAATGCCATCGTTGTTGTCATCTCCATATTCAGCACTGACATAAACTCGATTACCGCCCCATCTGTCTGCATGAGCCCATTGTAATTCTCCTGTTCCTGATGTCTCTAATAATGATTTTGGTGCACCGTCTAAATTTGGAAATTCTATACCATTTAGGATAGTCCTTTCTGATACAAATAAATTTTGCCATTGCTGCGCTTTGCTACCAATATCATATGTATCATGAACTTTTGGAATTAAATTCCCTTCTACCAAAGAATTTAAAGTAAATGTATCGTCAGTTGAGTCACCTATAGTAATATTGCCTGCAAGATTTAATTCCTGATTTAATGTTAAATTTCCAACAGTTAAATTTGATATATTTACATCAACTGTAGGACTGAAATCAACTGTATCTCTAGTAATTGTAAGTCTTAAAACACCGTCGGTAAAAAATAATAATCTATCATCTGAAGCACCTGGTGTTGTTTCACCAATTATAAAGTTTTCCCCATCTAAAGATCTAACACCTCCTAAAGTAGTCCACCCTGATCCATTATAACCTTCAAATTGTTCAATCTCTGTATTAAATCTAATCGCTCCTGTGGCATTAGGAGCTCTTTGTTCAGTTGTACCAACTGGTATTACTAAACCAGTTACATTATCTATACGGACAAATCCTGAACCTACTGGTTTCAAAATAATACTGCCGTTTAGGTTTGAAACCCCTATTGTATTATCTATAATGGTAATATTACCTAAATCTACATTGATATCTGTTATGGATGCAAATGAGAAATTACCATTGCCGTCAGTTGTTAAAAATGTATTTGCCGCCCCGTCTGTAATACCTAGTTGTGTAATTGAACTTGGAATTGTAGGAGTTCCAGTAATATCTATATAATTTATACTTACATCATCAAAGTAAAATTGCCCATTACCATTTGTATGAAGTATTTGTCCTGCATCACCGTCGTTAATTCCTAAATCTGTTATAATTGTTGGTATAATTGGAGCGTCAATTAAATCACTATAATTACCAGTAAAGCTTGTTACAGGTCCAGTTGGTAGTGTTATTGTACCTGTTACTGTAATATTTTCAACTGAGCAAATATCTGATCCAGTTAAATCTAAACAATCGTCTATTGGAAGTTCAATAATCCTATTATTATTTTCTGTGTCAACTACAAGGGGAAATCGTTTTGCCATATTTTAAAATCCTAAATTACTTTTTGTATTTATCCTTGTTCTCATTCTGGTTTTGTTGGC
>Ga0181580_10002553_pt1 | contig 14785 bp, 13 predicted proteins | sample 071ome_23_FD_132413 | JGI IMG/M metagenome (GOLD analysis project Ga0181580, IMG submission 132413) | Coastal salt marsh microbial communities from the Groves Creek Marsh, Skidaway Island, Georgia - 071403BT metaG (megahit assembly) | ecosystem: Environmental > Aquatic > Marine > Intertidal...
CGGCGCTTCCTCGACGATAACCGGAGCACTGGCACACGCGGCTATCAGGAAGGACAGTAATACGGAGGCAAGGAGGCTCGTTTGGCAGCGCATACGGGATCAAGTCAGGGGCGATTCATGAGCTCATGGAGCCAGGGAGCGCAGGTTGCGCCCCGCAGCACACAGTACAGTATGGGATGCGCGGGTCTACCCCTGCCCGTGCTGAATGTTCAGAACAGCGACCGGGCGCCCGGTGGCTGCCGTGTCTACTGATCGCCGCCGCACGGCAGGGACGATGTCCCCGCTCTTTTTCACGCCGGGTCTTCAGCTGCGGGTTTCACTCCAACGCTCCAGGATCCCTCCCGCCCTGCGAACGGAGCGGAAGTAAAAATCGGCCCGTAACCGCTCGCGTTCCGACTGGTCCAGATTGCCATTGGCCCCTAGGGCACGCGTCCGCGCCGAGAAGGCCGCGTACAAACTCATGGCGGCTGCTACCGATATGTTGTAGCTCTGCACAAACCCCGGCGAGGGCAGAATGCACGTTTGATCCGCGCCCGCCAGCATGGCTTCAGAGCAGCCCATGGCTTCATTTCCGAAGACCATGGCTGTTTTTCGGGTGAAGTCGACCTCCTCAAGGGGAACAGCCCCCTCCGTCAGGGCCATGACAACGACGGTGTATCCGCAGGCCTTCAGGTGCTCCATGCACGCCGGCGACGTATCCCACACGTGCACATCCAGCCACTTCTGCGCTCCTTGCGTGGTCCGGGAAGAGTGCTTGAACGGTACCTCGCCCCGCCGAATGACATGGAAGGGCTGAAAGCCGAGCCCCTCAGCCGTTCGCATGACAGCGCTCACATTACCCGTATTGATGACACCCTCCACAACTGTGGCCACATCATAGGTTCGACCATCGAGGATATCCTCCATGCGTCGCTTCCGTTCTTCGGCCACATGGGGCCCAAGAATGCGCACGATATCCTCCGGGGGCAGCCAATGCTGCCCCGCCTGCCAGCCCTCAAAACGGTGTCCACTGCTCGTAATGAGTGCTTCCATTGCTTTCTGCGGGTGTTCCATGCGGTAAACTGAGCCAGAAAGGGGGAGGAATCAAGCAGGGAACCGAGATAGACCCCGTCGCTTGAAAAGCGCATCGATCCTTTCCACCCACCCCTTTTACCCATGCAACTGACAAACAAAGTAGCCATCGTTACCGGGGCCAGTGCCGGCCTTGGAGCGCAATGCGCCCGGGACCTGGCTGCCGAGGGCGCTCGCGTGTTCGGCCTGGCACGCAGGAAGGATCGCCTTGACGCGCTCGCAGCAGAGATCGGCCCGGCGTTTACGGGCATTGCCTGCGACATGACGCAGGAGATGGCTGTCCAAAGCGCTATCGAGCAGGTCCTCGAAACGAGTGGTCGCATCGATATCCTGGTCAATAATGCAGGGCTCGGAAAATTCGGACCTGCGGATACGGTTTCCCTCGAAGAGTGGAATCTGCAGATGGATGTCAACCTCAAGGGCGTCTTCCTGGCTACGCGTGCCGTGCTCCCCACCATGAAGCGGCAGAATGCCGAGTCGGGTTTCGGCGGTCATGTCGTGAATATCGCATCGGTGGCGGGCCTGATGGGGAATCCCAACATCAGCACCTACAATGCAACCAAGTTCGGACTCAGGGGCTATTCGGATGCCTTGTTCAAAGAGGTGCGCGAAGACGGGATCAAGGTCTCCTGCTTCTATCCCGGGTCCATCCAGACGGAGTTCTTTGACAAGGCGGGCATCCCGATCTCAGCCAATCCGATGATGCCCGAGGATATCTCCGCCACGCTCGTGCACGTTCTCAAGGCGCCCGACAACTACCTGATCTCCGAGATCGTCATGCGGCCTTTACGACCGAGGGGATGATCCTTCCCACCTTGGTTTCGCTATCTTGCCACCGAACTCCAATCAATCCGCTTCCCCATGAAACGTCGTCACTTTGTACGTAACGCCTCGCTCGGTGCAGCGGGGAGTGCCCTCCTTGCCGGTTGTGCCTCAGGCGAGAGCGGATCGGCTGCCGCGGTACAGACACGTCCCCGGGTAAATTGGCGCTTGACGTCCAGCTTTCCCCGATCACTGGACACGATCTACGGCGCAGCCCAGGTGCTGGCAAACCGGGTGGAGCAGCTTACCGATGGCCGCTTCACCATCCGGGTGTTTCCCGCTGGCGAACTCGTACCCTACAACCAGGTCCTCGAAACCGTCCAGAAGGGCACGGTGCAAATGGGTCATTCGGCCAGCTACTACTTCACGGGGCTCAATCCTGCCTTCGCCTTCGATACGACGGTCCCCTTCGGCCTCAATGTGCGGCAGCTCAACGCCTGGTTCTACCATGGCCAGGGCATGGAGTTGATGCGAGGCCTCTTTGCTGATTTCAACATCATCAATCTGCCCGGGGGTAACACCGGTGTGCAGATGGGTGGCTGGTTCCGTGAACGGGTTGACTCGCTGAGCGACTTCAGGGGCTTGAAAATGCGTATTCCCGGCTTCGGTGGGCAGGTCATGTCGGAGTTGGGCGTCAACGTACAGGTCCTGGCCGGCGGGGAGATCTACCCGGCCCTTGAGCGGGGCGTGATCGATGCGGCGGAATGGTCCGGGCCCTACGACGACGAGAAATTGGGCTTCCACCAGATTGCCAAGAACTATTACTACCCGGGTTGGTGGGAGCCCGGGGCAGGACTGAGTTTCTACATCAACAAGACCGCCTGGGAACAGCTGCCCGCCGACTACAAAGCCGCTCTGGAAGCGGCTGCCGCTGAAGCCAATGTGGATATGGTGGCGAGCTACGATGCAAAGAATCCAGTGGCACTGTCGCGACTACTGGATGAAGAAGACGTATCGCTGCGTCCTTTTTCGGATGATGTGATGAATCGGGCGCGGGAAATCACGCTCGATATCCTGTCGTCCGAGGCCGCCGCCGACCCAGCCTATCGACGTATCTGGGACAGCTACAACGCCTGGCGCAAGGTGTCGAACCGCTGGCTCCGGACCTCGGAAAACACCTACGCATCGTTCGCCTTCAACAGCGAAGAGTGACACGGGGAACACCTCGTAACGGAGCTCTCGTGGGATGCACCTAACGGGTACGCTGTGCCATAAAAGCGTATCCGCACGAACCACAACGAAGGGCAACATGATCTCCATTCATCGCTATGTTACCCCGCGCACTACGCGGTTCGCGCAGATCGGGGAGGCGAACGAGAACACCTGCGAGATCATTTTCGCCCTGCATGGATGGGGGCAACTGGCCGGAGATTTCGCTGAGGTCATGGCTCCCATGGCAACGGAAGGTCGCGTCATTGTGTGTCCCGAGGCGCTTTCGAAGTTCTACGTGGGCTTTCAGCCACGGGAGACAGGCTCTTCCTGGATGACCAGCTACGACCGGGAATACGAGATCATGGACTATGTTACCTATCTCGATGGTCTGGCCGCGCAGATCCGCGAATCGACGCCCGAACACGCTCGCATTGTTGTATTCGCCTTTTCCCAAGGCTGCCACACGGCCAGCCGCTGGATCGGGAATGGCGTACTCAAGCCCAACCGCCTCATCCTGTGGGGCTCCGATCCTGCCGAAGATCTGAGCAACGAGGAATGGGATGCCGTGTCCGATGTGGACCATATCACGCTCGTGGCCGGCACGCTTGATCGTTTCGTGACCGGCGGGCGTCTCCAACGCGCAGAGGAGGCCTTGCGCGATCACCAGTGTTCATTCGACATCATCCGCTACGAAGGAGGACACCATCTGCAGGACAGCGTCCTCTTTGACCTCTTCTCTCCCAGCGAAGATGTCTCCGAGGGCTGAGACTCAGCCTCGTGAGCGGTATCTCATCCAGCGGTGTCGAGGTCGCTCGATTCGGTTCTTCTCATGCCGCGGGATCAACACTTCGTTGCCGCCGTGGTCCCGTGAAATGATGTAATAGCGACTGACCAGGATCCGGACTTTGGGCAGGGACATCCCGGTCATGGTAGCCACGGTCGTGGTACGGAATCCTTTCCGGACCATGGACAACACCTGCTCACGCAAGCGCGCCTCTTTCTCTTCTTTGACATCCCGCTCCTGGCGGCGAGAGGCAATCCCTGCCCGCTCCAGCCGGGCATGCACGGCTTCCTTGCTCATGCCGAAGGCATCTGCAATCTCCCGCACGCCCAAACCTTCTTCATGGGCGGCAACGATCTGCACGGTCTTGTCATCGAGGTCACGCATCCAGTAAAAATAAGGGATGGGCGAACGGGGGCGAAGCGTTTTTCACCGGGTTTGGTGAAAATTGACCTCCAAACAGATGGCAGGCGCCCATCGGCAGGTGGCGCGGCGCAGCGCTCTCTCCCTCGGGACCTCCCTGTCGCCGTCTCCTGCCAGTCGCCATCTCCAGCTGAGCACCGTGCTCTGCTGACCTTGGAATGCCCTCAGCCGGATGCCCTCATTCTCCCCACTGATCCACCACCTGCCGCACAGCCTTCTCAACACCCGCCTGGTATCTCTCGGCAAATTCCTTCCACGTGCAAAATGTTCGGGGGTCAGCCCGGTCAGGAAAGAGAATACCCTCGAGATGGTCGTACTCGTGCTGGAAGGTGCCCGCTGTGATGCCTTTGATTTCCCGCTCGAAAGGCACACCAAACCGATCGAGCGCCTGGAGACGAATATGAGGGCATCGAGGAACCTGACCACGCAGATCGGGGATGGAGAGGCACCCCTCATAATTCAGATACCGATCCGGGGTCAGGAACGTAATGCGGGGATTGACGCAAACGGTCAGTTCCGCATCGGGCTTGTAGGGGTAGCGCGGATTGTCCCTGACCTCGACGATAAACATGCGCCAGGGTTTGCCCACCTGGGGTGCGGCAATACCGGCGCCGTTGGCAGCACGCTTGGTCTCAATCAGGTCATCCACGAATTCCTGCATCCCGGGTGTTCCCAGCTCTTCCCCAGGTACGTCATGGCAGGGTGCGCGCAGGACGGGATGGCCGATCTGTACAATGTCGAGTACCATGTCGAGTACCATGATATCAGGAGGAATGGGGTAGCATCCACGGGGATGGACAGGAAAGGTGGGCAATTTCCTGAACAGATGCGAAACGGGACAAATCATCCTGAGGGCCATCGTATCATGAAAGGTATCATGCCGCTGGCAGCATGGCCCCGGAAGGCCCTACATTCTGGTTCAACCAACGCTACCCGATTGTACCATGCCTCTCCTTCGTCTCCTGCCAACTGCCCTGCTGTTGCTATCGGTCTTGCCATCCACCGCCCAGCAGCACCTGCGCCCCGGGGATCGGGTCGGGGGGTCGCTGACCCCCAGCTCAAAGGATGTCTACACGTTCGACGCCCGGGAGGACTTCTACCTCTACGGCTACGTCGATCAGGTGACCGTTGATGTCGTGGTGCACGTCTTTGACCCTGCCGGCAAGCAGATAGGAGAGTTCGACAGTCCCGCACGTGGCCCGGAGCCGTTCCAATTCTCGCCGGAATCGACCGGCCGCTATCGCGTGGAGGTCACCTCGTTCGAAGGCGCCGAGGGAGCCTACGAAATGGTTCTTGTTGCCGCGGAGCCCAAGGCCACCAACCCGAGGAAATTGGTGGATCAAATGATGATGCCCTTCTCCGGAAACGATGTCCCCGGGGCCGCCATCTCGATCCTGCTCGATGGCAAGGTGGAATTTGCCAGGGGCTATGGCATGGCGAACCTGGCCTACGATATTCCCATGACGGATGAGACGGGCATGAGCATTGCGTCCGTATCAAAACAGTTCACGGCCATGGCCGTGATGCTGATGGTGAACGAAGGCAAGATGGACCTCGATGCAGATATCCGGACCTATCTGCCTGACCTGGAAGGTCCCGAAGGCACCATCACCCCGCGTCAGATGCTGAATCATACGACGGGCCTGCGGGAAATCCTGAACTTCCTGCCCATGGCCGGCAAGACATTCGCCGATGCCATGCGCACCACCGAGCCGAAAGAGGTATTCAATCGGCAGCGCCTGCTGCAAAACGAACCTGGATCGGAATACAATTACAACAACACTACGTTCATGCTGCTGGCACGGGCCGTCGAGAACGTCTCCGGTCAGGATTGGAAGACCTACATGGAGGAGCGCATTTTCAAGCCGCTTGGCATGGGGAATACGACCGTAAAGACCGAGGTGGGCCAAGTCATTCCAGGTGCCAGTCAGGGCTATGCCATGAGCGAGCACGGAGGCTACCGCGCTGTCATCGATTTTGCCGAAGCCTACGGCGCCTCGAGTGTCAATACGACGGCACGCGACATTACCAAGTGGATGCTCAACTACCGGGACATGACCGTCGGTGGACCAGCCGCCATCGAAGCCATGACCACCCGCGCCATCCTGACGAGTGGGGACACGACGGGATATGGTCTGGGCCTGGGCGTTACGGAGTGGCGTGGCCAGCGCCTGTGGACACATACCGGGGGCGAAACCGCACACCGCACCTGGTTCGGGTATTTCCCGGATATCGAGGCGGGCATGTTCATTTCGAGTGCCAATCCAGCTTACTCGAACGGCATGTGGACGGATATAGCCGAGGCCTGGTTCGGCGAATACCTGGAGCCCAAGAAAGAAGAGACTGAAGACGAAGCTGCTGACTCCACGGCCACCATGCCGACCGAGGAGCAGCTCAAGGCCATCGTAGGGCAGTACCAGTTCACTGGCGCCCCGCTGCAAATCGAGTACACCCTGGAAGATGGAACGCTGTACGCACAGGCTACGGGTCAACCGCGATTCGAGGTATCGCCGACCTCAGACTCCAGATTCCAGTTTGTCGGTGTGCCCAACGCGTCGGTCACCTTCCACTACGAGGATGACGGCACCGTCGAGCGCGGCACGCATCATCAGGGAGTAGACTCTCCCATGGAGAAGATCGATGTGCCCGAAGAAGGCCCTGATCTGACTGCCTTCGAGGGCCGGTATTGGTCTGCCGAACTCGAGACGCTGTACACGCTCGTGGTTCAGGATGAAGGGCTACAGGCCCGCCACCGCTGGATCGATCCGTTTCCGGTGGTCCACGTAACTGGAGATCAATTCTCGGGCGGGCAGTGGTTCATCGGGCAGATCGAATTCATGCGGGCTCCGGACGGAACGGTTGCCGGCTTCACGGCGGGCAACGGCAGAACGCGGGGCGTCTGGTTTGAGAAAGTAACCTGGTAGGCCCGGTTGCCGGGCCACCACCGGGACGTCCCGGTCAATGAGACCCCGCAATCCGAAGGAGGCCTGTCACGACGACCGGCAACAAGAGGATGCCCATCAAGAGGCCCACGTCACGAGCTCGGGCCAGAGGATGATCAGCATCAGGCCGATGGCCTGTATGATGATGAAGGGCACAGCACCCCGGTAGATTTCGCTTGTCTTGATTTCCGGCGGAGCCACACCGCGCAGGTAGAAGAGCGCGAAGCCGAAGGGTGGCGTCAAGAACGACATCTGCAGATTCATACCCAACATGACGCCGAACCACACCAGGTCCACACCGAGGAGGGAGGCCGCGGGGACAAGGAGCGGGATAACGATGAAGGCGATCTCGAAGAAGTCGATGAAGAAGCCCAGGATGAAAACGGCCAGGTTGGCCACGATCAAGAGGCCGATCACGCCGCCAGGCAAGTTTGTCAGCAGCTCCTCGATCCACAGATCACCATTCAGACCGCGGAAGACCAAAGCGAAGGCTGTCGAACCGATAAGGAGGAAGAGCACCATGGCCGTCAGCTTCGTGGTGTTGTCCATCGTCTCCCTAAGGGCCTTCCACGAGAGGCGACGATTGAGCGCTGCGAGAAGCATGGCGCCCAGCGCGCCCAGCGCACCTGCCTCGGTAGGCGTGGCCATTCCGGAAAAGATCGAGCCCAGCACAAGCAGGATCAGGAAAAGCGGGGGCAGGAGCACCAGAAAGACGCGCTTGACCAGTTCGCGGCGCTCGATATCAAGCGTTTCCGCGGGAAGGGCAGGCGCTTTCTCAGGCTGGAAAAAGGCTACGCCACCCGCATAGAGGGCATAGAGCCCGGCCAACATGATTCCGGGTACAAGGGCGCCCATGAACAGGTCGCCGACGGAAATACCCATCTGATCGGCCAACACAATCAGAACGACCGAGGGTGGAATGATCTGGCCCAACGTGCCGGAGGCCGTAATGACCCCGACCGACAGCTCCTTCGAATATCCATAGCGCATCATGACGGGCAGGGAAATCAGTCCCATGGCCACCACGCTGGCACCCACGACGCCGGTGGCTGCCGCCAGGAGCGCCCCTACGAAGACCACGGCCAGGGCCAGACCGCCGCGCACGGTTCCGAAGACCTGTCCCACCGTGGTCAGCAGGTCTTCCGCCAATCGGGACTTCTCGAGCATGGTCCCCATGAAGATGAAGAAGGGCACGGCCAGGAGCACGAAATTCGACATGATGCCGAAGGTCCGATCGGGCATAGCAAGGAGCAGATGCCAGTCGAACATGCCCATCTCCACCCCGATGAAGGCAAAGACGAGAGCTGTCCCGCCGAGCGCCAACGCCACGGGGTAGCCGGAGAAAATCAGGATCAGGGCCCCGACAAACATCAAGGGAGCCAGCCACTCGCCTTCCATCAGCCCTCCTCCGTATGGTCGGTTTCAGGGGCTTTCGGCCTATCTCCCGGCAGGACGGGGCCGGGAGTAGCGGGAGCGGACTCGGCGTCGCGAAGAACGGCCACCGCCCGGATCGTCATGGATACGCCTTGCACCATCACCAATAAAAAAGCGACGGGTATCACGGTCTTGATGGGGTAGCGCGGCAAGCCGCCCGGATCGGGCGACATCTCCATTACTTCCCAGGAATTCATGACGGCGGGCCAGGACACCCAAAGCATCAGGACGCAGAAGGGAAACAGGAAAAGGACCGTACCCAGAAGATTGATCCACGCTTTGCCCTTTGGCCCCAGCTGGGTGTAGAGGATATCCACGCGCACATGGGCATCATGCCTCAGCGTATAGGCGGCTCCCACCAGGAAGAGGATGGCAAACAGGTACCACTGCAGCTCGAGGTACGTGTTCGAACTGAGCGTCATACCGGTATACTTGTCCAGGTAGCGTACGACGGCGTTGTAGCCACCGATGACCACCATCGCGAGCGTCAACCAGTACAGTACATGGCCTACGCGGTCTTGAAACCGGTCGATGGCGTCGGCAAGTCGAAGGAGCTGCAGCATGATGGGATGAGGGGAAGCAGAGCGCCGAAGTTAGGAATCTTCTGACGAACTGCCCGGCTCCTGCGCATCTTTATCGGCATATCGTTCTACGCGCCGCTTCAGATCCATCTCCTGATCGCGGCTGCGCCAGTAGTCGAGGCGCTCCTTGATGGTCCGCTCGTACCCCACGTCGGACGGTTCGTAGAAATACACGCCCTGCATGTTGTCGGGCAGGTACTGCTGCGGGACGTAGTGGTTATTATAGGCGTGGGGATACAGGTACCCCTTGCCGTGTCCCAGTCCTTCGGCGTCGCGATTGCCATCCTTGAGCGGGTTCGGGACCTCGCCGCTCTGCTCGTTCTCCACGTATTTAAGGGCATCAAAGAACGTGTAGGTCGAATTGCTTTTGGGCGCCGTGGCCAGGTACAGACAGCACTGGGCCAGATGGAAGCGCCCTTCGGGCATACCGACCCACTCGAAGGCCTGCGCACACGAGGTGGCCACTTGGATGGCCCGTGGGTCGGCCAGGCCGATGTCTTCGGCCGCAAAGATGAGCATGCGGCGGATGATGAAGCGCGGGTCCTCGCCCGCATAAAGCATCCGTCCCATCCAGTACATGGACGCGTCCGGGTCCGAGCCCCGCAGGCTCTTGATGAAGGCGCTGATGGTGTCGTAGTGGGCATCGCCTTCCTTGTCATAGAGCACGGCCCGTTTCTGGATGCTCTCCTCGGCCACATCCAGCGTGACGGATGCTCCCTCGGGCGTGGTTTCAACCGCCAATTCAAGCGCATTGAGCAGCGAGCGCGCATCCCCGTTGGCCGTCGATACGAGATGCTCCAGGGCATCGTCGTCTATGGCGATGTCCCGTCTTCCGTAGCCACGCTCCTTGTTGTCGATTGCAAACCGGGCGACGCGACGGAGGTCGTCTTCCGTCAGTGATTGCAGCTCGAAGATGCGCGACCGGGACACGAGCGCCTTGATGACCTCGAAGTACGGATTCTCGGTCGTGGCACCGATAAAGGTCACTGTGCCGTTCTCCACGTGCGGCAGCAAGGCATCCTGCTGCGCCTTGTTGAAGCGGTGGACCTCATCAATGAACAGGATCGTGCGCTGCTGGTGGTGCTTGAGGCGGGTTTCGGCGTCGGCAATGGCTTCCCGGATGTCCTTGACCCCGGCCAGGACGGCGTTCAATGTCCGGAAATAGGATCGGGTCGTGTTGGCAATGATGCGGGCCAGCGTCGTCTTGCCCGTACCGGGCGGGCCATAGAAGATGACCGACGTGACCCGGTCGGCTTCGATGGAGCGGCGGAGCAGGCGACCCGGACCCAGGATGTGATCCTGTCCGATGTACTCATCCAACGTGCGCGGCCGCATCCGATCGGCCAGCGGGGCGCGGGAAGAGCGGAAATCACGAGCGGACGCGTCGAACAGGTCGGAATCGGACATCGGTGGCAGCGGGGTCAGGCGGCAAGCGGGTCAGTGGGCAGGGGATAGGCCCATCTCCCTGATGATGGTACGCATGCCCTCCTCAAACAACAACGCGCCACCCTGGGATGGATGTCGGACATAGGTGGACTCGACCCCGAGAAGCGTTAGCGCCTTCTCTGCCTTACGACCGATGGCAACGATCCGTTCAGGCTCAAGAATGTCCAGCATCCTCGCAATAAGCGGAGTAAATCGCTTGATCTCCGAAATGCGCGGCGTACGGATGGACATCGGCTTGCCGGGCTTGAATGGATGCATCGGCACCGTATTCCATGTCATCAGATCCATGGCATAGGGCGCCAGCACGCGCCAGTAGATCGAGGCGCTGTACTCCTTGTGAGGTTGGTCCCGGTTGCTCGTTTGACGGCCACCGTGGGGGAAGGCAGCGTCCACCAACTGCTCTTCGCTCGTAATGGGCACGCCCGTAAACCGGCAGCCCCAGGGACCGGGCGCTTCGGCCAGCACAAAGATGCGAGGCAGCCGGGTCCGCTCTCTCAGGTAGCGGGATAGATTCTCGCGTCGAAGGAGGTTCGCATGGGGCTGATCCCTGTCCGAATCCACCTGATCGTAGGGATTGAACAGCCCATCGGAGGGCGGTTGGTCGAACAGAGCCTCCTCGATGACCCGCTCGAGCATGAGAAGACGATGGGCAGGGTTGGAACGCACAGAAACAGCGGTTCAGTCGGGTTTGTAGGGGATGACCCCGCAATAACGGACGCTTTGGCTGATACCATCAGCGAATTTTCGTTGCAGACTGCGGCACATCGGCTCAAAATTCCGAAAGAAGTGTCTAATTCCCCTACTTTCGACACGTACGCTCACACGCATGCCGATCAGCGGTCTGCCTGCTCACGCAGCCCTTCGGAGTGCCGCCCAAAACAAGCCACAGCCATGGACAACGCACGTCTCTCGATCAACGATCAAGAAGTCGAATTTCCCGTCACCGTCGGTACCGAACAGGAAGTCGGTTTCGACATCAGGAAACTGCGAGGTCAAACGGGCGCCATCACCGTGGATCCCGGATTTGCCAACACGGGATCGTGTCACAGCGAGATTACCTTCATCGATGGCGAAAAGGGAGTCCTTCGCTACCGGGGGTATTCGATCGAGGATCTGGCCGAGCATTCCACCTTCCTCGATGTAGCCTATCTCCTCATCTACGGCAGTCTTCCGACGCGGGAAGAACTCGACGGGTTCAATACGGAGATTACGCGACACAGTCTCCTGCACGAGGACATGAAGAAGTTCTTCGAAGGGTATCCTGCCTCGGCGCCTCCGATGAGTGTCCTCTCGACCATCGTAGCCTCCCTGTCGGCCTACTATCCGTCGGGCAACTCCGAGGAAGAGATAAACCTCAACATCACCCGGCTCATTGCCAAGCTCAACACCATCGCGGCCTTCTCTTACAAGAAGTCCATTGGGCAGCCCTACATCTACCCGCGCAATGACCTCAATTACGCCGCGGACTTCTTGCACATGATGTTCGCCGTCCCGAGCGAGGACTACGAGATCAACGCACTTATTGCCCGCACGCTGGACATGCTCCTCATCCTGCACGCGGACCACGAGCAGAACTGCTCTACGTCCACGGTCCGCATGGTAGGCAGCTCGGGAGCCGACTTGTTCTCTTCCATTTCGGCCGGTATCAGCGCCCTGTCCGGTCCTCTGCACGGTGGGGCCAACACGGCGGTCATCAACATGCTGGAAATGATCCGACAGGATGGAGGCAACTTCCAGAAATACGTTGAAAAGGCCAAAGACAAGGACGACCCGTTCCGTCTGATGGGCTTCGGTCACCGCGTCTACAAGAATTTTGACCCGCGCGCTCGCGTCATCAAGAAGTCTGCGGACGAAGTACTCGGGCAGCTCGGTATCAACGATCCGCTGCTCGATCTGGCAAAACAGCTCGAACGCATTGCACTCGAAGACGATTACTTCAGGGAGCGTGGACTCTACCCCAATGTGGACTTTTACTCGGGTATTCTCTACCGTGCCATGGGCATACCAACAAATATGTTCACGGTCATGTTTGCCCTCGGTCGGCTTCCGGGATGGATTGCCCAGTGGATGGAGATGAAGAACGACCCCAACACACGAATCAATCGACCCCGACAGATTTATACGGGTCACAACCATCGACACTACGTTCAGATCGGTCATAGAGCCATCCAAGAATGACATCCGGTTCCACCGGAACGCCGACGCCTGGCTGCGTGCTCTTCTGAACGGATGAATACGCCTCAGGGAGGACTACAATGAAGCATTCGATTCTGAATTCGCTACTCTCCGCACTGGTCATCATCGGCGGGATCACCCTGCCTGCATACGCTCAGGTCAACCGCTCCTCGGAGTCGGTATATGTGCGACCGCATGCCGGTATTTCGTATTACATGGGTGACAACGAAAAATCCCCGTTCAACTTTGACGGGGACATGTTCGACGCTTTCCCCTACAACGCGGGCATCGAGGTGGGCTACCAGTTCAACCCCTCCTATAGCCTGGGTCTGAGGGTTGCGACGGGGGCATTCACCCAGATCACGGATTTCGAGGTGGTCACCGAAACGGCGGACCATCCCAATACACGATGGGGTGTGGGACTTATCGCCCGCAAACTGATCAGCGACGGCAGGATAGCTCCCTACTGGCAGGCTGGACTCAGCCTCGGAGGGGGCACCTCCTACGTTCACAGTGGGGGATGTGCGGGCAACGTGGCCGGTGCGTGCGCCGAGCAGGACGAGTTGAGTTACGGAGGCCATGCCGGAGTCGGTATGGATATCTTCCTCAACCCGGGTACATCGCTCTTCGTTGAGAGCAGTATCGATATACGGACGCCGGACATGGCCTCCGACGGGCGTGACAACAACGGATTCGGGGCGCTGGATTTTCTCGGTGCACATGCCGTTGGCGCGCGGTTCAACCTGAAAAGAACGGTTCCCGTTGAGCTTCAGGACCTGGTCTGTCCTGTGGATGTCGTGGACGCTGGAACACCGGTCACCTTCACCGCCTCGCACAATGCGAATGCCTCGGCGCCGGTGGTTTTCGAATGGGCGTTCGGGGATGGTTCCTCCGCGCAGGGCATGACGGTCACCCACGCCTTTGACCGCGCAGGGGACTACACGGTGGACCTTCGCGCGACCAACGGCAAGGGCGCCCATGAGTCAGCGCGGTCCTGTGTCGTGTCGGTCAAGGATCCCTGCATTCCGGCTGCCATCACTGCGATGCGCGCGTCGAACATGAATCCCGATACGCAGACATCCGTCGCCTTCTCGGCCAGTGTCACGGGCACCGATGGTACCTGGCGATGGGACTTCGGCGATGGAAACACGGGGTCGGGCGCCAACCCGAGCCACACGTACGCTGAGGCGGGTACCTACACGGTGACCCTTGAGGTAGAAAACTGTGCCGGCGTAACACGCCGCACGATGACCATCACGGTCGATCCGTACGAGGCCGCTATCTGCCGGGACATTACGGAAATGAACGTTGCGCTCTTCGATCGCAATACGTCGACGCTTACCGAGGAAGGACGCGCTGCGCTGCGCGAGAACCTGGCCATCCTTGTTGAGTGCCCCAACATGAATGTGCGCCTGGAAGGCTTGGCCTCTCCGGGAGAACGCGCTCCACAGAAGCTGTCTGAAGACCGAGCCCGCGTTGTGGAGCAGTTCTACATCGATGGAGGCGTTGCAGCGAGCCGCATGGTTACAACCGGACTCGGACGCTCCGATCAGGGCAGCAAGAAGGAAGGCTTGGCCCAGTTCCGACGGGTCCTCACCATCCCTGTGCGCTGATCCTGACCGCCTGCACGTCGCGGCGCTCCTGTTTTTCCGGGGGCATCCCATGCGGGATGCCCCCGTTTTTTATCCGATCACGCTATGTCCACGACCAGCGTGCCCTGCCCATAGAGCTCGTCCAGCAAGTCGTCGAATTCTGCTACCGTACCCAGATCATCAGCTGTCAGCCCATCGCCCAAAATAAGCTGGGTCAGGGCCGGCTCGAATGCCGGGTCCAGCTCGATGGCTTCACCGGCGGCAAACAACCAAAGCACGCCGTCCGGACCAGGCTCCATCAACACCTGCGACGAAGAAGCCGGGCGCACGCGGCCACCGCCTGCGAGCGCATCAGCCAACGCCTCC
>Ga0181580_10002561_pt1 | contig 14758 bp, 10 predicted proteins | sample 071ome_23_FD_132413 | JGI IMG/M metagenome (GOLD analysis project Ga0181580, IMG submission 132413) | Coastal salt marsh microbial communities from the Groves Creek Marsh, Skidaway Island, Georgia - 071403BT metaG (megahit assembly) | ecosystem: Environmental > Aquatic > Marine > Intertidal...
CCCAAGCCAGTATTATGGGCGCACCATGAAGAATCGGCTGAAGTTGGTTGAAAGTCGTATTCATGTTGTCCCCAACGGCATCCCCTTGGAGGGTTACCAAATCAGTGCTCTTCCCGCTCATCCACCGGTGCTTGGATACTTTGCGAGAATGTGCCCGCAGAAAGGTCTCGACATCCTCGTGGATGCTTTTTGCGATCTTAAAAAGCAGGATTCAATGAAGCATCTTAAACTGATGATAGGAGGTGGATGTGGGCCCGGAGACCTGGCTTTTGTGAAGAGCTTGAAAGACAAATTGAAGCATGCTGGCTTGAGTGACGATGTGACCTGGCATCCCAATCTCAGCCGTGAGGAGAAAATGGATTTTTTTTCGAGGTTAACCCTCTTTTCAGTGCCTGCCCTTTATGGTGAGTCTTTCGGCTTGTATGTGCTCGAGTCCCTAGCCTCGGGGGTGCCTGTCGTGCAACCGCCGCATGCTGCCTTTCCTGAGATTGTTGCCCAAACCGGAGGCGGCATTCTATCAGAGGGTCTCAGCGCCCAAGATCTCTCCTTGTCCATCAGATGCTTATTGATGGACCGACCCCGTTTGCTGGCCAAAGCCAAGGAGGGGCGAGAGGGTGTCACTCGGACTGGCTCCGTTCAGTCCATGTGCGATGGGGTGTTGAATGTTTTTGAACACCTCTAAAGATTCTTTGAGATCCATGGGATCGAGGCAACGCTTAATTGCTTTGGCTTGCCAAGCATGCAGTTGCACTTCCTCAGGGGTTTTCTATATTCTTCCTTCGTGATACTGAGCAGTGATCCTCCTCAGGTGCTTCCAGGGCCCGGCCCTGCGTTGGCCCCATGCATTTCCTTGAAACCGGAAGATGCCTACTTGGTGGTCTGTTGGGATGATCCTGTCAATCTCATGGATTACGTGACACACGTTTTTCAAAAAGTATTCGGGTGGAGCCGGGAGCGCGCCCATCGGCATATGCTGGAAGTTCACGAGAAGGGTAAGAGCATCCTCATGCGCGAGAGTCTCGAAAAAGCAGAGCACTACGTGCACCAACTCCAGTGCTATCACCTGCAAGCCACGTTGGAGAAGGACGCATGAAGGCAAGGCGTCTTGATGACGGTGGGCTGTGTGTTTTACTTGATGAGCGGGAATGGCGTATCTTTTCCGCCCTGCTTACCCAGTATGCTTCAGGGCTGGATGGGCCATCACTTCCAAGTCATTCAAGTAAAAACTCCGTGATTGCAGAATCCAACACCTGGTTACAGGAAATGCAGGCGACACATCGACAAAGTCTAGTGAAACGTGCGGCTACTTGGTTGGAAGCAGGGAGCAACTCTTCCCCGAAAGATACTTCCCAAAAGATGCTTCGACTCAGTGGCCATGATGTCGAGTCGATGCTCCAACTATTCAACGATCTTCGAATCAGCCACTGGACGCTTCTGGGATGTCCAAATGAAGCGGACCTCAAAGGTGAAAAGTGGACCGAAGCCCAGTTGCCAAGCGTATGGTCGATGGGTTTGTGTGGCATGTTTCAATCGGTGCTGCTACAGGCCCTCAACGGCTCAGGTAAAGCCGGTGGTCCTTCTGGAGATGAGCTCACTCCATGACATGGTTGCCTTCCTGGAAAAACAGATCTGGTTTCCCGAACCACGCCTTTATGACCGCTACCTCAAGGAAGGGCTATTGGCTGTTGGCGGGGATCTCTCCGTGCGGCGGCTCAAACTGGCTTATGAAAAGGGAATTTTTCCGTGGACGGACGACCCTATCACCTGGTGGTGCCCCCAGCAGAGGGGTGTCTTCGAGCTCCACAAGATTCATATCTCTCGAAGCCTGCGCCGGGTTCTGAAAAAACAACGGTTCGATGTTACTTTTAATCGGGCCTTTGGAGAAGTGATTGAAGCTTGTGCCAAGGTGCCGAGACCTGGGGGTTGGATCACCCCTCGGTTCATTCGAGCTTATCAGCAGATGCATGACCAGGGATGCGCACACAGCGTGGAATGCTGGCACGAGGGATCTCTGGTGGGGGGGGTGTATGGGGTTCAGGTGGGAGCTGCGTTTGCAGGCGAGTCGATGTTTTATCGAGTCAGCAATGCGTCAAAAGTCGCACTGTTGCATCTCCTGCGCGCCCTTCGTGATCGAGGATGTCGCTTGGTAGACATTCAGATGCTCACTCCGGTGACGCAATCTCTCGGAGCTCATTACATCAACAGGGATACCTTCCTTGACCGACTCGAAATCGCTTGTTCACATACTTGCACATTTCCAACGGGTCCCTCACAGTATGACTGTGCTTCACAATGGTCCTCACTCTAGCCTTTTCAGCTTGCTCGTTGCATGCTGCCTCGGGTGCCTTGATTGTCATTCCGAGTCCTTAAGTGAGGCTACGCTTTTCCAGGAATATTCGGACGCCATTGTCACGATTCGCCACATGGGCCGAGAGGGGCGTGAACAGGGTGTCGGAACTGGGTTTGTGATAGACCAGGAAGGCCGCGTCATTACCAGTTTACACGTGATTGGTGAAGCCCGGCGCGTTAAAGTAATTTTCAGTGACGGGGCAGAATACGAGCCCGAATCCATTTGGGCATGGGATCGTTCTCAGGATCTGGCTGTCTTAAAAATATCCAGGGAAAAACTGACCCCGCTACCCCTTGGGCAGTCTTCCAATCTAGCTACAGGCCAGAAAGTCATGGCTCTGGGGAATCCAATGGGGCTTGAAAGAAGTGTGGTGGGAGGGGTCCTGTCGGGGGTGCGTCAATTTACCCAAGGCCCCATGATTCAAATTGCCATCCCGATTGAACCGGGAAACAGCGGAGGCCCCCTTTTCGATGCCCAAGGCCAGGTCATTGGAGTGATGAACATGAAAAGCACGCTGACTCCAAACTTGGGGTTTGCCACCCCCATTGATGGGATTCGCCCCTTGCTTGAGCGCCCCAACAGTATGGCATGGTCTCAGTGGTTGCGGTTGGGGGCCCTGGATGAAACACGCTGGGTGACCGACCAGCCTGCTATGTGGAGCAGCAAGGTTGGACGGGTCAAAGTGGATGGCGTCGGGGAGGGGTTTGGCGGCCGCGCTTATTGCCATTGGGTTCAGAGGCCAGAGCACCAACCTTATCAAGTAGAGGTGATGGTCCGTTTAACGGATGAAAGCGGTGCTGCTGGCATTATTTTTGGCTCCGATGGTCGAGACACCCACTATGGCTTCTATCCCAGTAACAGTCAGTTGCGACTCACGCGCTTTGAGGGGCCATCAGTATACGACTGGACCATATTGGACCAGGTTCGCTCTTCCCATTATCGAAAAGGTGATTGGAATCATCTTAGAGTCGTTCATCGATCAGACACGATCGACTGTTACCTCAACGATGTTCTGGTGATTCAATCTAAAGATCGGGCTTTATCCAGCGGGCAGGTGGGTATTACGAAATTTCGTCAAACCGGAGCAGAATTCATGTCGTTCAGGATGCATGAGGATGGGTTTTTGGAGTCCGAAGGAGAGCGTAAGGATGGACTGCATCAGGAGCGTCAAAAGGCGCTTTTAGAGGCTTATCTAATGGATTTAGACAACCTGCCAAACTCTGACGAGGGAGGTCAAAGATGGACTTCTGATGATTACCGTCAGGCGGCGGCAAAACTCGAAAAAGGGGCTGACTTCTTCAAAGAAAAGGCCGAACAAACGCACCGTGGCAGGATAGCCGAAGCTCTTCACAAGATGTTCCAGGGCCCTGAAGGTTCCGTTGATCTTTTAGAGGCAGCGCTGTGGATCGCCAGACATGATCAACCCTCTTTGGTTGCGTCGGAGTATATCCACGAGGTTGAGCGTATGGCCCAAGCCATTCAAAAACGTTGGCAAGAGCCTTTGAGTATGGAGCAAAAGGTCGAATCCATCATTACCTACTTATTCGTCGAGAATGGTTTTCACGGCAGTTTTACCGACTACCAGCATGCCGCAAACAGTTACCTGAACAAGGTGATCGAAGATCGGGAGGGATTGCCCATCACACTCTCGATATTATTCATGGCCCTTGCAGAAAAATGTGGGCTCGATTGCATCAAGCCCCTGCCTCTGCCAGGTCATTTCATGGTTCGCCAGAAGCTCGCAAATGGGGATGAAGAGGTCATTGACCTTTTTGAAGGTGGTAAACGATTATCCTTCAAAGAAGCTGATCAAATAGCATGGGAAAGGCAGGGAGTTAGGGTTGACAGTCAGCAGATGGGCATTCCTTCAAAAAAAGATATCATTCTTCGAATGATCAGGAATCTGCAGATCTTTGCCGGGAGTGAAGCTGGCTTGGAAGCCGCTCTTCCTTATTTGGATTTAGCGCTGGTGCTGGATGCTTTCAATACCTCTTTGCTTCTTGAACGGGCATCGACTCGTTTGCGCATGGGTTTACGTGAAGGTGCTAAAAAAGATTTTAAAACTCTTTTGGAACTCCTGCCTGCGGATGACTCAGCTCAACCCATACGTGAAATTTACAAGACGCTTTGACGACCATGGAACATAGCCATTTCTTCAGGCTCCACTTCATCCGCTTACGAATGCCCCACATCGTTGCCTGGGCCGGTGAGCAGACTACCGCGCTGCCAGCTCCGGCAATCTACCTTCTGCTTTGGGCATGCTTTTGGAATGCTTTCACTTTTAACCTGGGAGCTGCCAACCAAGGACCAGAGAGGTGGGTGAAGGCGATTGAAGCATTTGAACGAGAAGATACCGAAGACAAGGCACCGACGGGTGGCGTGATGTTTCTTGGAAGTTCCAGTATTCGAATGTGGCGTTCCTTGGCTGAGGACTTTCCTCGGCAGGAAGTATGCAATCGTGGTTTCGGCGGCTCCACTATTCCTGACAGCCTCCACTTCTTCGATCGAATCGTCCTACCTCGCCGTCCTAACACAATCGTTCTTTACGCAGGGGACAATGACGTTGCCGCTGGACATGGTGCCGATCAGGTGTATCGAAATTATTTGGCATTCGCTGACCGAGTCAAAGAATCACTCCCAAAAACCAAACTGGTTTTTATTGCCATCAAACCCAGTTTGAAGCGCTGGGAACTGGCTCCTATCATGGAACAAGCCAACCGTAAGGTGCAGCGCCATGCCTTTTGGCATCGAGGTGTCCTCTATGCGGATATCTGGAATCCCATGCTTGGCCCGAACGGGAAACCCCGAAAGGAATTGTTTATCGAAGACGGACTGCATTTATCCCCGGCTGGCTATGAAATCTGGAAAGATGTCATAGCTCCATTGCTTGATTAACCTCGACACCCGCGAGCCGGCCTATCTACTATTTCCAAAACTCTCTTTTGAACGTCATGACAGAATTTAAATCATCCCCTAAAGCATCGTCGTTTAACCATTCGAGGTCTGGCTCCCCCGAGTTAAGCAACCGTCGCGCATTCCTCAAAACATCTTCTGCAACGGTCGCAGCTGGCGTCATTGCGCCTGCGGTCATGGTCAAGCAAAAGGCCTTCGCTGCCAACGATGAAACCATACGTGTCGGCCTGATAGGTTGTGGAGGGCGTGGCACTGGTGCTGCCAGCCAGGCCATGAAAGCGGATGGGAATGTGATGCTCACCGCGATGGGGGACATGTATCCTGATCGGCTGGATGTCAGTTACAATGCGCTCAAAAAGGCGGCCGAAGAGAAAATTCAGGTGGATCCCGAGAAGAAGTTCACTGGCCTGGACGCTTACAAGAAGGTTTTGGAAAGTGGTGTGGATCTCGTCATTCTTGCGACTCCTCCGGGGTTTCGCCCCATGCATTTGCGTGCGGCGGTGGATGCCGGCAAACATATTTTTTGTGAAAAGCCCATGGCAACCGATGCCCCAGGGCTTCGCTCCGTGCTTGCATCAGCAGCCGATGCCAAGGCCAAGAAACTTGCTTTGGTAGCAGGTTTCTGCTGGCGGTACAACTATGCTCGTCGCGCCCTTTATGACAAAATACACCAAGGGGATATTGGTGATGTGCGCTCCATCTATGCGACTTACTACACCGGTCCGGTGAAACCCATGCCAGCAGATGATACCCGACCCGGCGACATGTCCGATTTGGATTGGCAACTGCGTAATTGGTATAATTTTACGTGGCTCAGCGGTGACAGCCTGGTGGAGCAGGCCATTCATAGCGTCGATAAGATCGCTTGGTGCATGAAGGATGAACCACCTGTCAAAGCAGTAGCAACCGGCGGACGTCAAATTCCCAATAACAGTGGAAACATTTTTGACCACTTTGCGGTCTATTACGAATACGCCAATGGCTTGCGAGCCTATCTCGGAAGCCGCCAGATCGCTGGATGTCACAATGAGAACAATGACTACATCCACGGATCAAAAGGCATTGGGCAGATACTTGGCTGGAGCCGTGTTCTAACCACAGGAGACAATCCATGGCGTTATCAGGGTCCTAACAATGACATGTACCAGACGGAGCACGATGAACTCTTCGCTTCCATTCGCAAGGGAGAGCCGATCAATGATGGTCCGTGGATGAGCAGCAGTACTATGATGGGACTCATGGGCCGAATGGCTGCCTACACAGGTAAGGAAATCACATGGGAACAGGCAATGAATTCACAAGAAAAACTCGTGCCTGATTTCTTTGAGCCTAACATGGAATTACCCATACGCCCGATGTCGCTTCCTGGAGTGACACCCTTTATCTAAACCACCTCCTTCCATTCCAATCATCGTCATGAAACAATCAGAGACTCTTCGGTTGCGCGATCGGCGCTCTTTTATTCAGTCCGTAGCAAAAACTTGTTTTGGAGCCTGTTGCATGAGCGGTGTTCCCGGAGTTTCTTCTTCGGTCTCTGCTGATCATCACCATAATCGCAGGATCTATACCTCGATCAAAATGGGGATGTTCAATGAAAAAATTCCCTTACTGGAAAAGTTTCGAATCCTTCAAGAGTTAGGCTACGACGGGATTGAGCTTAACAGTCCTGGTGGGGTCGATAAAAAAGAGGCTCTGGAGGCCAGCCGAACCCTTGGGTTTCCTATTCATGGCGCAGTGGATTCCATTCACTGGGGCATCAGGCTTTCTGACCCTGATCCCGAGGTCCGGCAGAAGGGTCTCGAGGGCTTGCTCAAAGCCATTGAGGACGTCCACTTTGTGGGAGGGGATGCGGTGCTTTTGGTGCCAGGTGCGGCTCGTGATCCAGAAAAAGAATCTCATGGTCATGTATGGACTCGATCGATTGAACAAATCCGCAAAGCGCTTCCGAGTGCTTCCAAATGGGGTGTCAGAATTTTGATCGAGAATGTCTGGAACAACTTTCTTTATGATCCCAATGGCGATAACCGTCAATCGGCCGCCTTACTCGCCGCTTACTTGGACGAAATCGGCAGCCCGTGGGTGGGTTCTTACTTTGATATTGGCAATCATCAGAAATTCGGGAAACCAGCCGAATGGATTCGCATGCTGGGTCCCAGAATTGTCAAGTTGGACGTCAAAGATTGGGGCGTAAGCCAGGGATTCTGCAAAATCGGGGAAGGCGATGTCGATTGGGCAGATGTTCGACGAGCACTCACGGAAATTGGTTATACAGGTTGGGCCACTGCTGAAGTGGGGGGGGGAGACCGTGAAAGGATGAAGGACATCAAGCAAAGGATGGACACTCATCTATTAGGCGCCTAGGCAAACACTTGTGCCAATGTGACTAGCCCTGGTATCCAGACAAGGTCATCGGCAATTCGGAGGGTCTTTCAGCGGTAAAAGGCGACCTAAAATTCCGGACGGATGTCTTGCATTCCATCGATCATGGCGTCATGCTCACAAGTAAAAAGAGAGGTAGTAACTCTTGCCATATTTCAATCAAACATGAGCGATTCAGACGCTAAACCAAATATCAATTTGGATTTGGAGACGGCCTTTTTACCGGCATGGGCACAAAAGTCATCGAATGACAACCCCTATGCAAAGTACGAAGGAAAAACGAGGGATTATGATCGAGGCGATCGAGGTCCTAGGGGGAGGCGCGATGACGGCCCTTCGGGGTTCCGCCGAGGTGATCGACCCGGCCGATCTGATCGACCCGATCGGCCCAAAAGATCTCAGGACCGAAGAGGCAATGATCGTGGGTCACGCCCTGCAGGGAATCGTGAGCGTGGAAGATCTTCCGGGGGTGGCGATCGACCACCTTACGCTGGAGGAGGGCAGCGCGGGGCTGGTGGTAGAAACAGGGAGGCTTTTCGGAAGGAGCGGCCTCGCAAAACACGCCAAGAAATTCTTGCGTCACTGCCCAATTTTAAAGTTCAGGTGATTCCTGAGGAAAAGGGTGTTGCTCTCCTCGCTAAACGCATCCGGCTCCAGGGAAGAGCCTACCCATTGTTTGATATTGCCCGTCTGATCACTCAAAGTCTAGATCGCTTCCGAGTGAGGATTTCGACAGTGCAGCCAAATGGCACGGAGGTTCCTCAGTCTCTGTGGATTTGTCGCAACGATCAAACCCTCTGGTTGACGGAAGCCGAGGCTATTGATCACGCCCTTTCCAAGCACCTGGACCAATATTACCTCAGTGAAAAAACAAAAACCGATCCCCCCAAGGGTAATTTTAGCTTTGTGGCGCAATGTGGTTTATCAGGGGTGCTGCTGGGGCCGCCCAACTACCATGGCTACCAGACCAAGCTTAAGGAACTCCACGCTGACCGCTATGCTCGGATGCACTTTGAGCGTTTTAAATCTAATGTAAAAATCGTCCACGACGATGAAGTTGTTGCAAAATGGCTGGAGGAACAAAGCTGGACGACGGAATACACCGACAAAGCGAATCCCGAAGCTGACAAGCTTCACTCCATTGAAGAAGTTCAGGAACATTTCAAAAAACATCACATGGCCGGAGCTGTGGAGGAAGTGAAACATGCCGAGGTCTCCGGGGATTTCCAGAAACAGGCTTCGAGGCCAATGCGAGATCTGGTTCGATTTCACGTGGAGGATCAACGAAGGTTCCCGCTGCAACTCGCGACAGAATTGAGTCATCAATTCACCCGGCAGGGGCTTCAATTCTTTAAAGTCAACAAGACAGTCACGCATGTCTCGGTTTCGCGGCCCCATTATCTTGATCTTGAGCTAACGCCTGTCTCCGAGAGTGTTCAAAAAATTGTTCAATTTATCGAACAAACAGACGACTGTAATCGCAGCAAGGTGATGCAGGCATTAGCTTCTTCGGAGGTAACCAGCTCTATTGACAACAAGGGGGCTTCAAAGAATGCAACAGCCGAAAACAAGGACGAAGCTTCGGTAGCCCCACCCGCCTCCGAAGAGGCCGGAACTGCTGCCGGCGAAGCAGTGGAGTCGGTTCCTTCCGGGGAAGCCACCAAAGAAGTTGTTCCTGCGGAAATGACACCTGAGCAGGCTGCTGTGTCGAGTGATTTGCATTGGCTGATTCACCAAGGCCATGTCATTGAATTTTCCAATGGCAAGATGGAGACTGCCAAAAAGCCAAAGGCGCAACCCCAAAAGCCAAAGCCCAAGGCCAAGTTGGATACCAGTGAAAAGGCTCCTGCATCAGACAGCACCCCGCAAGCAAAGTCGGAAGCAACAACCCATCTTAAAGCCGAAGGGCCAACACCTGTTGAAAATCTTTCCAATGAGGGACGTTCACCCGATGCGGATGCAACCGCCGAGGAAAGGGCAACCAGTGGCGGAACATCATCTGATGAAGCAGATATCTCAACTACCTCTGTAAGTGCCGAGATCACCGAGGCGACTGGGGGCAGCCAAGGGGATCATCCGCAAACTGGTTCGCCTGAAGCCCCTGTGGATGATGCGTCTGATGAATCGCAGGCTCCTGTAAATGCGGAATAATCCATGCCAAGTCGCTCCGCATACGCTAAAGCTGGCGTCGATATCCAGTTAGGCAATCAAGTCAAGGAAACCCTTCCATCCCTGTTAGCCTCAACCCATCGTCCCGAGGTGTTGGGTAAGGTGGGCGGGTTTGGGGGCTTGTTCGCTCCCAACTTCAAAAAGTTCAAGCGACCGGTGCTTGTGTCCAGCGTGGATGGTGTGGGCACTAAACTGAAAGTTGCGTTTCAAACGCGCCGTCATGACACGATAGGCGAAGACCTCGTTAATCATTGTGTCAACGATATCCTGGTTCTGGGTGCTGAGCCTCTCTTTTTCCTGGATTATGTGGGCGCAGGCACTCTGAAACCCTCGATTTTTGATGAAATCATTCGCGGGTTCGCGCGTGGTTGCCAACAAAATGGTTGTGCCCTCATTGGTGGTGAAACCGCACAAATGCCAGGTTTCTATCAGAAAGGGGAGTATGATGTCAGCGGCACTATCGTTGGGGTCGTAGATCATGCCAGCATGGTGGATGGCAGGCGGACCGAGTCAGGCGATGTGGTTCTTGGGTTGGAGGCCAGCGGTTTGCACACCAATGGTTATTCCCTCGCCAGGCGCATCCTGTTTGATCAGGCCAAATTGAGGACATCATCGCGCATTCCTGAATGTGGAGAAACGGTGGGCGATGCCCTCATGAAGGTCCATCGGAGTTACTTTAAAGCGGTGCACCCATTACTGAAACGTTACAATCTGCCCCGCAAGAGCCCGAAGATTAAAGCAATGGCCCACATCACGGGAGGTGGTTTTCAGGACAACATACCCCGAAGCCTTCCATCTCGTTTTGATGCGCGCGTTGAGTTGGACCGGTGGCCGACTCCACCTCTCTTTCAATATCTGGCAAAGGCTGGAAAAGTCTCTCAGAAAGAGATGTTTCACGTCTTCAACATGGGCATTGGTCTCACCATGACGGTTCACCCCTCCATTGCCAAATCCTGCGTGCAGTCTCTCAAACGACGAGGGCATCAGGCCTGGCCTATCGGGACGATCGTCCAAGGCAAGGGGCAAGTACAATTGGTTTGAAAAATTACCATGGGTCAATCGACCGATGCCCCATGGATGTATTGGTGGTAAAGCCCCATGTAATAGGGAAGGAGAAAGACCGTTCCACTGGCCAAGGTATGTCCACTCCCACCGTAATCAAGGATCCATGGGTCCGTATTCCAGTGGTTGAAGTGAGTATTTTCAACCGGCAATACTTTTCCTGATCTTAAATACCCCCTCAAACGAGTGTCTTCCTGTAGCAAGTCAATACTGTTGTTGGAAGGTAACGCCACAATGTCGAGTCGATGACTATTCTGAGAGGCCCAGTTTAAACGATCCATAGGGAAACCTTTGAGGGTGTTCATGGCATCCTCCAGCCATTCACCAGAGGGCATAAGTGAATACCTTCCCCAAGGGTCTGTCACCTCAGTTCCGTGCACCTGTGAAGCGTAAGCAAAATGAAAAAAGGGATTAGCTTCTGGTGCTTCGTTTCGCCAAGCCGCGTAAAAGGATGTGAGCATGCGATCCCGGAAAGGTCCTGCAGGCGTGTATTTGAGTAAGGAATAATAACACATGAAAGCCATTTCATCATCGGATTGATTTCCAGAACCCAATCCGCGATGAATTTTGTAAATCATGGCATTGGTATCGTAAGCATGGTCTTGAATGAGTCGTTGCTGAATGTCCAGATAACGCGCATCGCCTGTGATGTGAGAGGCAACAGCCAAATAGGCTAGCATACTCAGGGACTTCAAACCGCGTTCGACCCACCAGTCTGGATGATGGTTCAGATCTTCGGGGCGATAGGTGCCCCAGCGAGTGACTGTTCCGGAGTGGTCGACCAATTGGAAATCATGGAGAATGAGGTGATCCATCAGGGCGGCTACGACCTTTCTGACCGCCCTTTTTTCGTCATCCGTTTGAGCGACCAAATCATAATACAGGGGATAGAAAAAGAAGTGACCATCGAGCTCATCGGAGCTGGTATCACTTTTCCAATACCACTTTCCATCCGCACTGACAGGCCAGCGTGGTTCATAGATCTTCCAGAGGGAGTCCCTTTCCTTGGCAAAGCGCTTATCGCTTTCAAGTCGACCGTCATTGGGATTTGGCAAGGTCGTTGATCGGATCGTACGTGCGACATACCCTTTGGGGGCAGGGTGGGACCCTCCTTGAGTGACTTCCTGGAGGAATGCCAAGGCTCGAAATGCCTGGTGTGCCTTTCGTGCAGCATCCTGATTCCCAGTAGCCGCAAAGGCAAAGCACTCTCCCGCTCCATACATGCTGGTCCACAACCCATCGTTGTCACTGTCGTGATATTGGATGCGTTCTTTGACCCCGGCCTCTGGCAGCGTCACCTCGGAAACGTAGCCAAAGGGGGTTCGTTTGATGTAAGTTTCGATCTCGTATTCATAGTGGGCCGCTTTTTCACTCAAAGTCATCGTTTGTTGCCGAATAACACCAATCCCTTTTTGCGTGGCGACCCAGACATGGCCACGATGGTCGACTTTCACTGATTGAATCATGTCATCCGGAACCCATCGCTTCCCTTGTCGATACCCCCACTGGCCATTATGGAAACGGACTAAGCCCTTGGTCGTCCCAAACCACACTTCACCCCTAGGGCCCGCCGTGATTTGGGTGAATTCATTGTAGGGCAAGCCATCCTCACCCGTATAAAATTGCCAACCAGTAGAGGTCTGGCAACCCACTCCTGCTCGGGTGGCAAACCAAAGTTGTCCAAGGCTGTCTTGAGCGATTCCCAGCACGTCGTGGGTGGCCCACTGTCGACCAAGAGCGTCTTGAACGAGCATGCGTTCCATGGAGGGGCTTTCGGGAAACGGTTGAGCATACAAGCCGTGGGATGTAGCGGCGATCCAGCAACCATTCTCCTTGCGACGAATGGCTTGGTGGACGACAGCCGAAAGACTCTCTTTCAGAAAGATCGGGAGTAGCGCCTCATTCCAAGCGTCAGGTACACCGGGTTGAAGTTCCCATCGTGAGTCGTCTCTGAGATAGTACCATTGCAGACTATTGTCTCTGGCATAGACCGTCCCCAAGTGCACGTGAATGGCGTCGAAACCCTCCACCCCCAGGCCGTTGGTCGCGTCAAAAAATTGCACTTTTTCCTGAATAAAGGAAGGCTCGCTACTCTTCTGTGATTGGCTCACAGCAGAACCTGGCCATACACCTAACAGAGCTAAGTAGACAACTATCGGTTTAATCATGGTCTTTCATCGGGAAGAAGCCCCTCCCCAAATGTTTCCACAGAAAGGTGTGAATCATTGCTTCAACATGCGCCCTTTGCTGATTGTCGGCAGCCCCACCATGGCCTCCTTCCATGTTTTCATAATAAAGGACTTGGTGCCCCTGATCCCTCATTTTGGCGACCATCTTTCTGGCATGTCCGGGGTGAACCCGATCATCTCGAGTCGAAGTCGTGATTAAAATGGGTGGATAGGATTGATCTGCATCTACGCGGTGGTAGGGCGAATAGCCCGCAAGATATTGCCACTCGTCCGGAAGATCTGGGTTTCCATATTCCCCCATCCAGGAAGCCCCCGCCAGAAGTTTGTGATAGCGGCGCATGTCCAACAAAGGTACTTGACAGATAATGGCTCCAAACAAATCGGGTCTTTGCACCAGCATGTTACCCATCAGAAGCCCTCCATTGGAACCCCCTCGGATGCCCAAATGATTTGGGGAGGTCACCTTGCGCCGGATCAGATCTTCGGCAACCGCGATAAAATCATCGTAGGCCCGCTGGCGATGTTCCTTCAAGGCGGACTGATGCCATCGTGGCCCAAACTCACCACCACCGCGAATATTGGCCACCACATAAACTCCTCCCTTTTCCAGCCAACTGATGCCCGTTATCGGCCGGTAACTGGAACGCATGGAAATCTCAAAACCTCCGTATCCATAAAGGAGGGTCGGTGTCTGCCCATGATGAGGTACATCACGAGAAGCGATCTGAAAATACGGAACGCGTGTGCCATCAGATGACAGAGCCATGTGTTGTTCAATGACTAGGTCGGGACGATCAAAAAACTCCGGTTCCTGATCGAGTGCTTTGATCTGGCCCCTTGATAGATCACCCAAACTCAGAGTGATCGGCGTGAGGAAATCGGTGGAGCTCAGCCAATACTGGTTGGTGGATTGGGGTTCCACAGCGCGCACTGAGACCGTGCCACGGACAGGAATGTCGACAGCTTTTCCCTCCCATCGGCCTTTCTTACCAGGCTGAATAGCCTGAAGCTTGTGCTGTACATTATCCAGTATATTAAGAAGGATCCAGTCCTTGGTGGCCGTGAAATCATGAAGCGAAGAAGTAGGGGTGGGCTCGAACAAGACAGAAAAGGTTCTTTCCTCCTGGAGGAAATCTTTTAAAGCAATAGCAAGCAGTGACCCAGCTAAGAAAGTCTTATGGGGAAGAACCCAGTCTTTCCGCAGCTGCAATAAGAGTTGATCGCGGAAAAACCCCACCTCCGCACCGGGAGGTTTATCGATCGGAACCCACTGATCCCTTTCGAGCCTGAAGACTTGCTGCGTCCAGAATGTGTCTGAGCGAACCACCAATTCATGATGCTGACCACCGTGATGTATAACACTGGCTCCTACCGACACATCGGTTTTTTTGCCGATGAAGACCCACTTTGCCATTGATAGGGTTTCGCCTCTTTTCCATCGTTTGATCATTCTTGGATAACCTGAGTCGGTGAGAGACCCCAGTCCGAAATCTGTGCCCACGTAGATTTGATTCTCATCGATCCAGCTCACACGTGATTTCGCCTCGGGAAGGTAGAATCCCTCGGCCACAAATTGCTTGGATACCAGGTCAAATTCCCTCACAACGGTGGCGTCAGCTCCGCCCCGTGAAAGCCTCAGGAGAGCACGCTGGTATTTTGGATAGCACAAGTTGGCACCTTTCCAGACCCAGTTTTC
>Ga0181580_10002572_pt1 | contig 14729 bp, 24 predicted proteins | sample 071ome_23_FD_132413 | JGI IMG/M metagenome (GOLD analysis project Ga0181580, IMG submission 132413) | Coastal salt marsh microbial communities from the Groves Creek Marsh, Skidaway Island, Georgia - 071403BT metaG (megahit assembly) | ecosystem: Environmental > Aquatic > Marine > Intertidal...
AGTTCTGGAATTGTTACACCAAATAAAAAGATTATATCATGAGCAAAGATTGGGTAAAAGACATTCACGATATGCAAACAAAGTATGGAACCCGTGATTGGGTTTCTACTGCTGATAAAGAACAACTCAAAAGATTTCTTGAGTTTCGTGTTGACTTTTTAAGAGAAGAGTTAGACGAAACCGAAACAGCTTTAATTAGTATGGACTCAGAAGAAATCGTTGATGGGCTTATTGATCTTTGTGTTGTTGCAATCGGTACGCTTGACGCATTTGGTGTAGATCCATATCAAGCTTGGGACTCTGTTCTAAAAGCAAATATGGCAAAAGAAGTTGGGGTCAAAGAAGGAAGACCAAATCCACTTGGATTACCCGACCTAGTAAAACCAGAAAATTGGGAGGCTCCTTCACACGAAGGAAATCATGGTAAGCTTAACGATCTTCGATAACATATACGACAACAAAACCCATAAAAGAATGGATTATAGTTCTTTTGATGAGTTTGAAAAGGTATTATATAAACTATCGGAATCAACTAAGTATCCTACAAAGAAGGATGCACCACTAATTAGTCCGGCAATATATCTCCCTGAAGCAACAAGATCTAATGAGAATGTTGTGGCTTGGGGAGGTTTTGGTATTTTAGACGTGGACGATTTTGATGGAAAGATGGAAGACATCGAAAAGAAATACTCTCAATATCGATATGTCTGCTATTCAACTGCTTCATCAACAATAGAAAATCCAAAATTTAGATTAGTGTTTCCCTTAACACAATCAGTAGTTAAAGATGATATCAAACATTTTTGGTATGCACTCAATAAAGAAATCGGTGATATCGCCGATGCTCAAACAAAAGATTTATCCAGAATGTATTACATCCCAGCAAAGTATAAAGATAGTTTTAGTTTTATATTTTCACATGATGGTATTATAATGGATCCAAATGATCTAATGGAAAAACATCCTTATGTGCGACGTGAAGGGGATTTCTTTTCAAGACTACCTGAAGCAATACAAAGAGGATTAATAGAACACAAAAGAGGACAACTCAGTAATACAAACTATGAGTGGAATGGTTATCAAGATTGTCCGTTTGTTAATAAACAACAAATACAGGAATACAAATCAATTACTGGTACTGGTTGGTATGCTAAAATGTACCAAATTATGGTATCAACAGCTGGCAATGCAATGTCCAGAGGATATCCAATTACTGCAAAAGAAATAGAATATATTTGTCGTGATTTAGATAATGATACTGGTAATTGGTATGGTAAGCGTGATTTTGAAAGGGAGGCAGAGCGAGCTATAGAGTTTGTTTTTAGAAATAATATATGAGTAAATTTGGTAAAGCAATTGATAAAGAAGTAAGATATACAGGTCAAATGATGTTTAAATCATTTCTAGGAGGAATGGCTTTTGGGTCATTACTAATGGGATTACTGTTATTACCTCAGCTATTAAAGGCATCAGATGAAAATATGGATAGATTCTGCCTTGCACAAAACATTTATTTTGAATCAGCAAATCAATCGTTTGCTGGACAATTAGCGGTAAGTCATGTTGTTTTAAATAGAGTCGAAAGTAACTTATTTCCCGACTCTATCTGTGATGTGGTTTATCAATCGAAACTAAGAGAAAACTGGCTAGGAAATATGGTTCCTGCTAGGAATCAATGTCAATTCAGCTGGTATTGTGATGGTAAATCAGACGAGCCAGTTGATTCGGTAACTTGGTTAAATTCCATAAAGGTAGCTGGAATGGTTTTATCTGGACAATACAAAGACATTACTGAAGGATCACTTTGGTATCATGCAGACACTGTAAGTCCATATTGGGCCAATCAGTTAGAATTAGTAACAACAATCGATAACCACTTATTTTACAAATGATTAATTGGTTATTCGGTTGGATTAGTATTGAATACTTAGAGGAGAAAGGTATATGTACAAATACAGAGTTGAAGTCACAAGAGTCGTAGACGGTGATACAGTTGATGTAGACATCGATCTAGGATTTGGAATGTGCTACAAAAAGCAAAGAGTAAGATTAATGGGTATTGATACTCCAGAATCTAGAACAAGAGACCTAGAAGAAAAATTCTATGGTAAACAATCTAAAAAGTTTTTATCTAGTGTATTAAAAGATAAAGTGGTAACTTTACTGTCACATGATAAAGGAAAGTTTGGAAGAATTATTGGAGAGCTTTTTGTTGAGGGTGATGATATGAGTGTAAATCAATTAATGATTAGAGAAAACCATGCAGTTCCATATTTTGGACAATCAAAAGATGATACAGTTCAAGGGCATTTATGGAATCGTGCAGCACTTAATGAACGAGGAATAACCTATGAATCTAAGTGAGCTTAAAGATGTAATTCATGGATTAAAGTTTACTGTTACTGAAGAAGATGTAAAAAGACATAATAGCGAATATAAAGGCGAGAAAGGTTTTCAGGATAAATCTTCATATTCAAGTAGAGCTAATGTAGATTCAGAATACTTAGAAGAATATCTAAATGAAAAATATTCGAATGATGTATTAGAAAAAATTACTAGTAAACCCTTGAAATATTATTCTGATATCTTGATTAAGCCAAAAGATTATAAAATAGACTTAAAAGAAATTGCAGGAGGTTTTTTTAATCCTCAACACCCAGCCGAAAGATATCTACAAGCTTTTCATGAAGGCCTACTAACGCATTTTTGTCTTTATAGAACCAATAGAGAAAGAGGGAATAATAATATCCCATTAGTAGTAGAAGCAAATACTGAGTTAACAGTTGAATTCTTATGTATAGTAGATCCATATACTTTATTTTCATGTAAACCAACCAAATATGGAACTATACCAATTCAGAGCATAATTCAGATGTGTAAAAATTCAATAGATACAGATTGTATTATATAAAAAAAGGTATTAACTATGGAAATCACATACGATCCTAAAAACACTATAATTGACATTGACTATAGGGAAGAAATGCAATCTAGGGATACTATCCCAGATGACTATCATTGCGAATGCAATTATTGCAGAGACAATTTTTTAGGAGAAGTATATCACACATCTTCTGATAATTATTATACACAATATAGTAGAAATAAATGGTATATCGATAAGGACAACCCAAAGGATAAACATATTTGTCCAGGTCATTGGAGCGGATATCGTTATGCTGTTCATAAATTTACAAAACCTGGAGATTGGGTTTTAGACCCAACGGTTGGAACTGGAACAGCAGTTGTAGAGTCTATGATCTCAGGTAGAAACGGTGTTGGTATAGAATTAGAATATTCACATATTACCAGAAGAACTGTTGATCTCCAAAATAAAGAAAAAAGAGCTACTGGAGAAGGTCACATATTTGAAGGAGATGCTCGTGATTGTGAAGAGATTCTAACAAAAGAAGGATTTCAAAAAGAGTCTTTCGATATGATTATTAATGGAACACCATATCCAGTTTTAGGTGGAAGACAATCGGATTCTCCACCAAGAAATTCTCCAAAGAGTCCAAATACAAAAAATATTTATTATGAGAATGATAAGAATGTAGGAGTATTATCTGGAGAAAATTATTGGAACACTGTTAGACAAATATATCAATCTTCAATTGAATATCTAAAACCAGGTGGAAAATTTATAACACTTATCAAAGATCCTACTCAGAAGAAACAAGCTTTTCTATTACACAAGATGGTCACAGATGTTGTTATGGAAAGCAATGATATGAAATATGTCGGATCATTTATACACAGACACATGCCCTATACTCTTTTTATGAGAACATATTTAAAGATGTATCCCGAAGTCAAGCTTCCACTTTTTCAAACAGGAATAGTACTTGAAAAGAATTAGGGGGTTTACAAACTCCAAAAAATTTGGTATAATATGCACATGAATAAAAACAATCAACCATTAGACATTCTGCGTCAAGCAGCAGAACTACAACAAAAAAAATCACAAGATTATCAGAATCCAAATAGTCGTATAAGACAAGCACAATATTATCCACGTGGTTGTTCTACTATATCTGATATTATGCTAGGTAAAATACTTCGCATACAATCTGTTATAGAAGCTATGGAAAATGATACATCTTATTCACAAAACTTTGAATCTCTAGAAGATTCTGCTATCGACCTAATTAATTATGCAACGTTTTTTGTTTCATACATTCGTGGTGGTATCGATGGCCAAGATCCAGATAGAGACTTTTTAAATAGACCAAAAGGAGAAGACATTGAGTAATCATGTATTGGGAGCAGATTTAAAAACAGGACTACATGGTCTCCGTAAATTACTATTCGAAAGAGGTTATGAAATACAAACTGAAAGATGGCAAGGTGGTACCGATCATCCAGAGTTTTTAGAAATATTACACGCAGACTTAGTATGTCCAATGTCAAACGATGCACAAACAGCATCTGATCAATTAAACGCAACACAACCATGGGCAGATACTCACTTTGATGAAAGAGTTTCTGGTATACCATATAATCCACCACCATCACATACAATGTGGTTAAAGGATACCGACAAATACTTAATGGACAAAGCATTTAGTCATTCTTATCCAGAAAGAATGTGGTGCGATAATACAAGAGATGGAATTAGATTTAAATGGGGCAATTTAGATACTGCAGTAGAACTATTAAAGAAAGAGAATAACACAAGGCAATGCTATGTTCCTATGTGGTTTCCTGAAGATCTAACAGCAGCAGCTCAAGGTGAACGTGTACCGTGTACTTTTGGTTGGCACTTTATGTTAAGGCATGGATATCTTCATTGTTCGTATCATATGCGATCCTGCGACGTCGTACGGCACCTACACAACGATTTATACTTTGCTAATAGATTAGCTATGTGGTTAATAGAAAAGGCAGAATTGGATGCAGTTCCTGGTATGCTACATTTTTCTTCTACATCTTTACATTGTTTCACAGTGGACAGATATACATTGGAGCAAATGATTAAATAATGTGCGGATTTATTGTAGGTAAAGATATAGATTCCAACTTAGAAGAAGTTGTAAAAGACTATATGGGATATCGTGGTCTACCAGAATTTGTTGGATATAAGAGACTCGGTAATTATCAATGGGCACATATTAGCTTACCATTCACAAATTTAGATCCAGATGTTTGTATTCAACCAAATACAAATTCAAGGGGAGATCTTTCTTTATTTGTAGGAGAAATATTTAATTGGAAAGAATTGGATAAACATCTATATGGTATGGAAGAATCCAAGTCCGATGGTAGATTTATAGCAGACTATTATACCGAATATGGATTAAAAGCATTCCATAAATTTGATGGATTTTGGTCATTTGTGACTTTAAAAGATCACGAGTTTATGGCAGTGACAGATTTCTTAGGAATCAAACCAGTTTATTATAGAACAGATATGGAAGCAATAGCTTCTGAAATAGATGCTTTAGTTTCTCTTGGAGATACTACATTAGATGAATTATTTTTGTCTAATACATTAAAATGGGGATATGATCCTACAGGAAGAACACCATACAATCAGATTAAACAGGTTCCTCCTGGACACTATTACCACAAAGGAAAGGTTCATCAATATTGGAATTGGGACTTAATAGAATCAGAAGATTTACAGTATGAACTAAGAGAAGCAGTTAGACTTAGACTTGGTGGTGAAAGAGAAGTTTCTGTATTACTTTCTGGTGGGTTAGATTCTACAATCATATATGGATTGATTAAAGAATTAGGATATGATGTAAAGGCTATCCACGTAGACAATCACGAAGAATCTTTTGCAAGTTTAGTTTCAGATGATCTAATTAATGTTACTTTAGATGAAGTTTCTGATGAGGATTCAGTAAGAATACACCAATCCCCAGTAGATCTTGGATCGGTTAAACCACAAATTGCAATGGCAAGAAAACTCAGAGAACTAGGATTTTATGCGGTTATGACGGGTGATGGTGCAGATGAATTATTTGGTGGATATAGAAGATCAGAAGAATATGACAGCCAATATTCAGATGTATTTTGTGAATTACCTTTCTATCATCTACCAAAACTAGATAGAACAATGATGGAACAAACAATAGAGTTACGTGCTCCTTTCTTAGCACCAAAGGTAATAAGGTATGCTTTGAATTTACCATATGAGTATAGACAAGGTGAAAAGACCGAGCTCAAAAGAAACTTCAAACATTTAGTACCTCAGCAAATTTTGGATAGAGATAAGCATCCTTTAAAAACCGATGCTATAAGAAAAGATCCTATGCAGGAAAGAATTAAGAATGTAAATATATTTAAGGACATATATGAAGAAATGGGATATTAGATATATGAAATTGGCTCAGGAGGTTTCTACCTGGTCCAAAGATCCTTCTTCTCAGATTGGTGCAGTTGCTATAGCACCAACTGGTCAAGTTTTGTCTCAAGGATATAATGGATTTCCTAGAGGAATATCCGATAATATCGAAAGATATACAAACAGAGAGATCAAATATGATTTTATAGTTCATGCCGAAATGAACTGCATATATAATGCATCATTCAACGGGGTTTCATTAAAAGATTCTACAATATATGTTTATGGATTACCTATTTGCAACGAATGTGCAAAGGGGATTATTCAAGTTGGAGCTTCGAGAGTAGTTACAAATACCTTTAATAATGAGGGAGATAGATGGTATCATTCTTGTAAAAAGGGAGAAAATATACTACAGGAAGCAGGAGTGGAATATTATTACCTAGGGGGTTTACAAAGTGAATAACCTATGGTATAATATAAGGATTATATTTAAAAATGGAGTGATTTATGCCAAGTATTGATTTACGACCTCGTAAGAGGAATCCAAGAGACAAACGTCCGGCAAGAGAAATGCCTTTCGACGTTGCTCTTAGAAAATTCAAAAGATCCGTAGAAAAAGCGGGTATCATTCAGGAAGTTCGTAAAAGAGAATTTTACGAAAAGCCTGCAGCAAAAAGAAAACGAAAAAAAGCAGAAGCAGTAGCTAGAACTAGAAGAGCTCAAAGACTCGAACAGCAATCAAATTTACCAAAAGGATTTAGGAGAAGATAATGGATATGAAAATGTTAGTCGAAACGTTTTGTCGTATGACTAGAACAGATATGACAGAATTTGCAGAAATGGCAGTAGAAAATGGTATTGGAACAAATATTGAATTTGCATTACATACTGCACAAATAGAAAACTTTAATTCCGAGGAGGAAGAATAATGTCTATAATGGATAAACTTAAAAAGAATAGTAAAATAAAAGACACTGCTATTCTTTCGGATTCAGTATTATTTGCTGAAAAGGATGTAATATCAACATCTGTTCCGATGGTAAACGTTGCTTTATCAGGAGATGTGGATGGAGGTCTAACATCTGGACTTACTGTACTAGCTGGTCCAAGTAAACACTTTAAAACAAGTTTTGCTCTACTCATGGGTGCAGCATACTTAGAAAAATATGAAGATGCTGTAATGTTATTTTATGATTCAGAGTTTGGTTCACCTCAGAACTATTTTGAGTCATTTGGTATCGATACAGAAAGAGTTCTACATACACCAGTCACGGATGTCGAACAACTTAAATTTGACCTAGTTGGCCAACTTGAAAATATTGAAAGAGGTGACAAGGTAGTTATTATCATAGATTCTATTGGAAATTTAGCATCTAAAAAAGAATTAGAAGATGCTTTAAATGAAAAATCGGTCGCTGATATGTCGAGAGCGAAAGCGTTGAAGGGGTTATTCCGAATGGTCACTCCTTATTTAACAATGAAGAATATACCCCTTCTCGCAGTTAATCACACATATCAGGAAATGGGGCTATTTCCAAAAGCTATCGTTTCAGGTGGTACAGGAATATATTACTCAGCTGATAACATTTGGATTATTGGAAGACAACAAGAAAAAACTGGTAAAGATATTACAGGTTATAACTTTGTCATTAATGTAGAGAAATCTAGGTTTGTAAAAGAAAAATCAAAAGTCCCAATTGGAGTATCATGGGAAGGTGGAATACAACCTTATAGTGGATTACTAGAAGTTGCACTTGCAGGTGGATATGTAACTAAACCAAATGTTGGATGGTATGCAAGAGTTGATATGGAAACAGGAGAAATCCTAGATCCTAAGGTTAGAGAAAAAGATACTCTAAATAAAAAATTCTGGGATCCAATATTTAAAGATACTAACTTTAAAGAGTTTATTAAAACATACTATTCAATTGGTCACAAACCTTTATTAGAAATAGACTTGGATTTAGAAGTAGAAGATGTATAACATAACTGATAAGGATTATACATTAGTAGAAAATCCAAACCACCCACTACACGGGGTTAAGCTACTTACTGGAACGTGGAAAGACGTAGTCGTAATTTACGGTACAGTTAACATAAAAGAAAGTCCAGAACTTGATATGGCCACACTTGGATTTACATATCAAGTTCAGGATCCAGCAGGATTTGCAATGGATGAATTAGAAGGAGATGAAACCTTTAAAAATTATCTCGGATCCGTACTGCAATATATAATAACAGATTCACTAGAACATAATGAGGCACAGATAGGAATTGGACATAACGAATCAACTACCAACACACATACTGAATCACCTACTGAATAACGAAGATTATTGTAGGAGAGTCATACCATATTTAAGAAAAGAATATTTCGAAGGCATTCATAAAAATGTATTTGATCTTATTGTAAAGTTTGTTGGGCAACATAATAAATTACCAACATCTAAGATATTACATTTAGAACTGAAAAAGGTTAATGCTCCTGAAGAAATACTTAATTCTTGCTCTAGACTTATTGACGAAATAGGATTAAAGTCTGATGTGGATACAGAATATCTGATACAGGAATCAGAAAAATGGTGTAGAGAAAGATCTGTCTATAATGCAATAATGGAATCAATCCAAATTATAGATGGAAAAGATAAAGAAAGAAGCGAAGGCGCTATACCAGAAATACTTTCTTCAGCTTTAGGTACTTCTTTTGATCAAGCAATTGGTCATGACTACATTGATAATTCAGAAGATAGGTTTACATTCTATAATAAAAAAGAAGATCGTATACCATTTGATCTCGACTATTTCAACAAAATAACAAAAGGTGGATTACCGAACAAAACACTCAATATTGCTCTGGCTGGTACTGGTGTAGGTAAATCTTTATTCATGTGCCACTGTGCCGCATCAGTTCTCAGTCAGGGCAAGAATGTGTTGTATATCACAATGGAAATGGCAGAAGAACGTATCGCTGAAAGAATCGATGCGAATCTAATGGATTTACCAGTTGAACAACTTCAGTCTTTACCAAAACAGGTTTTTGATAGTAAGATTTCTAAGATCGCAAAAGGATCTATAGGTAAACTTATTATTAAGGAATATCCAACAGGGGCCGCCCATACAGGGCATTTTCGAGCTTTATTGAATGAATTAAAGCTGAAAAAGAACTTTTGTCCGGATATAATTTATGTAGATTATTTAAATATTTGTGCTTCAAGTCGCATGCGTGGGCTTGGTGGTAGTATAAATAGTTATAGCTATATAAAAGCTATCGCGGAAGAACTCCGCGGTTTAGCTGTAGAATTCAATGTTCCAATAGTCTCTGCAACGCAGACTACCAGGTCAGGATATTCAAATACTGATTTAGGACTAGAGGATACATCTGAATCATTTGGTTTACCAGCAACAGCCGATCTGATGTTTGCTCTTATTTCAACAGAGGAACTTGAGGATTTGGGTCAGATGCTAGTAAAACAATTGAAAAATCGTTACAACGATCCTACTAAATTTCGAAGATTCGTAATTGGGGTAGATCGTTCCCGCATGAAACTATATGATGTAGAGGAGTCGGCACAATCTGATATCATGTCTGACATGGCACCAGATAAGCCGATAAACAAGTTCGGAGAAAGAGAATCTCAAGACTCATATTCGGACTTCAAAATATAAAGGAGAAATATATGAATAATATGTTACAACTAGCAAAAGATTGGGTACTAGCAAGATGGGCAGAAAGAACATCTTGGGATGGTGGCGTTATCGTCGGTGTCTCTTTGTCTTACCTACTCTTAGGTGGTCTACTTGACTGGGTCGCCTGGTTAGCGTTAGCTTATGGTATCTATACTTTTGTAAAATCAGAAGTTCATTAATAGAACCTTTTATAATGATTCATGGGGGAGTGCAATACTCCCCTTTTTCTTAGTAAAAATGTCACGAAATTGTCACGAAAAAGGGGTTTACAAACCCCCCTCTTTTTGGTATAATACTTTAGTAAATTAATTAAAAAGGAGTGAAAAATGTCAAACTGTATAAATGATCAAATCCTCGAAAGGATATTTGACGATGTATCAGAAATGAATACTAGTTCAATTCTACAAGAACTAGAAGGCGGAATGTTTGCAGGTATGTGCGAATCATTCGATATGAGAGTGGCTTTAACCGATAGAGATAAAGTTATTGAATTACTTTGTAACAAAAGATTTGAAGAATTACCAGAGGGACCACAATAATGGATAAGTTTACAGTTAAATTCGAACACATTGCTACTTCAATTCCAGAAGTAGTAGAGATCAATCAAAATGAATTCAATCTACTGACTAAAAAGCCAGTTGATGATTCTAACACTGACCAAGCTTGGTTAAGCATGTGGTTAAGAAATACTGTACTGAATTCTAATTCTGGGAAATCAGCACAAGAAGATATAGAAGAATGGTTCAATCAATTCTTCTTCGAAGGTGTATTTAAAAACAATCAACTAAGGAGTCACTAATGAGAACAGATAGTTATGTAATGACAGTATATCCAGAATCAGCTGGAGATATGCTTGAACTTGAAAATATCAGAAAGGCTGTTAAGATTATGAATAAATCTTCTGATAAAAAATTCTACGTGAAATGCCAAGGTCGATTTGGAAAGAACAATAAGAATCTTTACAAATATAGAAACTTTAGTTCTTATCGCGGATTCTTCCATGATTGGAGAATCTGTAAATTAGCAGATGCCCAGAGATGGGACGTTTACATTTATGAGAGGTATACATATGAATAAAGCAGAGCAAAGAAAGAAAATCAAAAAAGATATTGATCAATTTCTTTCAAAGGGTGGAAAAATTGAAAAATGGGAAGACAAAGAATACCATCCTAAGCCAAAACAATATTCCCGATAGGTGCAATTATGATATTTAAAGTAGAATTTTTTAAGACAAAAGAAAAGATATATGAATATCTCTTTTCGTCACTAAAAGAAGCCATGATCTTTAATATGGCTATGTTAAAAAAAGGATTTAAATCAGATATCACTAGATTAAACATGAACGGTGATGAGATTCAATAATGGATATCATTACCTTAATAATCTTTGTTATTTGTTTAGCTGGAGCTTCTTGGCAAGCTTATAGACAAGGGATTCGCGAAGGATGCAGTAAAACCATTGATAAATTACATGATGCTAAGATTATCTCATATGATAATAAGGGTAATATCGTTCCTAATTCTTTTTTTAACTCTTAAATCTTTATAAATAGTATCACTATGCATAAATTTTCAGGATTCAAATCTTTAAAAGAAGCTGTAAAGCTTACACCTGCTGAGCTTGATAAACCAAATTCTATTACAAAAGAACCTCGAATCGATATTCTCATAAGAATTATCCAGCAGGGTAAACCTCTAGAGCTTTCAAAGGGTGGAACTGTTACTGTTGAAAATACCCCCGAGCTAATAGATCTTTTAAAAGATTTTGCAAAAAGTACTGAAAATAAAAAAGCAGCAATTCCTTTTATGGGATTGGATGGTAAAAACTATACAACTTCAGATCTATCTAAATCATCCGTCTTTGGTGGAGGAGGAGGATCTGGTGGAGGTTCACTTAATACTAAAATTACAGAATCTCATCAATGTGTTATGTGCCAAGCAATGCTTGATCATGGATTACAAGATGAAGAATTCTTTACTCCTGAAATACTTACAGCAGCATATAAAAAAGTTTTTGTTGACGCTAAATTGGATGAAGTATTAGGTGTTGAGGGAGATTGGTTCACCTCTTCTCATTTATCAGCATATGAACTTATAAAACAAAAATACATTCATAAGAATATGACATTCCACAGGAATGATGACAAAATGAAAAAAATATATGCTATTAAAGATTTTGCATATAAAAATTCAGACATCAAACCAATGAAGGATGATAAATGGAATCCAGGTGATATATGGGCTATAGATAAATCTTTTAAATTTGAGGATCTTAAAGTAGATAGTATTAGATCTTTAAACGAATCCCTTCTTGAGCATTTTGTTAATCGTAGCCTTGTTGCTATATCGCTCAAACTTGTAAGAAAATCAGCAAAAATTAAAGAACTTAATGTCAAGCTACCACCAGATACAGATGATCATAAACTTACAAGAATAGCACTCCAAGGAGATGTTAGAGGGGATTTCTGGTCTAATAAAGGTGCTACAGTATTTTATGATGACGGTAAAATGGCATTAAAAGACGGATCTCCAGGAGGATCAATAAAAGGAGAAATAGTACTTAAGACAGCAAGAGGTGGTGGTGCTGGTTGGGGTATTATGCAAGATGCTACACGACAGGTCTTTGGTAAGAAGTTACCAGATCATAAATCAGGAATTTATGCAATTGCTAAGAAAATAGCAACCAAACAAGATAAGAAAGGAATATCAATATTCTGGAAGATGTATAATAATTTTTACAAGAACGAAACATTTGAGGAATTCCAAGAAAAACTTTTATCAAAAGACACGAATTGGATTTCTTCTAAACTTGGTTGTTTATATGTTTGCTATTACCTAGACCTAAACACTGGAACAAAATCAAATAGATGGATAACAAAAATAATTAACTATGCTGGAAGTAAAGCTGGAGACTCCAGTTCATATGTAAAGGTTTATACATGATAAATTTTAATAACTACCTAACAGAAGCCGCAGGTAAGAATACTCATATGACACATATTGAGGATTTGATTCTTGACGGCGGAGTTAAGGGGGCTCGCCAGGCTATCCTAGCACTCAGATCTCTGCGGGATATGTTGAGCGGTAATGCGAAAGCACCTGTAGACATTACTGTCAAATGGGACGGAGCCCCCGCCTTGTTTGCTGGAGAGGATCCATCAGATGGAAAATTCTTTGTAGCAAAAAAGGGCATCTTCAATAAAGATGCAAAAGTCTACAAAAATCATGCAGATATAGACGCTGATACAAGTGGTGATTTGAATAAGAAACTTAAACCAGCACTCGATCATTTAAAAGATTTAGGTATTAAGGGAGTCATTCAAGGTGACTTTATGTTTGACGCATCGGATCTCAAAAAGGAGAATATCAATGGAGTTGAACATATTAGTTTTCACCCTAATACTATCGTGTATGCTGTTCCTACTTCCATGGCGTTAGCCAAAGAAATAATGGCATCTAAAATAGGAATTGTTTGGCATACTACATATAGCGGATCAAGTTTCGAAAACATGACAGCTACATTTGGAAAAGAAATCGTTTCTAAACTAAAACCTTCCAAAAACGTTTGGATGGTAGATGCTACATTAAAAGATTTATCAGGAAAAGCTACACTTACATCTAAACAAACTGAAATATTAAATGCAAACTTATCTGCTGCTGGAAAAACATTCCAAAAAATACAATCGAGTATCCTAAAAGAAATAGAATCAAATAAAGAATTAAATCTTGTAATAAATGTTTATAATAATTTGGCCGTAAGAAAAGGCGAAAGAATCAAAGATACCAACAACCACGCTAAGGGATTAATAAAGTTCGTAGAAGAAAGATACACAAAGCAAATGGATAAATTAAAATCCCCAGCTGGAAAGGACAAAAAGGCTGCAGAAAGGGATAAACTATTAGCATTTTTTAGTAAATCTAACCTAAAAGGTCTAAAAAGTATGTTCGATTTACAGAATTTTGTCGTGAATGCGAAGTTAATTATTATAAATAAACTAAACGAGTTATCAAATATTGGTACCTTCGTTAAAACAAAATCCGGATTTAAGGTGACCGGCGTTGAAGGCTTTGTCGCTATAGATCGATTACAAGGTGGTGCTGTTAAGTTAGTTGATAGACTGGAATTTTCTACCAACAACTTTAGCAAAGATATTATAAAGGGCTGGGATAATCCTGGCTAAAATGGGATACCGAGGATATAAATGTCAATTAAATCATTTAGTGAATATGTAGTAGAAAGCTCGAAAGAGGTTTCTTTTGTGTTTGGTAGATTCAATCCGCCCACGATAGGGCATGAAAAACTATTCGATTACTTAAAAAATCAATCAAGAGGCGGGGTATATCGAATATATGCTTCCAGATCAGTAGATCCTAAACAAAATCCTCTAGAATTCAAAGAGAAAATCAAATTTATCCGTAAGATGTTTCCAAAGCATGCACGTAGTGTTATGGCAGATAAAGATGTTCGTAATGTACTAGATGTTGTAGTAAAACTTTACGATCAAGGATTCACCAAAGTAACTATGGTTGCTGGATCAGATAGAGTAAAAGAATTCAATATACTGTTAAACAAATATAACGGTATTAAAGCTAGGCACGGCTTTTATAATTTCGAAGGTGCAATAAATGTAGTAAGTGCAGGGGAGAGAGATCCAGATGCAGAAGGAGCAACTGGTATGTCAGCTTCCAAGATGCGAGCCGCCGCTCAACAAAATGATTTGAATTTATTTTCAAAAGGGCTCCCATCG
>Ga0181580_10002574_pt1 | contig 14727 bp, 12 predicted proteins | sample 071ome_23_FD_132413 | JGI IMG/M metagenome (GOLD analysis project Ga0181580, IMG submission 132413) | Coastal salt marsh microbial communities from the Groves Creek Marsh, Skidaway Island, Georgia - 071403BT metaG (megahit assembly) | ecosystem: Environmental > Aquatic > Marine > Intertidal...
AACTGATCTCTTTGTGATTCATTCATTAAATGTATACCCTGACCTAAAAAAGTAATTTGACCTGAATCAGGCAATAGGACTCCCGCAAGCAAATGAAGAAAGGTGGTCTTGCCACTGCCACTCGAACCTTGAAATGCCAACTGATCTTTCTCACCCATGTTAAAGGATGGGACATTTACAATCATCTCAGTTCCTCCCCCGGAAGAAGGATAGGACTTTTGAAGGTTTTCTACTGCGACTAAAGTCATGTTTGACTCCTAGTTTTAGGCGAAGGAGTGAATACGATCAAGCGGTATGGATCAGGGAGGAGGATTTAGTTTTTCAGTCTTTACAAAATTCAACTCCTCTACATTGAATGAAGCAGCATTTGAAGTTGTGGTGGATTTCAGTAAGGTTAGATCAAAGTCCAAGTGGGGTGTCATTCCATTTCGCATATCTGACTCCGGGAATATTGAGGTGCTCATGATTTCCACAAGACGCAAAAATTGGAGTTTGCCAAAGGGGAATCTAATTAAAAACCTCGGTCCTCAGAGGACTGCTTTATTGGAAGCATATGAGGAGGCAGGTATCGATGGAAAACTTCAAACGAAACCAATTTTATGCACAATAGGGAGGTCCCACATCTACCTTTTCCCCATGGAAGTCATTAAATTATACGAAGCCTGGCCAGAATCATCCTTTCGCAAACGCAAATGGATCAAGCTACATAAAGCTAGCTGTATGCTTCACCGCCGCGGGATGCGAAATGCCGTAAAAAAACTCCCTTATCACAGAGCTTGATTTGCTTTGTCCAAAGAACTTACATGCAATAGATATAGGTTGCATGAAATCCAAAGGTTTTGATTTTGAAAAGAACAAACCCCTTTTTCAGCCTCCCAAATACACCGGTGTCACTCTTTCACTCCTCTCTGTATTTGTGCTTGTATGCATGCTAACGGTCTGGAAGAAGATCTCTCCCGACATTAATACCCAATTATTGATTGGTCATGTTTGGGAAGATTGCAAAATACCTGTTGAACAATCTCTTGTGGCATTTGAACAAGAAACTGGAATCAAGATAGATTTAAAGTTTTTTCTTCAGCCTTCACATCAAAATTCAACCTTTCATAATCAATCTCCTGATTTCTTAATCGTGCCATCTTCGACTGAAATATTGAGCAGTAACACATCTAATGCATTAGCAGAGAAAGTTCCCCTAGCATATAACCCTTCCAAGCTTAGTGAATCAACGAATGATCCCGAGCTCCTTATTGGTTATACCTCTCCAACATCGAAGCGTAGTATCCACTCCTTGCTCTTTCTTAGGTACCTTTCCGCCCCGACTAGGGGTCAATTTGACTTTGCTTCTTTTGGTTGGACAGGTGTTCGTGGAGATCGCTGGAGCATAACTCCAAATTTACTTATCTATTTCCAAAAAAAATTAGAACCTTCAACAACCCAAATTATCAATGAATTTGCAAAGAGAGAAGGTGTGCATGTTGATGCCCATTTTTTTGCTCCCCAAGACATGATTAAGGCAATAAATTTGACCACAAAAAGCAGAGCAAAGCAGTACCTGCCGGATTTAGTGTTTCTTTCCTCCCACTTATTTTCTTCTCATCTTGATGAATTGCCTTTTACCAAGCTGACTGACGATTCGATCAATTCTGCTTTAGGAACGGCTTTTTTAGGAAAATGGTCAACACTACAAGAAACTGCACGTCGTTTTTACAAACTTTCAACCAAACATAACTAACTATCCAGATCTTTACTCGAATTCGTGAAGGCCAAATATTTCCTTACCTTATTGTTACCTTTCTTATTGATCGCACCGGTAAACTCAGAATCTAAACTGCTTCAGGATGATAAACTATTAGATTTACTATCTGTTGAAAGTAAAATTAGGTCTATCCTTCCAAGCATTAAGAGTGCCGTGGTCTCAATTGAATCTTCGGATGGAGCAGGGAGTGGGGTCATTGTCTCAGAGGATGGTTTGGTCCTAACCGCCGCTCATGTAATTGGAAAGAGAGGCGAAAAGATGTCAGTTACTCTTGCAGAAGGAGGTAAACAAAATGCAGTGAGCAAGGGTGGGTCTGAACTATCAGACGCAGGGATGCTCCAACTTGAGAAGAATGAACCCTACCCCTATGTGCCTTTAGCAAAGCCAGGTAGCTCTGTGCCAGGTCAGTGGTGTTTGGCTCTCGGTCACCCAAATGGCTTTAACAAAGAAAGAGGAATGGTTTTAAGGGCGGGAATAATACTGGAAAAAAAAGATGAGACATTACAGACCAACTGCCGTTTGCTCGGAGGAGATTCTGGAGGGCCTCTTTTTAATCTTAAAGGAGAAGTAATCGGCATTCATAGTCGGATATCAAAGAATTCTGATGAAAATTACCACACAACCATTGAGTCTTTTTTATCAAATTGGAATTACTTTCTATCTGAAGAAATTCTTCGTTTGAAAAATCTACAATCTGCCGGCTTCTTGGGGGTAATGTGTGAGCAATCGAAAAGGGGGTTGCGCATTGTGGAAGTTGTTCCTCACTCAGAAGCTGATCAAATGGGGTTGTTAGCTGATGATGAACTTTTGCGGCTCGACTCGATACATTTAGACACGCGAGAAAAACTGACCATTCTTATCTCTGAGAAATCACCGGGAGAGGTCGTTACACTTGATTTCATCAGAGGTAGTAAAGAAATCGCTGTGCAAATAAAATTGGGATCACGGGACTAATGATTAAAAGCCTTTTACAGAAAGTTTTTTGGCAAGGCCTTCTGGTTGGAATAATCAACCTAACTTATGGCTCTTTACTTTTTGGGGAGTTTCCCAACATAGATGCCAAAGAGAGAACTCTCCAATATAAAGGCTTCCATAAGAAGGAAATTCTTAGCACGAACATTTCATTACACCGAAATCAGAAAAAAATTGCCATTGGGACAATCGTTGATTCACGGGGACTTTTGTTGACCAAGGCCAGTTCTAGTGTTGGTGCAAAATATGGAATTACTGCAAGCGGAGAAAAGTTTTCTGTCAGAATAAGAAGGCGGGATGAGGATAAGGATTTAGCACTTCTACAGATTATTGATTCTTATCGTTCATGGCCTTCCGTACAATGGAGCCGGGAAAACAATCGAACAACCGAAGGCTCTTGGGTTATATCTTCCGATGAAAATCTTCAGCATTTGCATCTGAGCATGCTGTCCGGCATGGTTAGGGAAGTGCCTAGGGAAGGTGGTGTTATGGGTGTTATCTTTGCTGACGATCATAATCCAAATGTTTCAATAATTGATGTTCTACCTCATTCTGCGGGCGATCGCGGTGGCCTGCAAGTTGGTGATACAATAATTTCAGTTGATGGTCGCCGCATTTCAACAGGCCAGATGGTTCATAATTTACTTCGCAATAAAGACCCGGGCGACTTAATGATCCTGAAGATAAGAAGAAGAGGGGTTGAATTTGAAAAACGAATTACTTTAGGTCATCGCTCGGTAACATTTGATCTTTTTAACAGAAATTTATTAATGAGCGGCTCCGTTTCAAAAAGGAAAGACAACTTCCCCAAAATTATCCAACATGATGCCCCGCTTCCTTCTTTCGCAATGGGCGGAGGGTTATTTACTCCTATGGGACGATGTCTCGGGATTAATATAGCACGGGTTGATCGTGTTACCATTTACGCGATACCATTTTCTGAGATCAATCCCATATTGGAAAAATGGCTAAAGGATTTTCCGTAAATCAATTATCGCACAGGAAAGCCAATTACAATCCTCATGCCAATTTCGGATCCCCTGTATGAAGCTTCGTATGCTGCTCTGCTTCCCGACCTACATTCCTGAGCAGTGCGGTAGAAACTACCTCCACGAACAACCCTTCTCGTGCCATGGATTGGTCCTATTGGGTCGATTGATTTATCGTGATTTGGATAACTTCCATAAAAATCATAACACCACTCCATTACATTGCCGTGCATATCATGCAAACCCCAAGCATTTCCATTATATTTCGGGGATATTGCATTAATTTGACTAACCGAGCCGCGATTCAGGGGAATGAAAGATGTTTTAGAACTCCTCTCATCAAGTATATAATCTCGTTTTGAGCCATCAATATTGGCATTTTCTCCAGATAGCCAATCCCCTTCCCCTAATCCACAAAAACCGATATTACCAGCTCGACATGCGTATTCCCACTCTGCTTCTGTTGGCAGCCGAACAACTAATTCAAAGGGCAAATTATAATTCTTTCTCCATCTACCAGTTAATTCCCAACAAAAAGAAACTGCTTGTGAATATGAAATTCGGGTAACTGGGTTATCCTCTTTTAACCTTCCCGCTCTCTTACATTTAATTTTATCCATCATTTCTAACAAATCATCGATCGTAGGAAGGTGATTATTTTTTACTTCATAAGATTTTCCTGCTTTGACTAATTGCCAGGTATTAAAAGATCTTTCCGCTTGTTTAAAATATATTCCCTGCTCACCACTTTTTCCAAAACTAAGAATAGCATAGTGACCACCATTGCGGCCAATTGTTCCACTAATTTCATCGATCTGATTATCAGTTAAGAAAAAAATCGGTTCTCCTTTTTTAAATTCTTCTGCAAAGGCTAAATTCCATTCTCTGTTAGTGAGTTCAAATTTACTAATCCAAAAAGGCTTCGAAATTTTTACCATGTGTGCTTTTTCGTCGTTGTTTCTCCCGTACTCGTTACTTGGACTTCCCATTTTATAACTTCCGGGCTCAATCCGTACAAAACTGCTAAAATTTTCAACGCCCATTAAAATCTCATCAGAAATCTTGGGTTCTTGGGGGTATTTCGTGGCAAATGCATTGCCTGAAACAAAGAGGAGCCAGAAAAATAGCCTGATTAATATCTCTTTTATTTCATGCCTTTGTGTGAGCATTTTTTATTTGTTAGTTATGGACATCGTGAAATTGGGTTTACTTATATTTATTAATCCCCGCCGTCTGATTGATCCATTGGTAGTTTAATAAAAAAGGTAGTTCCTATTCCTTCCTTACTCTCAAACCAAATTTGGCCTTTGTGAGATTTAACAATTACATTGTGGGCAATTGCTAACCCCTGTCCAGTACCCACACCCACCTCTTTCGTCGTAAAAAACGGCTCAAATATTCTCGTTTGGACATTGACGGGAATGCCCCCCCCGTTATCTGCAATCGCAATGACTACACAATGGGCGTCAGGATAATGTTGAGTAGTCACAACAATAGTTCCTTTCTGACCCTCTTCCATTCGATCGCGAATTGCATGAGCTCCATTAACTATTAAATTTAAGACTACCTGATTGATTTCTCCAATGTTACAAGGAACCATAGGCATGTTTTCCTGTAACCGTAAGTCTAGTTCTGCATGATATTTCCATTCATTAGTTGCTACCACAACTGTCGATCTTATTGCCTGATTTAAGTCGTTTGGCCGTTTGGCAGACTCTGCATCCCTGTATGCAAAGTTTTTCATCGACTTCACAATCGTAGTAATTCTGGAAATACCCTCGGCAGCTTGCTCAACTGCTTCAGGTGCATTCTCCTTGAAGAAATCGATGTCTTCATCGCTCGGTGCATCAGGTGCGTTGCTTAATCTTTTTATAAAGCCATCGGTTGCGTCTTTAAGGAAAAGAATATTATCGTTAGCAAATTGCGATGGAGAATTAATCTCGTGTGCAATACCGGAGGCCAATTGGCCAACCGCCTCCATTTTTTGAGCATGCACCAGCTGTGTTTCAAGTTCCTGCCTCTGTTTCATTTCTTCTTTCAGTTGCAAATTACTTTTTTGCAAGGCAGCGGTTCGCTTCTGAACAGTATCTTCAAGACCAATAATTAAGCCCTGTAGTCTCTTGGTTACTGATCGTATTTCATAGGGGCCAGACTCTTTGAGGATGAAAGGTTGTTGATGATCAATAGAGTTTTTCGCAGCCTTTTCCAGTTTTCGAATAGGGCTAGCAAGGCTCTTGTAGGTCATTATTGATAATGATATGACCAGACAAAAATACATACCGCTAGCCACAAAAAAGAGTAAATACCTTGTAGTTCTCTCCTCCTCGATTACTAACCATTTTCTTGTAATTGCTTCCTGTGATTTTTGCAGATTTGCCGAAGCTTTTGATTCCAGAAAGTCGAGGTCTGCTGATAGGTTTTCACGGGCAGAATCGTAATTTAAAATCGATTTATTTCTAATTTTTAGAGACTGTTTCTTATCCTGAGAAAAAATTTGTTCCATGTTAAAAATGGATTTCTCAAGTTCTTCTAATTTAGATTGGATCGGCTGCATAATTTTAGCAGGGTAATGACTTTGGTGATGCTCCAAAATTACCCGTATGCCATCTTTAGCTGCACTAATCCTGTCCCTAGCTATCCCGTAAACACCCGAATAATTTTCTGGATAGATTTCCATAGCCACGAAAACACCTCTTGCTAAATTTAAAAAGGCCAGTACATCCCTGTACTCAGCGGAACTTGCTCCAGAGTTTCTACTCTCCTCTTTAAGTTCTTGGTTGGATTTAGCATTGCTGGCAAGCATCCACCAACCAAAAATACCAATAAAAAAAGCACCAGACAAACTGCCGGCCGAAAGTAAGCCTATATAAGTTTTGACTTTCATGAACTAGCGTTCATTTCAATTCGGCTGAAGGTCTTAGGCAACTGGAACCATAACTTTAATTTTTTCAGGAAAGGGATTCTCAGAATAACAGGAAGTATAGTTTCGAATAACCTTAAGGAGGTGTCGATCAATATCTGCCCCGGATGAAGCAATGAGCATGTTTTCCTGCAACAAAAGATCCTCAGCTAGTATCATACCTTCTTTGAAATCCTTTGATTGAATTTCATTCATTGTAAAGCTTGCTTCATTTTTATTAATGTATTCAGAAAGTGCCTCAACCACTTTAGAATCATAAGTTTCCAAGCGGGATTCAAATGTTTTTAGAATCAATAAATCTTGGTGGCCCTGTTCATTGTAATAATCATAGTCAAGAGCGAGCCTTAGGATAGAAGCTCCGAGACGAATACCGGTTACATCATTGGTTTCGAACTTTGGTTGAATGTCTATTCTTTCTAAAATCCCACGTACTTCTTCTAGACCAGGTATCAAATCAACAATTTTAAGCGTTTCTTCCGGTAATTCACGAAGCATCACTTTGATTTCCGAGGAAAGTTTTTCACGATCGCGATAATACACTTCCTTACTGAGATGTGCAGGTAAAGATAAATAAGCTAACTGAGAAAAAACTGCAGCGACATCCACTCTCCACGCATCATTCATTTGTAAGATTTCAGCCAACATATTGGATAACCTGCGCACTCGTTGAGCACGGCCAAAAAATAGTGGTTGAATGGTAGCCAATGACTGAGCAAGTGCATCCACTGCACCCCGTAAAGTCTTATCAAGGAGAATTCTCTTACTACAAATTAAATCATATTGATTAACCGCATCGCAAAGCACTTTATTCAAGGTCTCTGGAGGACAAGGCTTTGAAAGCATTCTGAAAACATTCCCTTCGTTCACGGCAGCCATCGCCGACTCAAAATCTGTGAATCCTGTAAGAAGAACGGTTACAACCTCTGGGTCAATTTTCTTTATTGCTGCAAGCATTTCTGCGCCGTTCATTCTCGGCATTCTCATATCTGATAATACAACAGCAAAACCTCCCTCTTTTTTGAAGACCTCTAGGCCCTCTTGTCCGTCAGAGGCGAGATGAATCTCAAAGTTCTTGCGAAGGTTTAGCTTAAATCCACGCAAAATTGATTCTTCATCGTCGACGCAAAGTATTTTATTGTTCAGGCTCATCTGCTTATTGACTTCAATTGCAAAAGTAAAATGCCGCCTCGCTTAGTTCGCTCTGTAAAGAGATTAGAGGGTGACATCTAGTTGTTTCGAAAAGAGGCAATTTTTGATTCTACATTTTGTTTGTTTTTCCAAGGTTCGGGCAAAGCAAAATCTTGGTTTTCAAGCAGATGATCTAGGGTAACTGGCTTAGTGGGTACACCGCCTTGGGGTACATCCACCTTTGCAATCCATGCAATTGCATTAAGCACCAAGCGCCTAGTATCCAAAGATGCCCAGTTTTCGTGAAAATGAGCACCTGTAAAACCAAAACCACGACCATAATTATAGTCCGCACCCCGTTGATAGCTCCATGCAACATGCTGTGCCTCTTTACGCTGCAGCACAGCTTCAGCAACATCCGGGTTTCCATGATGTGGATGACTTTCAACACCAGATTTTAATCGCTTCATTGTATTTACTGGAGGATGTGCAGAAAGAATAGGAGTAATCGAACCTATTGCAGAACTGGCTTCACGAAACCTCATGTGATAATACCATTCATCATGCATAGAAAAAGGCTTTACTCCTCGCGAGATAGGATGCAGAGGAAAGGTTTTGAATTCTGCATTCCATACTGGGTTTACTGACCAATAAGGTTCAAAATACCCACCGATCCATTTTAAAAAATGATCTCCCGCTGGTCCTTTGGTGGTTTCAACTCCATAGTGAATACAAGCCAAGCCGACTCCTCTTCGCATAATTTGATCAAACTCTTTTAAATGCTTGTTTAATAAGTGCCTGACTCCACCATCACATGCAACCACAACAGCATCCGCATCATCAAAAACCGAGGAATCTTTTGGGTAACCGGAGTCGGTGACAACTTTGGTGGTAATTCCTATTTTTGCTTCTTCAATATGCTTGGCTAGTAACTTACAGCCAGCTGCATGTTCGTGTGCAAAAAATCCATGACTTTTTGCACCGGCAACAAAAACTACTTTTTTTTGGCCTACTAAAGTAACATTTAAAAAAACAAATAAATTAAAAACAATGGTTAGAATGAGTTTCATGAGTGTATACTTATAATTTCTTGGCAGTATTTAAACATTAAAGCCATGACTGATAGAATTTTAAAAGTGATCATTGATTATATTTCACGCAGTGCAGATTAGAGCTAGTTGACCAAATTCTAAATTTTAGAAAGGACCCTCAGTTATAACCCCAATTCTTTTAGGGAAAGATAATATCTTATAAATAAAGGATCCTTTAATTTAATTTGCTTCATTACTTGATCACCCATGGATTCAAAAGATTGCCCAATGCGTAAGATCAATTCTCGGTTGGAAAGATTCAATACCTCAGGGTCATCGGCATGAATTTTCCTGTATTCATTTACCATGTCACAATTAAAACTATCCTCTTCGCTTTCAGAGCCGTCTGTTTCCTCAAGCTTTTTGTAAAGATCATCCTTTAAATTTTGAGCAGAGTCGAATTTGGAGTCCACTGATGCATCTTGCAGCGGCAAGATAGGCATAGCATCAGAAGCAGAGGGCGGTCCTGGAAAAAGCATTCGCGCGATACTAAAGTATTCTTTACACATTAGAGCGTATGAGATTGCAAAAGAAGGGAGGGGGCTTGTCTCTTTTTGCACTTCTTGGCGAATTAATCCCCCCAGCCTTGATGGATATAAAAATTCTGACTCTCTCCCCTTCCGTGCCCAGTCCATGATTGAAGTGGTTAGCACTTCTTCTTGCATGCTATCTTGGTCAAGGTGAGCCAGAAACCAATTTTGTGAAATTTCACCAGAAAGAGGTACTTTTCTCGCAGGATTTTCTACAATGATACCGCGATAAAATGATGGTCGGGCAAAACATGCCTCCATAACCAATGATGCTTGTTCACCTCGCGCGAATACAACCAGATTTTCCGAAAGCAAGGGATAGTTAGCTTTCAAAAAAGAAATTTTACCCATTAAATCCTCCAAAGAATTGGTGGCCAATAATACACATGCCATCCCCTCATTTAGTAAAAAAGCAAATGTCTTTTCCCATTGTGCAAATTGATACTCATAATCGGAATTACTCGAGACACTAGTAACGAAAATGAAAAATCCTTCTGCGTACTCAAGTATGTCTCCAGTCCGTCTAGCTAAACCATCCCTCACATCTTCATACATGGCTGGTCGAGTAAGCCCTGGTGTAATAACCCCTCGCAAACTTTGCAAATCACGGATATCGAAATTTCTTAAGGGATCATTTTCTGTATGAATAAACTCCAAGTAGCGATCTCTTTGAGGCAAGCTAAAGCTCATGATTCGCGAAGAGTAAACACTCTCCTGATAAATGCTACCCTTCTTCTCAAGCGATGGTGGTTCGGCAAAATGATCGAGTGGGAACTTTCTCAAAATGGGGTGCTCACTTCCCTGCAGATAATTCCCCCATGCCCAGCGAAGCCTTTTAAATGCATAATCCTCAACTAAACGAAAGCATGCACCCTCAAGGATATACAAGGTTAGTATTCCTAGAATTACACCGCAAGAAACGGATAATATTCTTCTAAAAAACATTGAGCTAACTAAGGGGTCTTTTCCCTCATCCCCAAATCATCACTTGAGCTTTGATCCAAGTCGGTTTCGCTATTTCCCGAAACAACTCCAGCGGATTCGGTACTATTATCATCATTTTGATTTTGCGAAACATTGCTGCCAACCGCTTCGGGAATCAAATCTGGAACTTCCGCAAGTATTTCCTCTTGCTCCGAGGCAGTAAACTCAGACTGCTCGGAGTTTAATTCTTCAACAATTTCCGATTCACCTGACTCTTCGTTTTCCTGCTGCTCATTTTCCACAGTCAAAGTTAGCTCATCTCCATCTTCCGAATCTTCCGAATCAACAAATGAGGCAGTTAATTCTTCACTTGATTCAAAAGGTTCCTTTAATTGCTCTGCACTGCCATTTTCGGTACTAAGTGGAATTTCGCTTTCATCGCTCTCTGTTTTTGCTTCATCGACCGCTAATTCCTTAGCCGTTTCATTGGAAGTAGATACGGTAACTGGTGAAACTCTTGGCTGAAAACTTACATATTTTGAATCATTTAAATCATAGAGTGATCTTCTTTTAACATGTAAGCCATACCATAATACAAAAACTGCACTGGGATAAGAAAATAAAGTGATGGAAAAAAGACTCATCTTTTCTTCTCTCGAAACCGTCCTGTCATCGTAAATAAATTTTATCCAAAAACCAAAAAGGAGGCCAAGCAAGGGTAAGGAAATAGTAAAGCTACAGAATTTAAACTGCATTCTAGGGTTCGGGAGAAAACTTATAATTATTAGTGTCAACGATCCAAATCCAATGATAATCCCAAGCCCAACTTTCAACTTAAACAAATGATCCGCAATCGAATCGGGTTCGCCGAGCCATAGAATTTCAGGCAATGAATAACCCATAAATCTAAACTCAATCATTGCCTGCGTAAAATGCTCTAAAGAAAGTGCATTGAATTCAATTACTGCACCAAAAGAAACTAAAGTCAGTAAGCCCACTGCACCAGTAGAAAAAAACAGCGCTTTGCTTAGAGCATGCATTGAGAGTATTTATTTTTTTCGGACATCCTGTGATAAGGCAAGGCAAAGATCAAAAGAGTTTTACAGTGATTAAACTTTTGTCTTACCATTCTTGAATGATTTACATAAGAGCGAACGCTATTTAATGCCTTCGTATAAGTTTGGCACGCGGATGACGAGGTTGTCCCAATATATATCCTGTTCTGCATAGGCAAATCCCCAAAGAGCGAATCGGCCATTCTTTATTTCATCTTGGATTAAAAGCTCTGCTTTAATTTCATATTGCTCATAATCATTTTTCATTGAAATCAGGATTTCACGCTTGGATCTTTTGCTGTCGCAAGTGATGCGGAGAAGAACATTCATCCAATCATTTGAAGACCATACAGGCAAGGATACATCACTGATCCTTGCTCCGTCGTAATAAAACGAGAGTTTTTCAGAAACTGGATTTATCCGGAAAATATACCCCTTTATGCCACCCAATGAGCCCGCGAATACACTATGCCTTCTACTTTTTACAGCTCCCAAACATGAAAATGCTACTTCAAAAGAATCGGTCGATAGCCGGGGACCATAAAGAAAACCGTGTTCACCAACCGGCTTCCCATTTAACTTTAGGCATTTATTACCCTTCTTCTCGATTACCTCGAAATGTCCATCCAACACAAAAAAATCTTCCGGCAATTCTCCCGCTTTAACCTCGCTGAATGATTCATGGTAAACTACCTCCCAGGAAGATGTGTCTAGGTTTTTCCCATGCACAGCACATGTTGCAATGAACCCATAAAAACCGATTATTATTGTTGTTTTTAAAAGTTTTTTATTCATCCCGTAGCTTATAAAGAAATGCTCTTTTTAGACCAAAGTGGACAGCGAGAACTGTGGATAAATAGGCAAAGAGTGCCAAACAAATTCCAAAACCTAATAAGCTGATACCTGAAAAGTTTTGTTCGCTTACCCACAAAGCGGGTAGTAGTCCAATCAGACCTGCCCCAATTCCAATCGATAAACCCCAATATACAATTTGAAGATTTTCCCCCCTAAAAATTTTTTTTAACTTGGAAGGAGAAAAGCCAACTGCGTGTAAAGTGGCCAACTCAGAACGGCGTTCCCATAGATTTCTCAGAATTACTATTAAAAGACCTAAACTCCCCAAAAGAACACCCATGCCGCCTAATACCTGAAAAATGGAGAGGTATGTATTTTCCACCCCATCCAAAGCGGCTAACCTATTGGCAGTTCTCTGACTTTGCACCCCATAATTAAAGAGCCTGTCTGCTAAATGAATGGTGGATTGGTCATTCCCGCTATTCGAAATCCAAAATTCCCGCGAGCCTCCCTGTCCTGGATATTTTTGCAACCAGTTTCTTTCCGAAATAAAAATTCCACCCTGAAGAAAACTTCTTTTAAGAACGGCGGTAATCACCACCTCAAAATCATTCCCAGATTCATCAGTGTACAGAATCCGGTCGCCCAGCTTTTTCTTCATCGACCACAGCATGGAGTTTTGATCAACGACAGCTGGTATCATACTGCCTTGGTAGTTTTGCTCGAGCACAGACCAATTTCCCTCAGCAAAATCAAACCTACCGATTAGATCGTCACTTGGCACCCCGTAAAGCGGGGGTCTTATGGATTGATGTAAATTCAAACAGTTTGCCTCATCACCATCATATTTCCGCACAGGAATAATTGAAACCCCTCGAAGAAGACTTTGATTAAGATCGAATAGCTCACTCGCTTCCTCACTTAATAAGTTGTCGTAGATAGGTAGTGTTGTTTTGAAAATGTGGGAGAAACCACCTGTTCCGGATCTTTTATCCAAAATATCTTCATCTGAGTTTTGCTTAAAAGCACCCGCACCGATGACTAGGAATGCACCCACTGCAAGCATTCCAACTACCGTAATTTTTCTCGCTGGCCGGGTTTCCAACCTACGAAGTAAATTGAATGAATCAACCTTTGCCCAAGACAGAGAACGATTGCATCTCCAATAACGGAGCAAACCAGCAACAAGCACCACCACGCCTATCACAAAAAAGCCAGGCCCGATGGGTAACTGCATCTTCCAAATTCCTGCAATTAGTAACACCACGCATGCCCAAAGTATCCTTTCTGTTTTGTGACTGAGATTTGCCCGTCTATAATTTGATTCATTTAGCCTTTCATATTTCAGATATTGCCCACTTTGCATCAGCTCAATTGTACTCTTACGGTAAACTTTCCGGCTTATCCAAATCAGGGTTATAAAGCTGATCGAGGTGACCGCACATAGACCAAGGAAGATGGAAGAGCTTGCAGGAAGATAAAAAATCTCAAGCCGGGCCACCGCACCACTCCAAGATTTACCAAGCATCCATAAAACACCATGCCCGAAAAACCAGGCAAAACCAACACCTACTAGTGAGCCAAGTAAACTAACCACTGCCAATTCGGCATAGGTAATAAACTTAACCAAAGATCGCTGCAACCCCAAGGCCAGCAGTACGCCAACTTGTTGGTTGCGTTGCTCCAAAGAGAATCCAAATACTAATGAACTAAGTGCCAAGCCTGCAAATATGGCAAAAAATCCGAAGGTTATAAGAAGATGCCCAAAATCAACGGGTCCATCTACCGCAACTAGTGCATTCTTTTTAAAATCAATGAACTGGATCCCGAAGTCCGATGGACGCAATTCTTTTAATAATTTATCTGCAAGCAATGCTGCCTGGTCTTCTCCAGCTATACGAAAGCCCGTGTAGCTTCCCCAACGATTACCCCACATTTCCTGAGCAGTCTGGTGGCTGATAAAAGCTTTGGGGCTACCTCTATATTCATCCCAATATTCCTCATCTTTGATACGGATCTCATGCTTGATTGGAATCCCGGTATCCCATTCTCCACAATTTTCGGAGTCGCTAAGTCCAGGAAATCTTGGTGTCCAATCACTTTCGCCACCCTTCGCTATTTTATTGGGCATCGGAAGAATGGTGCGAACAAGAAAGGTCCGGTTTTCCTCGATTAATTTTCGGCGCGGACCAACCACATAATACTCCAAAGATATCCTATCACCGAGACTCAGATTCAAATCCTCTGCCAGCCATTGATTAACCGCAATTTGATCATTTTGAAAGCCATCTGGGAGGAAGCTGGTGCTTTCTATATCCACCCCCGTAACCATGGAATAAGGGGTCAATTTACTATCTCCTTGACCAGTATTCTCTGGCTTACGAATTGCATTAACCAAGTAAGTAAATTCACCGCATATTTCCGGTGCTAGCCGTTTCGCAGTTTCCGCGATTTTATCATTCAAAAACACACTTCTTGAGCGAAGAGCCCAAGTATTTTCTTTGGAGAGCTTTTTAAACTTCAACCCACTGTCATTAAGATCCCATACCTCATGCAGTAAATCT
>Ga0181580_10002583_pt1 | contig 14706 bp, 10 predicted proteins | sample 071ome_23_FD_132413 | JGI IMG/M metagenome (GOLD analysis project Ga0181580, IMG submission 132413) | Coastal salt marsh microbial communities from the Groves Creek Marsh, Skidaway Island, Georgia - 071403BT metaG (megahit assembly) | ecosystem: Environmental > Aquatic > Marine > Intertidal...
AAGGCGCAACCAGAAATCGATTCCAGCAAAACCGTTTCACTTTGGTGTTCCGGTTTTTTTTGGTAAGGTAGATACAGTTTGTAGTTGCCAGTACAGAGTGGGGAAAAGTTTTTGCTACTATCAATTCACTTATTGATATAAGTACCAACAGAAATAATAATGCCTCTTTTGTTGAAGAAATGCACAATGCCAAAAAAAAAGGTTAACTTCCTTTTTATTACATTTCAAAATGAAAAAAATATTCTTCTTTATACTCCTAAGTACCTTCGTATTGGGATGGTCACAAACATCAACTCATCCTCTTAAAGACAAAACCATTTTGGTTGTTTACGGAGGCTGGAAAGGGCATCAACCCAGTGTTTTTGGTGAAAAAATTGCCGAATGGTTTTCGTCAAAAGGAGCCTTGGTTAAAGTCACACAAGACACTGAAATTTACACCGACAAAGCCTATATGGAAACCGTTGACTTGGTAATAAACCACATTACAATGAGCAGCATGAGTGGTAATGCCTCTCGTGGTCTTCAACAAGCTGTGGCTTCGGGCACAGGTCTTGCAGGATGCCACGGTGGATTAGGAGATTCCTTTCGGGAGAATACGGAATATCAGTATATGGTTGGTGGCCAATTTGTAAAACATCCGGGGGGGCAAGTAGACTATACAGTTACGATCCTTGATACAAACGACCCGATAACGGAAGGAATTTCAACTTTTGATTTGCATACCGAACAATATTATATGCATTTTGATCCTTCTGTTACTGTTTTGGCAACCACCACTTTTTCTGGAGAACACGATTCTTGGATTGAGGGTGTGGTTATGCCTGTAGTTTGGAAAAAAACTTATGGCAAGGGTAAGGTGTTTTATTCTGCAATAGGGCACTCTGAAGATCTTTTTGATATTGACGAAGTTTGGACCTTGATCACCCGTGGAGCAACATGGGCCTCTCGATAACCGCACTTAATATTTACTGTCTCGATTCAATTTTCTTTTTATAATATCTTTGTGCCGTTATGAAAAGAAAAATTATCATTATTGGATCTGGATTTTCAGCACTTTCTGCAGCCAGTTATCTCGCACAAAAAGGGCATGATGTTCATGTTTATGAAAAAAATTCAAGCCTGGGAGGTCGGGCCAGGCAGTTTACTAAAGAAGGCTTTACTTTTGATATGGGGCCTTCATGGTATTGGATGCCCGATGTATTTGAGTCTTTCTACAATGATTTTGGAAAAACCACTTCAGATTTCTACAAACTTGAGCGTTTAGACCCTGGATACCAAGTGATTTTTGGTGAAAATGATTTTATGCCCATTGGCGATTCTTTAGAAAAAATATACCGTGTTTTTGAAAAGGAAGAAAAAGGAAGCCATAAAAAACTGGAGCGCTTTATGGCAGAAGCAAAAGAAAATTATGAAATCGCCATCAAAGATTTAGTTTATCGGCCAGGAATTTCTCCCTTAGAATTAATTACTCCCACTACAATTCGGAAAGTTCGACTCTTTATAAGCACCATACAAAAAGAGGTTTTTAATAAATTTAAAAGCGATAAGCTCAGGCAGGTACTTCAATTCCCTGTTCTTTTTTTAGGAGCGAAACCTGAAAACACCCCGGCATTTTATAATTTCATGAATTACGCTGATTTCGGTCTTGGGACATGGCATCCTGAAGGCGGTATGTACAGTATCGTTAAAGCTATGGTCTCTGTTGCAACATCGTTAGGTGTGCATTTTAATACTGATGCTGTTGTTGAAAAAATAAATGTAGATTCAATGGGCAAAGCCATTGGGATTCGGAGTAATGGTGTAGACATTCCTGCGGACATCGTGCTGTCAGGAGCGGATTATCACCATAGTGAAACCCTTTTAGAAGAAAAGTACAGAGCCTACAGTGAAGCCTATTGGGATAAAAAAGTTTTTGCCCCTTCTTCTTTACTTTTTTATATGGGACTTGACAAAAAAGTAGACCACTTATTACACCATAATTTGTTTTTTGATGTTGATTTTACTATGCACGCTAAACGATTTACGATACCCCTTCTTGGCCCAAAGAGCCTCTTTTTTACGCCAATTTTCCATCAATTTCTGACGCGACAATGGCACCCAAAAACAAAGAAACGGGGTTCATTCTTATTCCTATTGCACCCGGCATAGAAGACACCCCCGAAATGAGAAAAGAACAATTTGATATTGTTTTAGAGCGAATGGAGAGGCTAACCCATCAAGACATCAAAAAACACATTCTCTTTTCGGAATCTTATTGTGTAAACGATTTTGTGTCTGATTACAACTCCTACAAAGGCAATGCTTATGGAATGGCTAATACCCTTTTACAAACTGCTTTTTTAAGGCCCAAACTGAAAAGCAAAAAAGTGAAAAACCTCTATTTCACAGGCCAACTTACCGTTCCTGGTCCTGGAGTACCCCCGGCCTTAATTTCAGGCAAACTAGTGTCAGATTTGATTGGTTGATATTAATCTTTTGGATTTATTACCCACCAAATAAATTCAATTTCACTATCGCGTACCGCCAATACAGAATCTAGTAATTTTATACTTTTCTCAAGCGAGGTTTTGTAGTCTACTAGCTGATCTTTAATCGAATATTCCCAAAGCTCAACTCGCTTGAATAAATTGTATTTTACAAATTTATCTTGCTGGACATATTTTCTGTTTTTAATCCAAAATGCGGGATCGTCTATATCCATCCATGGCAAATCGTAAACCCATTTACTCGCAATTCGGTCAATGTACTGGGTCACAAGTCGTTCTTCAACTTTTCCCGTATTTTCGATTAAATATTTTAACGCTGAACCATCGTAGATTTAAGTCATTTGAAGACCTACAGCCTTGGGCAGTAAACGAAATGTACCGTCTAATTTTATAGCATCAAAACTAACTCTAGGAGGATCAAAGGGATCTCTTTGATTGTAACGCCCCATGGGAGGAAAATAATATTTCCCATTGGGTTCTTCTTGATCTTCTATAAAATCAATAAAAATACTATCGTTATTATCTTCCCATCGAACATATTGTTTAAGGTACATTTCGGATACCCAATCAATTTGCTCCATATACGTATTGGTATAGACTAAAAGGGAATCCACTTCCTGTCTTAAGTTGGTTAAATTTTCTATGGCATCTTCTCGGTCGTCTGAATTACCTCCTTGTTGTTCTATTCCAAAAGAAACCGTTACACCAAAAACCAAAAGAATAAATTGGACTACAGATTTTTTTAACCTGTCCCAAAAATCTTGAATGTCAAAACGTTCCCCTAAAGTAAAGAGCCGAACGAACCAATGCAGTGGCTTCTTGTCTTTGTTATTGTCAATTAATATCTATAGTCGGTAGATTATAAATGTAAACATATTTTTGCAATGCTCTACACTGAAGGAACTCCAACAAAAATTTTTCTCTTTTAGAAAAGTAACGATTTCTTAGTCTAATTTTTGGGTGAAGGGAACTGAAGAATCAAAAAGTTCATCCAGTAAACCAAACAATTGCATTTCAAATTGGGTAAGGGTTTCAACATCAAACGACAAATTGTGTTTTTTAGATTTTGATTCTTTTCGGTGAAGAGGCAGGAAAGTTGTGTTATAGTTTTTGAGTGGAATTACTCCAGCTGAATGTAGCTCTTCATTAAAGTTATCGTGTAGTGAATAGGCGTACAAAAGCACTTGAAATAAAGCGCTTTTTTTAGGGTCTGTCGTGACTTCCTCCCAAGATGAAAATCCTACGTCATTTAAAGTAACCGCTCCCGTTTTGTAATCAATAATGCGTCGTTCACCGTTTAAACAATCTATCCTGTCTACAGTTCCTTTAAGAAGGAAAACATTCCCGGTATGGGGATGTGTTATTTTTTTAGTAAATGGATGCTCTAAGGCTTCAATGCGAAGTGAGTTTCCGGCAGAGATTAGTTTTTTTTCTGCGTTCAAAAATTGATTCAAAACCTGGCGCATACTATGAGCCATAATATAATTTTTACCTCGTAAAGAATTGTTTGCGCCAAACTGAAGTGCCAACTTATCCGTTAATACCTTCGGGAGTGTGTCTATCATTTCATCTACATCCTTTAGGGTGAGTATTTTGCCCACAAAAGGCGTATATAAGGTTTCCAATGCAGCATGAATTATTGTCCCCTTATCGGCAGCATTAAGATGGTTTTCAAACTGATCTAGAGGTTGAATTCGAAGTAATTTTTGCTCATAGAATTGATAGGAATCTCGAATGTATAAGGCTAATGAGGATGGAGAAAAACCTTGTATACTTAGCGCTTGCAATTGTTCTATCACTTCTTTAGATTTTTCTGCTTTTTTTGGAACAGTTGTAAGTGTAGGTATTTTAATGTTTAAGGTACTTAACGTAAGTTCATGCTGTAGGGGAGAAAAATATTCCAATTGCACTAAAAAACGACTCTTTTCTCCAGAGAAAAGACCTTCTGCTGCGTTATTATAAATCAAATAGATTTTTTTAGCTCGTTGTAATACTCTGAAAAAATGATAAGCGTACACATGATCTTGTTCAATAAAAGTATTTAATCCGAATTTTTTTCTAACATCAAAAGGAAGTAAAGGGGTAGGGGTTTTTCCTAAGGGTAAGATGCCCTCATTGACATGGGTTATGATTACGGTATCAAAGTCCAATAAGCGTGTTTCAAGTAGCCCCATGATTTGAATTCCCTTTAGCGCATCTCCTTTAAAATCTAATGTTTGTTGTGCGAGCAGTAGTTCAAAAACTTCTTTAACCTCTGATAGTGATGTTCCAGGAGTATAGGTATTGAAAAGCATTTTACATGAAGTCCATACCGTAAATAATTGTTGGCTAGAATACAATTCCATTAGTGAAGAAGAATTTTCAGAATGGAAAAGAATGCATCGTTCCGCTATGGAAATCATACGGTCAATAAAAATTTCCGCCGTAGTAAAAGAAGAAAAAAGAAGGTCACCTACTTCTCCTTTAGTTACTTTGGATAAGGAAATAAAGGGACTGTTTTTTGTTTCACATTCTTTTAAATAGGAAGCAAAAGGAAATGTACATGTTTTTATAATCTCTTGAAAAATGGAATAATTCGAAAGCCTCTTTAGGTCCTCATACAGATAGCCCTCCGCTGAAAAATGAGTGTGTAATCTTAACAAATCCAAAAATAAATTCGAAACCACAGTATTTTTAAGGGGATAGCCCATCGTGACATTCCAGGGCACATCTGACTCTGGAAGACCGGATAATACAGCTTGTAAAACGGTTTCCTCTCCTAACACCAAAGCCACAGTTTCCTTAGGGTAGCGTTCATAATTTTCTTGAGCTAATTGACTCGCCAATTGGGCTTGTGACTGATTTTTAACCGCACTAATGATTTCAATTTTTTTAGGATCGGTGTAATACGCCTTAAATTGCTTTTGATCTTCATTTTGTAAGCCTTTCCACTGTTTAAAGTGTTGGCGTATAAAATGGCCGGCACTGTGGTGTGGATCTGTAAAAAAGGAGCGGTCTAGATCCCATAAAACTTCAGCCTTATCCGCAGAAATTAATTCTTGAATGAGAACCGATTCGGCTGTTGTAAGGGCATTAAACCCAACAAAATAATGATGAGGCGACGATGAAGCTAGGTAGTGTTCGAGCTGATGAGTCGCTTCGCGAAACAACATTCCTGAATACCCCATTTCACGTTTGCTTAGCGTCTTTTTTAAACTGTAATAGAGTTTAGGAATGGCTTTTTGAAAGGTAAATTCAGTCTCTGTTTTTTTTACCGAAGGATTCCATTGTTCCAACTTTTCAACCTCAGACATAAATTGAAATACCTCTTTGGGTTCTACCAATTGATTGTCAATCTCATTAAACTCACTTATCAAAAGTGAGGACCACTTTAAAAAAACAGAAAAGGAAACCCTTTTTTCTTTATGAGTTTGCTCCTTATAAAGGGAATAAAAAAGAAGGTGAAGTTCCGTTTTAGGCACCAAAGAAAAGCCTGACAAGTCTTCGACAAATTCTTCAATACTGATAATTTCAGGAGAAAATAAAGTGCTTTGAATGGTTTGTTTTAACTCTTCTTTTAAAAAGAGTATCGCCCTACGTGTAGGGACAATAATCTTAACCCGAGGATGAATCTCTAACGCGGGTGTTATCCTTAGCGCAACATCACCTAAAAACGTTTGCATCCTTAAATGTAAAACAATCAAAGGATGCAATACGCCTTAATGAATAAATTATTTCAACTTAAATTCAGTTCTTCTGTTGAATTTTCTACCTTCAGCAGTAGCGTTGGATTGAACAGGGCGTGTTTCACCAAAGCCAAGCGTTTGAATTCGGTCACGAGAAATTCCTTTACTTATAAGATGATCTTTAACCGCACTTGCCCGACGTTCTGATAAAGTTTGATTGTATTCCACATAACCTGTACTGTCTGTATGTCCATGCACTTCAACAAAATAACCTGAATTGATTTTGAGTAGCGTTACTACTTCATCAATTATGATAGAACACTGAGGTGTGATCTCAGATGAATCTACTTCAAAATAAATTCTTTGGCCAATCTCATCCAATTGAATTACAACCTCTTCTATTGCATCAGGACAGCCGCTATTTTCGGGACTTCCGGCAACTTCTGGACAATTGTCCTCAGTGTCTTGAATTCCGTCTTTATCTGTATCCGGGCATCCATTAAAAATGGGAAGTCCAGCGGTATCTGGGCAAGTATCTTGCGCGTCTGGAATACCATCTCCGTCGCGGTCAGGACACCCCTTTAGCGCTGCAATACCAAATACGGTTGGGCAATCGTCTTGTGCATCGGTTATGCCATCACCATCTTGATCAGGACATCCCTGTAATGCTTGTGTTCCGGGAATATCAGGACAAGCATCTTCTTTATCAATAATGCCATCCCCGTCTCGGTCAGGATCAGCACCAAACAAAAAGGCAACGCCAAGTAAATGTTGGAAATGTTTTGTGCCGTAACGCTCACCCGTATTTTTATAAATCGATTCGAGGACGATCCCTGTTTTCTTTTTTTCGCCAAACCAATATTCTAATCCTGCGCCTAAATTAAAATAACCTGCTCCAGTCTCTCCAAAAATGGCATATCCTCCACCAATTTCTAAAATGGGCAATAGGCGTTGGAAACCCATCACTTGTCCTAGATAGTAGGTTACTGTAGCGTCTGCATTATAATAATTGTCATCGCCGGTAAGGGTTCCCTAGTGTTTTATTTTGTTAAAACTAAATCGCGTTCCTAAAGAAAATCCAGCACCTATATAATTTTTAATTCCCACAAAGGAAGGAAAGGGGGTTATATTCCAATGGTCAATATTCAAAAACTCTTCAAATAGAGCACCTGATCCAGAAGCACCGGTAGGAAAAGTGTCTACACTGTTTATCCCGAAATAAAATTGCCATGGATTTTCTTCAGATTGTGCCTGTAGATTGCAAAAAGAAAATAAGCCTGTTGCAAACAGGAGGGGTAGTCGAAAAAGTTTCATAAGTAGGTTTTATTGTATTATGTTTTTAAATGGGGTTTTGGGTTTAAAATAGATAAATTTTACAAACTTTCTATTTTTTGAACAGTAATATTTTCATTAATATATAGAATAAATTTTTCAATGGTATCGATATTCATAGATTCTATTGCTTTAGCGTAACTTAAAAGTTGAATTTGGTCTTCCTTTCTTGGGGTTCCTGTTTTATAATCTACAATTGCGGCTTTTCGATTTTCATAGAATACATTAATTCGATCGGGCCGAAGTGTTTCTCCCTTTGGAATTAGAATTTCCTTTTCACAAAATACTGCTCCACTTCCGTTAAAGAGGTGTTCTATCAAAGGGTGGGTGACAATTTTAATGCACTGTTCTTTAATAAGTTGCTTTTCTTCTGGAGTTAAATCGTATGGCTTCATTTCGTGTTGAAATGCATCTTCTACATCCTCCGCCGTTTTTATTTTGGCCATCATTTCGTGTAAAAAAAGACCGTACTGTTGTGCCTTTTGAGAGGGTAAGCTCAGAGGTTGATTAGCAACCAACTGCTTTTTCCATGATGTAGATTTTCGAAATAAAAGGTCCCGTATTTTTAGCTTTTTGTGCTGTGGTGGCTCTTCCCGTATTGCTTGTCTTACGGGATTGCCGAAAGTTATCCCCCCATCATCATTCCAATTTTTACCTATTGAATTTATAAAATTGGCGAAAAGTTGAGCATATGAAGGAGAAGATTCCGGACCGGTTTGCTGTGTAATAACATACAGTTGTTCTACCGCTCTTGTCATTGCAACATAGAGCACATTAACTTCATCCATAGCACTTTCACTACAAATCTTTTCATAAAGTTCGTTCCCTCTAGCTCCATATTCCATAAGGTCTTTAGAGAAGGTGAACCAACTCCACTTAATTGTACTTAGGTGACCCTCTTGAAAAGGAAACCATACTTTGGTTTTCTTATTAGGAAGTAAGGAGGTATCCAAGAATGGTAAAATTACTACCGGAAATTCAAGTCCCTTAGCCTGGTGTATTGTCATTACGGTTATGGCCTTCATTTGTTCTGGCATACTTACGCGAATAGTTGATGAACTCAAGTTCCAGTGTGATAGAAAAGCACTGGTATTCATTGTATTCTGTGCACTAAAAACAGAAACCTCTTCTAAAAAAGAAAGAACAAAGGGATCGGAAGGATTTATAAAAGGCAGATGTTCAATCCAATGTTCTAGACTATCCAAAAGCATTAGCTCTTCTGAGGCTTTCCAGTCAAAATGCATATGGCCTAAGGAACATAATGAGGTAAAAAAGGAGGCCGTATTGAGATGAAGTACTTCCGTAAGCGTCTTGTGGTATTCCTCCGATGACGAGTTGAGTTGTTCCCAATAGGCATCAAAAATAATTTTATGTTGTTCTGCATCATTGGGTTGGATACTTAATTTTAGAAGGGCTAAAAGAACCTTGACTTGTAAGGATTTTCCTACAAGTAAGGCGTCTGAAGATAAGGTTGCTATATTGTTTTCAGCCAAAAAGGATACCATTTCATCCGATTGAACTTTTGTTCGAACCAAAATGGCGATTTCATTGCTGAGGTATCCTTTTTCAAGAACTTCAGCCACTGCAGTAATTGTTTTCTCTAAATAAAGAGGAATTCCCTCGGGTTTGGTTTTGGTTTCGGGTATGGATTCTAATTTGACAAATCCTCCATAAGATTTTAGTTTTTGTTGACTGTCTTCACCGTATACCTTTTTTAAAAAATCGGATTCAAAATGGATTGCAACAGATTTAAAAAAAGCATTATTAAAACGCACTATTTCTTCTCCCGACCGGTAGTTAAAACTCAAATTTTCAATGTCAGGTTGAATTTGAAAGGGGCTTTTCAATTGCAATAAATCCACAAACTGATCTAAATCGCCACCACGCCAACGGTAAATTGCTTGTTTTGGGTCGCCAACGAGCAAAAGTTTTCCTGATTCTCCTGAATGCATTTCGCTTTCTATAGAATGGGCTATAAGGGGAACTAAATTTGCCCATTGCAATTTTGAAGTGTCTTGAAATTCATCAATAAAAAAATGGGAATAGCGCTCACCCATTCGCTCAAAAATATAAGGTGCATCTTGCCCTTGAACCAAGGTGTTGATTTTTTGATTAAAGCCAGACAACAGCTGTATTTCTTTATCCCGCTGCAAAGCAATTAATCGTTTTTCAATAGAATGCAATAAAACTCTGGGGGTCCAATTTTTTAACGTTTTCTGTAATAAACGTATAGTCCCTACTGCATTTTTAATCTTCAAATAGTACGCTAATAATTGCGGTTGGATCAAGTCAATTTTTGAAGCTTTATCTGAAGGGGTAGTCTTAGTGTACAATTCCTCATTTCCCCGTAACGACAATTCCAGTTTGTTTTTATATAAACCTTCCCATTTCCCTTGTTGCAGTTTTTCTATATGATTTTTTAATAGCCCTCTTTTAAAATCAGCTAGATCCAAATCCATTTCAGTCAATAGGGACACTATTGAATTGACTTGGTTTTGGATTTCTTGCTCACAGGTTTTGATTTCACGCGTAATCAACTCTACATCCAATAAATGATCTTCTGGTGTTTTTTCTTGAATTTCAGCTAAAGGAATCTGATCGTTTTCGTTGACTAATAATGCGGCAAATTGATCTAATTCTTTTTGAATATCCCAACTGTTTTCTTGTCTGACTTTTTCATTGCTAAATTCCGTCAAAAGCGAGGTAATAAACGGATCCTTGCCTACATCGTGTATTATCGATTGAACGGTTTCTTGTAATAAGGGGGTGGCATCAGTAACCACCTCAAAACCGGGAGGTAAATTGAACTCTTTTGAAAACACACGTACTATCCGATGGGCAAATTTATCCAATGTGATCACGTCAAAAGATCCGTACTCAGCAATTAGATTTCTTAGGATAATGCGGGCTCGACGTTGCACCTCAAGGGATTCAATGCTCAATTCTTTACTCAATTCGCTCCGAATCTCATTTTCTTTAAAGGCTTCATTCGAAAGTTTCCAAAGCTGTTCTAAAATCCTACTTTTCATTTCGTTTACTGCTTTGTTGGTAAAGGTTAACGCCAACATGTGTCGGTAAGGATGCGGTTGTGTGGACGCCAACAAAAATTTTAAATAACGGTATACTAGGGTGTAGGTTTTTCCAGAACCTGCTGATGCTTGTATGAGATGAAAGCCCGTTTTATTCAAGGATTTTTTTATTTAAAAATAAGGCTTTTACGGGCGACCCTCTGATTCAGAAAAGAAATTTTATTTTTGCACTAAACTTTTAAACATATATTATGGCTTTTACACTTCCCGATTTACAATACGATTACAATGCCTTAGAACCGCATATTGATGCGCGTACTATGGAAATACATCATAGCAAGCACCACAATGGGTATACGACTAACCTCAACAACGCAATTGCAGGTACTGCTCTTGAGAACGAAACCATTGAATCCCTCTTAAATAATTTGGACCTAGACAATAAAGCGGTTCGAAATAATGGCGGTGGATTTTATAACCACAGCCTTTTTTGGAGTACCATGGGGCCAAATAAAGGAGGGCTTCCTACGGGAGCTTTAGCTCAAGCTATTGACAGTGCTTTTGGTTCTTTTGAAGAATTTAAAGCTGCCTTTTCTAAAGCAGCGGCTACACAATTTGGCTCAGGATGGGCCTGGCTTTGTGTACATAAAGAGGGAGGATTAAAAGTTTGTGCTACAGCCAATCAAGACAATCCTCTTATGCCCGGTATAGGTTGTGGTGGAACTCCCATTTTAGGACTTGATGTTTGGGAGCACGCCTATTATCTTAACTATCAGAACAGACGTCCAGATTATATTGACGCTTTTTTTAATGTGATTGATTGGGATGCTGTAGCGGTTCGTTACGCAGAAGGAGTTTAATCTTTTTTCTAAAAAATAAAAGGGAGGAATAAATTCCTCCCTTTTGCCCCAAATCTTACCATGAACTTAACCTACTTATGTTCTGGTTCTTCAAAGATGATATAAGAAATTAGTTTCGTTTTATTAATTCGTTTAAAATCGTTTTTTGTCGATAAAACGTCAATATGCTCTCTGGTTATTTTTCTCTACAAAGTTGATAAAGGCCTGATTTACTACTCGACATCCCCCAGGGGTTGGATAATTTCCGGTGAAATACCAGTCTCCCAAATTTTTTGGGCAGGCCGTATGTAAGCCTTCAACTGTTTGAAAGATAATTTCAACCTCGGCTTTTATACTGTCATTTTTAAGCATTTGAGCCATTTTTTTAGAGATCTGCTCTGCAGTAAAAGGTGCGTATAGTGCTTTGACGTGATTTGGAGGGGTATGTTCTTGATTTATACTGCTTTCTTTACACTTTGTATAGATAGAATCTATAATTTCTTTATGGCTTCCCCCCTCTTCATGTAAGGCCAGTGCCGCTCTAAAGGCAATAAACTCTTCCAATTTAGCCATATCAATTCCATAGCAATCAGGATAGCGAATTTGAGGAGCACTCGACACTACTACTATCTTTTTAGGTCCAAGCCGGTCCAGCATGCGTAAAATGCTTTTCTGTAAGGTCGTTCCTCTTACTATACTGTCATCAACAATTACTAAATTATCCGTAGGGGCAACAATCCCGTAGGTAATATCATATACATGGGCTACTAGATCATCACGCCCGCTATCTTCAGCAATAAAGGTTCGTAGTTTTACATCTTTAATGGCAATTTTTTCAATTCTAGGCTTGAGGTTCAACAGTTTTGTTAACGACTCTATGTCCGGTTTTTCTTCTTTTTTAAGGGCTTCTTTAAAAGTAGTTCGGACATGATTTTGAACCGCCCCAATCAGTCCATAAAAAGAAGTTTCTGCAGTATTAGGAATAAAAGAAAACACGGTGTTTTCTAAATCGCCTCCGATGGATTTATGTACCAAAGGAAAAAGTGCGTCGCCTAAATCCTTGCGTTCTTGATAGATTTCAGCATCGTTTCCTCTTGAAAAATAAATTCTTTCAAAAGAACAGGCTCTTTTTTCTTTAGGTTCTAATATTTGTTTTACTGTAGCCTCGCCTCCTTTTTTAGTAATTAGTGCACTTCCTGGATCAAGTTCTTTTATACTCGAAAAAGGAACATTAAACGCTGTTTGAATTGCAGGGCGTTCTGAGGCTACCACAACAATTTCATCATCAGTGTAATAATACACTGGACGAATCCCCACAGGATCTCGTAACACAAAAGAATCGCCATGTCCAAATAAGCCGGCCATCGCGTATCCTCCATCAAAATTCTTTGCCGATTTTCTCAAAATTTTGGAAATCTTTAACCGCTCAGCAATTAACGGTGAGGCTTCCATTTTTGAATACCCCTCTTGCCTGAGTTTTTTGTAAATCTTTGCTACAGCGTCATCCAAAAAGTGTCCAATTTTTTCCATTACCGTAACCGTATCTGCTTTTTCTTTTGGGTGCTGGCCTAACTCTACTAGGTTATTAAAAAGTTCATTTACGTTGGTAAGGTTAAAATTTCCTGCAACGATAAGATTTCGATGCATCCAGTTGTTTTGCCGTAAAAAGGGGTGTACACTTTCAATATTGTTTTTGCCAAAAGTACCATAACGAACATGGCCAAGCATCAACTCTCCTACATAGGGCACTTCTTGTTTTAATTGTTCCGGATTAGACAATAAGTTTGGACTTATTTCCAATTGTTTTTGAATCCGAGAATTAATGATTTTGAAAATCTTTTGAATGGGTTGGTTTTCAGCGGAACGCACACGGCTTATATAGCGTTGGCCTGGCATCATATTGTATTTAATACTCGCAAAGCCCGCTCCATCCTGCCCTCGATTGTGCTGCTTTTCCATCAACAAATACATTTTGTTGATTCCGTATAACGCACTTCCGTATTTTTCTTTGTAAAAAGACAGCGGTTTTTTTAACTGTAATAGGGCAATTCCACATTCGTGTTTAATCGCGTCGCTCATTGAATTTACGTTAGGTGATTTCTATTTCAAACTCGGTTAGGGCTTTAAAAGCCTCTATTCTTTGATGCAATTGTTTCGGAGTTAAGGACGCTAGGGCTTCTGTCCCAAATTGTTGTACCGTAAAGGAAGCCATAGCAGAACCCACAACCATAGCTGATTTCATGGCTTCAAACGACAGGGTTTGGTATTGAGTTAAAAACCCAATAAATCCACCAATAAAACTATCACCAGCTCCTGTTGGATCAAAAACTTCTTCTAAAGGCAAACCGGGTACACAAAATATTTGGTTTCCATGAAAAAGCAAAGCCCCATGCTCTCCTTTTTTAATGATAACAAAATCCGGGCCCATGGCCTGAATAATTTTTGCGGCTTCTACTAAAGAATGTGTTCCCGAAATTTGACGGGCTTCTTCATCGTTTATCGAAAGTACATCAACCTTGGCAATAACCTCATCCAATTTTTCACGATACCCCTCTATCCAAAAATTCATAGTATCCATAACCACAAGACTCGGCTGTTCAAGCTGTTCTAATACGGCAAGCTGAAGGTTGGGATCCAGATTCCCTAAAAGGACCATACTGGCATCCTTGTAGTGGTCTGGAACTATGGGTTTAAATTTGATTAATACGTTGAGTTGTGTATCTAAAGTGGTTCTTGAATTAAGGTCGTTGTGGTATTTACCGCTCCAAAAAAAAGTCTTTTCCCCTTTAATAATTTCAACTCCAGTTAGGTCTAACCCTTTTGATTTTAATAGTGAAATATGGGATTCATCGAAATCTTCGCCTACCACAGAGACCAATCCACAGTCTACTTTAAATTGTGAAGCCGCTAAGCCTATATAGGTTGCACATCCCCCTAAAATTTTACCCGTTTTACCAAAAGGGGTTTCTATAGCATCAAAGGCCATAGTGCCTAGGGCCAACAATTTAGTATTCATCCTACAAAAATAAAAAACTCTGCTGGGCTAGAGTCATTAATTTACGAACATTTACAATTTGTAATGAACAAAAATTTCAACTGTCTTTGCGATTTGATTCCAAAGCTTGGAATCCTAAATCGGGTACTAAGTTATCGCCCTTGGCAGCTTGAACTGCAAGAGCATCGCAACGTTCATTTTGTGGGTGATGATTGTGTCCTTTAATCCAGGTAAATCGGACATGATGTTTTCGATACACCTTGAGAAACCGTTTCCATAAATCGACATTCTTTTTTTCCTTAAACCCGGTTTTTTCCCATTGAAAAACCCATTTTTTTTCCACAGCATCTACCACATACT
>Ga0181580_10002590_pt1 | contig 14692 bp, 13 predicted proteins | sample 071ome_23_FD_132413 | JGI IMG/M metagenome (GOLD analysis project Ga0181580, IMG submission 132413) | Coastal salt marsh microbial communities from the Groves Creek Marsh, Skidaway Island, Georgia - 071403BT metaG (megahit assembly) | ecosystem: Environmental > Aquatic > Marine > Intertidal...
CAAGCGTGCAGACCATCGTAGAGGGTGTTTGAGCGTCAGACTTTCCATCGATTGGGTAAATATGCCGATATTGCGAAGGCGTTTACATGACGGATGAAACCAGCATTACCGCGCATTATAGAAGCAATGATTTGTTTGACCGAATCATCAATCAGCTCGCGAAGGACGGAATTTCTGATCCGAAGGCAAGCGACCTCAAGCCCATAGATGAATTTCACATTGGCGGCACAGCGGCGACAGAGTTTGTCATTGATGCACTTGCCGCCAGACCCGGCGACGAGATATTGGATGTTGGCTGTGGCCTTGGCGGCCCCGCCCGCACCATCGCCGGACGCAGCGGTGCAACTATTGTCGGCATTGACCTGTCAGGGGACTATGTTGCGGCGGGAAACAGGCTTTCGGCAGTGACTGGCTTTGCGCATCGCGTTAGCCTTCAGGAAGGAAGCGCCCTCGATATGCCATTTGCCGATAACCGTTTTGACGGTGCATATATGGTCCATGTGGGCATGAATATCACCGACAAGCGCAGTTTGATTGCCGAGATCAGCCGCACGATCAAGCCAAAATCACCTCTTGTGATTTATGACGTTGTTCGCCTTGGTGATGGCGGCATGGAATTCCCCGTACCATGGGCGAATAACGCCGAAGATAGCGCCGTTGATCGTATTAAAATCTATGAACGCGCCCTTAGGGCAGCTGGTTTGAAATTAAACTCAATTGATAATAAATCTGATTTTGCATCTGTTTTTATTGAAAAACTTTTGAGTAAAATGAAAGGTAAAACGCAATCTGCTCTTGGCCTTCATATGCTGATGGGTGACAATACCCATAAAAAGGTTGAAACTTTATCTGGCCTTGTCAGCCGGAAAATTCTGGCCCCTGTGGTTTTCTCAGCAACAAAATTGTAAACTTGAAACAGAGGCCAGAGCATCATCATGACCAGACAAAATGACGCGACATTAAATCAAGACCCGCATCAGCCCGCCTCGCGCGAAAAGGTGCTGGAAATTGCCATCGGACGCGCGATCAAGGGCTTTCGGTTGCAGCAGGGAATCACAGTAAGCGACCTTGCTGACAGGACAGGCCTGTCCAAGGGAATGCTGTCAAAGATCGAGAATGGCAACATTTCACCGTCACTCTCCACACTACAGAGTCTCGCCGTGGCGCTCAGCGTGCCGTTGACCAGTTTTCTTCGCGGCTATGAAGAGACGCGCTATGCGGTTCACACCAAATCGGGAACCGGCGTTGAAACAACAAGAGCGGGCACGCGTGCCGGACATCAATATAATTTGCTCGGACATCTCAAATCCAATGCAAGCGGCGTTATTGTCGAACCCTATTTGATCACCCTTACCGAGGCGTCAGATCGCTTTCCCACCTTCCAGCATGACGGCGTGGAAATGATTTACATGCTTGAAGGCATCGTCGAGTACCGACATGGAGACAAATTATTCCGGCTGGAACCCGGGGATACGCTGTTCTTCGAAGCCGACGCGCCACATGGACCTGAGACACTGATCGATCTACCGGCGAAATTCCTTTCCGTCATCTCATACCCGCAAAACAAGTGAGTATGTCAAAGCCCCGCTCCAGTTGAATTTGGCCGCTGTTTCACCCCGCCAAAAATATATCCCAATAAGAATAAAAGTTTCTTGAGAGTTTTGCCTGTTGGCGTATGATAAGCGCTGTTCTAACCCTTTAGATGGAGTGATGGTGCATGTGCGGCATCGTTGGATTATTTCTGAAAGACAAGTCTCTTGAACCACAGCTTGGCGCCCTGCTTAGTGAAATGCTGGTGACCATGTCGGATCGCGGCCCTGATAGCGCGGGCATCGCCATATATGGCAGCGGCAAGGACAAATGGAGCAAAATCACTTTGCAATCGCGCGCTCCGGATGCAGATTTTACCAACCTCGAGAAAGAGATTTCAGGCCACCTTGGATGCAATGCAAGCCTTCGTCAGATTGATACGCACGCTGTACTTAACGTACCGTTGGATAAGGTAACAGAGGTGCGCGAGGCACTGGCCACACTTCGTCCGGACGTTAAGATCATGAGCGCTGGCGAAGTCATCGAAATATACAAGGAAGTGGGCTTGCCGCGTGACGTTGCCGCCCGCTTTGATATTGCCGGCATGGCTGGCACACATGGTATTGGCCACACGCGGATGGCGACTGAATCTGCGGTAACAACGATGGGCGCACACCCCTTCTCAACCGGTGCGGATCAATGTCTTGTCCATAATGGCTCGCTCTCCAATCACAACAGCCTGCGCCGTAAATTGAGATATAATGGTGTGCATATTGAAACGGACAATGATTCCGAGGTGGCCGCGGCCTATTTGACCTACAAGATGGGGCAAGGCGCATCTCTGGGTGAAGCGCTTGAGACCGGTCTTGATGAACTTGACGGGTTTTTCACATTTGTCGTTGGCACACGAGACGGCTTTGGCGTTTTGCGCGACCCGACTGCGTGCAAACCCGCGGTAATGGCGGAAACCGACCGCTATGTAGCGTTTGGATCGGAATACCGGGCCCTTGTAAACCTGCCCGATATCGACAATGCCCGCGTATGGGAACCCGAACCTGCAACCGTTTATTTCTGGAAACACTGACATGCAGATTTTTGACCTTGAAGCCGAGGGCCTGCGCACGCTGAATCAGACGCTGCAAGGCCAGAAGGACAGTACCAACCAGACAAGCTGGGAAATCGTCAATCCGCGCGGCAGCCATGCGATTGCTGTAGGGTTGGACGCCCCAATAGACGTCACCGTCAAAGGCTCCACAGGCTATTATTGTGGTGGAATGAACAAGCAGGCCACGATCACGGTCAAAGGCTCGGTTGGCCCGGGCGTTGCGGAAAATATGATGTCAGGCAAAATCGTCATCGAGGGTGACGCCAGCCAATATGCTGGTGCCACTGGACGTGGTGGCTTACTGGTAATCAAGGGCAATGCCTCTTCACGGTGCGGCATTTCCATGAAGGGCATTAACATCGTTGTGCATGGCAATATCGGCCATATGTCGGCATTCATGGCCCAGTCAGGCAATCTTGTTGTTTTGGGTGACGCCGGTGATGCTCTCGGTGACTCGCTCTATGAGGCACGCCTGTTTGTCCGCGGCAAAGTCAAAAGCCTTGGTGCGGATTGCATCGAAAAGGAAATGCGGCCAGAACATATCGCGCTCTTGCAGGATTTGCTTGATCAGGCGGGCGCCGATGCAAAGCCCGAAGAATTTACCCGCTATGGATCGGCAAGAGAACTGTATCATTTCAACATTGACAACGCTGCGGCCTATTAAGGATCTGACGATGAACGAGAATTCAAAAAAAACGCCGCCTCGCACGGTTCCCATCCAGTCCTCAACCTTCAGCAACCCGATCAATGCGGAAATCAGACGTGCGGCAGCTACCGGCATCTATGACATCCGTGGTGGTGGCGCCAAACGTAAGGTACCACATTTCGACGATCTTCTGTTTTTGGGCGCATCCGTGTCACGCTATCCGCTGGAAGGCTATCGCGAGAAGTGCGAAACCAATGTCACACTGGGAACCCGTTTCGCGAAGAAGCCAATCGAACTCGAAATCCCGATTACCATTGCCGGTATGAGCTTTGGCGCCCTCTCCGGACCGGCGAAAGAGGCTCTCGGGCGTGGTGCGACTCTGGCCGGAACCTCGACGACAACAGGTGACGGTGGAATGACCGAGGAAGAGCGCGGACATTCAAAAAAACTTGTCTATCAATATCTGCCTTCCCGTTATGGTATGAACCCAGATGATCTGCGCCGATGCGACGCGATTGAAGTCGTCGTGGGGCAAGGAGCAAAACCGGGTGGCGGCGGCATGTTGCTCGGCCAGAAAATTAGTGACCGTGTTGCAGAAATGCGCAATCTGCCGCCGGGAATCGACCAGCGTTCTGCATGTCGACATCCGGATTGGACAGGTCCGGACGACCTTGAGATCAAGATTCTCGAATTGCGTGAAATCACCAATTGGGAAAAACCGATCTATGTGAAGGTGGGTGGGGCCCGTCCCTATTTCGACACCACACTCGCCGTCAAAGCAGGAGCCGACGTTGTGGTTGTCGATGGCATGCAAGGTGGCACAGCGGCGACACAGGATGTTTTCATCGAACATGTTGGCCAACCCACGCTTGCCTGTATCCGGCCCGCTGTCAGGGCGTTGCAGGATCTTGGCATGCATCGCGAGGTCCAACTCATCATATCTGGTGGCATCCGGACTGGCGCTGATGTTGCCAAGGCGCTCGCTCTGGGGGCAGACGCCGTGTCGATTGGTACCGCGGCAATGATCGCGCTCGGCGATAATGATCCACGCTGGGAAAGCGAATATAACGCACTCGGCACCACCGCCGGTGCCTATGATGATTGGCACGAGGGAAATGATCCCGCTGGCATCACAACGCAATCACCAGAATTGATGGCGCGGCTTGATCCGGTTGAAGGTGGCCGAAGATTACGCAATTACCTTAAAGTGATGACACTGGAAGCGCAGACCATCGCGCGAGCCTGTGGTAAGAATCATGTGCATAACCTCGAACCTGAGGATTTGTGTGCATTAACGATAGAGGCGGCAGCAATGGCTGGCGTACCATTATCTGGAACTGACTGGATCCCCGGAACCGGTGGCTTCTAGAGATTGATTGAGTCGGGCGGGGGAGCAACAACGCCCGCCGGAGTAAAAAGGGAGGGATAAAGCCATGAGTATCGATCTTGCAACCTTTGCGAAGGACAAAGGTGTAAAATATTTTATGATTTCCTACACCGATATGTTCGGTGGGCAACGTGCAAAGCTGGTGCCTGCACAGGCGATTGCCGATATGCAGGTTGACGGTGCAGGCTTTGCAGGCTTTGCCACATGGTTTGATCACACGCCAGCCTTCCCCGACATGCTGGCGATACCTGATCCGAATTCTGTCATTCAACTGCCATGGAAACCGGAAGTTGCCTGGGTTGCGGCGAACTGCATCATGGAAGATGAACCTGTCGCACAGGCGCCGCGGAATGTGCTTCGCACTCTCATTGCCGAGGCCGCAAAAGACGGGCTTCACGTCAAAACAGGCGTGGAAGCCGAATTTTTCCTGTTAACGCCAGACGGCGAGCAAATTTCCGATGAGTATGATACCGCGCCAAAGCCCTGTTACGACCAACAGGCACTCATGCGCCGCTATGACGTCATTTCAGAGATTTGCGACTATATGCTGGAACTGGGATGGGGCCCCTATCAGAACGATCATGAAGATGCCAACGGCCAGTTTGAAATGAACTGGGAATTTGACGATGTCATGAACACGGCTGACAAGCATAGCTTTTTCAAATTCATGACCAAGTCTATTGCCGAAAAGCACGGCTATCGCGCCACCTTCATGCCAAAACCCGTTGAAGGACTCACAGGTAACGGTTGTCATGCGCATATTTCGGTTTGGGACAAGGCAGGCAAAGTCAATATGTTTGCCGACGACAGCATGGAACTTGGCCTTTCAGCACGGGGGCGTAATTTCCTTGGTGGAATTATGAAACATGCCAGCGCACTGGCGGCAATCACCAACCCGACTGTGAACAGCTATAAGCGGATCAATGCGCCACGCACCACCTCTGGCGCGACATGGGCACCCAATACCGTCACATGGACAGGCAATAACCGGACACATATGGTGCGCGTTCCGGGGCCCGGACGATTTGAACTGCGTCTGGCCGATGGTGCGGTGAACCCCTATTTGCTGCAATCGGTAATCATTGCTGCGGGTCTTGACGGCTTGCGCACCAATGCCGACCCCGGAAAACGCCATGATATCGACATGTATGCAGAAGGTCACAAGGTTCGCGGTGCACCCAAACTTCCATTGAACCTTCTTGATGCGCTTCGCGAATTTGACAAAGACAGAGGTCTCAAAGCGATGCTTGGCGATGAATTTTCTGCCGCCTATTTGAAATTGAAGATGCAAGAATGGAATTCCTACGCTGCACATTTTTCAAAATGGGAGAAGGACAACACTCTCGACGTGTAATCCTGTAGCAGAATCTTTTGAAAAAATGACGGGCAATTTCGGCAGAACCGGGATTGCCCGTTTTTGTCACAAACATCTCACGTCACTGGATGAAATCTGTTATTCCACATTTGTCTTGGCTATAGTTGGCGAGAAAGAAATTGCCAGCAAACAACCGCTCTGGATTTGTCGATGCCGCCTTTACAGCCCGATGCCATAAAGCTGCTTGTTGTCCATTGTTCAGACACACCGGATGACCAGCCTTTGCGCGCAATAGACATTCAGGAGATGCATCTTGGCTTTGGCTGGGACGGGGTTGGCTATCATTATGTGATTGGCCGTGATGGGCTGTGTGAGGCTGGACGCCCTGAATATTGGCAGGGCGCGCATGTCAAAGGCATCAATGATCACAGCCTTGGCGTCTGTCTTATTGGCAGGAACAGCTTCACCGATGCCCAGATGCATAGTCTCGAAACCCTGTTGCGGCAATGGCAAAGCAAATATCGGGGGGCCACTGTGCTTGGCCATTGTGATGCTGTCGAAACGCATAAGACCTGCCCTAATTTTGACGTTCAAAGATGGTGGCAGGAACGAAACGGCAAGGCGGGAGAGCAATATCTGACCATTACCACCACGACCGCCCCACTCTACGACACTCCTTCAGAGGACGCCGGACTCGATACCGAAATATTGTTTGGTGAGCGCGCCAGAATTCTCGATCTTGCACCCGGATATTACAAAGTGCGCCTCGACACTGATGGCTATGAAGGGTGGATCAGGCAGGATACTGCCGCCGGCTATGACCGTGCCCCCAACGCCAGAATCGCCATGGCGTCAGTGCATGTCACTAGCGAGCAGGATGTTAAGTCGCCCGCTTTGTTGCGCCTTTCACTGGGCTCGCTGGTGAGGGTTGAGGCAGGCAATGCAGACTGGCAGCAAATCCACCTCTCCGCTGGGCGTACGGGTTTCATACCGTCGATTGCATGCTGTGATACCGGTCACTGCGCCGATGATTATGTCTCTGCGGCCGAAAATCTTGTCGGCGCGCCCTATTTATGGGGTGGACGCAGCGCCGCGGGCATCGATTGCTCGGCACTTGTCCAGCTTTCATTGCAAACAGCGGGCATCGCCTGCCCCCGTGACAGCGGCCCACAGAGGCAATGGGCACGCAAACAAGGCAAGTCGGTCAGGATCGGTGAGGAGACGCAGCGTGGCGATCTTTTGTTCTGGCCGGGCCATGTTGCCATCTGCCAGTCAGCAACGCATATCCTGCATGCAAATGCGCATCATCACGCTGTCACAAGCGAACCTATAAGCCTCGCCCTGCCCCGACTAGCCAAAGCGACAGGCTGTGAGGCAGAGATCTTTCGCCTCAGCGACGGCTGATCCTCCCCTCACAGACTTATTTTGCTCAGACCGCTAATTCTGAATGCCGTCGAGACGTGACCGCAACCGCCACAAGAGGATCAATGACGGGATCACCATCAATGTGGTGATGATGAAGAACATTCCCCAATCCCCTTCCAGCCAATCAACGAGCGCTCCCGAAGATGACGCCAGCAACGTCCGCCCAAGCGTTCCGATGGACGCCAGAAGCGCATATTGTGTTGCCGTATAATTACGATCAACCAGCAGCGAAATAAAAGTCACAAACGCGACAGTGGCAAAGGCCGCCGCCAAATCATCAGCGATCACAGCAAAGGCGAACAGCAGTTCATTTGGTCCTACCCATGCCAGAACACTGAACAGCAGGTTTGTTCCCGCCATCGCGATACCGGACACCAACAGCGCCCGCACCACGCCTGAGCGCAAAGCGACAAAACCACCAATCAGCGTGAAAACAACCGTTGTGATCCAGCCAAGCCCTTTTGAATAGATCGCAATATCGGATTTTGAGAAACCGACTTCCTTGTAGAAAACGATCGACATCTTGCCCATGAAGGCCTCACCGATCTTGAAAAGGAAGATGAAGGCGAGAATGAGGATACCTATTTGCAGACCATTCTTGCGGAAGAATGACCATAAAGGGTCAACAATCGTGGTGACAAAGAAACTCGCAAGCTGGACGATTGGCCCCTGCCCGCCCATTTTGTTTGCCATGGCCTGTTGGGCCGCACGCTGACTTGCTGCACGCTCATCGGTACCGGTTTCCGGCACAAACAACAGCGCAACATTACATAACACCACAATTACCCCAAGAAACAGGAAGGTCATCTGCCAATAATTTTCGATGCCCATGGCCTGAAATTTATCAGCCAAAAGCAACGCCACCATGCCACCAAGCTTGTATCCGGACCACCAACCGACGACAGCGACTGCGGCGCCGGCTGCCATACCACGATTATCGTCCTTGTCGATCTGCTCAATACGCAACGCGTCAATGGTAATGTCCTGACTGGCAGAACATACCGCAATAACCAAACCAGCGCCGATAACAAGCGCAAGCGATGCTGATGGTTCCAGCGTTGACCAGAACACCAGACAGGCCAATATCACTGCCTGCAAGGTGACAATCCAAGCCTTGCGATGGCCAAGCCGTTCGGTTAGCAAGGGGATTCGCAATCTGTCGATCAGCGGTGCCCACCAGAAATTGATGGCATAGACACCGAAAATCAATCCCGCCCAGCCAATTGTGCTTCGCGACAAACCGTCTTCCTTGAGCCAAAGAGATAACGACGTCGCAATCAGCACCCATGGCAGGCCGCTGATCATGCCAAGCAACAAAATCCTTGCCATTCGCGGTTCAAAATAAGAGGTAAAAAAATCACCGATAAGCCCCGAAGACGGGGTACTTTTTACGTTGGCCATGCATTCCTCCCCATGGCGTGTCACAAACAGGCATAAACCCGCATATGCCAAGTCACTAATTTAATGACTTTATGCTATGCGCATTTCGCCCATGAGCGCAATTCCCTATCTTGCACGGCTTTAATTTGCCGGAACATTAATTGACGACAGGTTCCGGCCAATCTCATCGGGAATTTGTGAAACTTGACCTTGCCAACGGTTGTCGGCAGGCTTTCAGGCATGGATACCTGGCGTGTTACACCGTCTTTGAACGGCTATGAGCTTGACAATGGTCACATCCGCTCCAGCTGTATTATCGGCAAAACCGGCATGATCGATGCCGACAAAAAACGTGAAGGCGACATGGCCACGCCAGTTGGCACATGGCCGATGCGTTGTCTCTATTATCGTCCTGACAGGATAGAGGCCCCTCAATCTGATCTGCCCACATATGCGATCACGCCTGACCTTGGCTGGTGTGACGATCCGGATGATCCGGCGTATAATTGTCTGATCAAACGCCCTTATGCAGCACGTCATGAAACATTATGGCGGGATGACAGGCGCTATGATCTTCTCGTTGTGCTTGGCTATAATGATGGTCCGCCTGTGGCCGGGCGTGGCAGCGCAATTTTCTTTCACCTCTGTGAAGATGACACTGCCTTTACCGCCGGATGTGTTGCCATTTTAAGGCGTGACATGCTCGAAATGCTGAAACGAGCCAACGCACACTCGGCAATTTCAATAAGTCATTCTCCACCCCCAGAGTGACGCATGCCACCAAAGATGATTGGCTTTACGTCATGGTGGATTGTCTGAAGAGGCGTGTTTGCGGGGATTTGGGCTGGCGTGGCGTGGCAAAACAGGCCACACTGCGACCATGACATCATCTCAACATATGCGCGGCTATATTGAAGGCTATTATGGCCGTTTGTTGACATGGTCAGAACGCGGGCAAATCCTTGGTCAAATGGCCTCACTTGGGATGAATGCCTATGTTTACGCGCCGAAAGAGGATATCCGCCACCGTGTAGAATGGCGCAGGTTTTGGGATGATGAATGGTGTGAAAATTTCACCGCATTTTGCCAGCAGGCAAGGGCTTTGAATATCGATGTTGTTGCTGGCATTGCACCTGGACTTGATTTTAATTTTCTTAATAACTTCAATGACTTTGAGTTTCTTTCTCAAAAATCACATCAATTAAAATCTGCAGGCGCTGATATGGTGGCATTGATGTTTGACGACATCGAAGCCCCTTCTGCGGACAGCTTCCCCTCAGGCATGAGTGAGGCCAGTTGTCACGCCGCAATAGTGAACCAGCTTGCCGAAGACATCGGCGAGCCTGTGGCCTTGGTCCCGCGAATCTATGCAGATGAAATTGCCTCAAACAAGGAAGAGGCCACGGCACATTATCACGATCTTGCCGCCGCCCTGCCCGCCGAAACGCCGGTCTTTCATTGTGGCGACAGGATCGTTGCAGGTAAAAACCCTCTGATGCAGAGACAGGACATTGCCGCTGATGCCGGCTTTGCGCGGCTGATATTGTGGGATAATCGCTATTGCAATGACTACTGCCCGCGTCGTCTGTTTGTCGGCCCGCACAAAGGCCGAGGCATGAATCAGGAACTCATGCTTAATGGCACCGGCATGATAGAAACTGACAAGCTGTTACTGGCGATTATGAAAGCAGGAGACGATGTCGCCGCATGGCGCGCCGCACTTGCCGATAGTGGCGTGCCCGATGTTTTTCTGTGTCTGGCGCCGTTTTTTGACGCACCTGCCCTGACCGGTGACGTTGTTCAAGCCCTGCCTCTACCGGATGCACAGCAGATGGACGCTATTGAAACGCTGCTTTGGCGCTGGAAATCGCCGCTTGCCCGCGAATGGTACCCGTTTTTGTTTGGCCTGAAACATGACAGCTTGATTGCATCAGGTGATTTGCCCGCTGAGCGAATTGCAAAGACCCAGTCCTCAGCACTGTACCAGCATTTAATGAGGCGTAAATGACAAGATTCTTTGATGGTCATAACGATATGCTTTTGCGTCTGTGGTCGAACGAAGATTGGCTTGGCGAGGCTTTCGTCAATTCAGACGGCAGTGGACATATCGATTTACAGCGTATGAAAAAAGCCCGGATGACCGGCGGCTTCTTTGCGATCTTTGTGCCGAATGACAAAAACAACATGCTTGCATCCGATCCGTTGGACCAAAAGCGGGCTTTGGCGAATTGCCTTGAGATGATCGACATTTATGACGCTCTGGGTCAGGTCATTTCCCCTTGCCGGACTGCCGGTGATGTGACACGTCATCCGCACAAAATTACCGGCATCCTTCATATCGAAGGCGCCGAAATGATTGGTGAAACATTGGAAGAACTCGACCTTTTGTTTCAACGCGGCGTTCGGTCTATCGGCCCTTTGTGGTCACGCAGCAACATATTTGGCCATGGAGCGCCCTTTGATTTTCCCGGATCACCAGATCAAGGTCCGGGCTTGACCGACTATGGAAAAGCATTTGTCAAAGCGTGTGATGAGCGGCAAATCCTGATTGATGTTTCACACCTCAACGAGGCTGGATTCTGGGACATAGCCGCGGCAAGTGATCGGCCCCTTATGGCGACGCATTCTAACGCCCACAAATTGTGCCCGGCACCGCGCAATCTGACTGATAAACAACTGGCTGCCATCGCCGAGCGCGGTGGAATTGTCGGATTGTGTTTTGCCAGTGCCTATCTTCGGCCAGATGGGCGCAAGGAAGCAGATACGAGCATTGAATTATTGCTTCGCCAGCTTGACCATCTGATCTCCCGCCTTGGTGAAGGCGGCGTTGCCATTGGATCGGACTTTGATGGTGCGGTTATTCCTGCGGCAATTGATGATTGCGCCGGACTGCCGGTGCTGGCGACAGCAATGATTGACAACGGGTTTGGCAAAGACCTGACCCAACATATCTGTGCCGATAATTGGACACGCTTTTTACAGGCAAATTTGCCTCACTAAGACCCTGCTCTGGTTATTGTTACACCCCGCCACCGCATGGGCGTTCAGGAACCACGCCTAGAGATCAGATGTGTCCATTATGTTTGCGCGACCGTCTCGGCAATCATCGACAGCATCTCAAACATCACCGCCGCCCCGACCATGGCGGTGATATGGTTGGGACTGTCTTTTGTCGGCATCATACACACCACATCACCACCAATGATATTCATGCCCCGAACCGCATGAAGCAATTCAACGGCCTCATCCATCGAAAAGCCGGTAACTCCCGGCTCAATGTTCGACACAGCCGGTGCAACCGAGGGGTCAAGGCAATCGAGATCAAAGGTTATATAGACCGGCCGGCCGGCAAGCGTGGTCTTGATCTGTTCGATCACATCAACTGCACCGCGTTGCCTGTATTCCTTCATCGTCACAACATTATAGCCGTAATCGTAGGATGGCTGCAGCCAGTCCATAGTCCGCGGGTGGCCGCGGAGGCCAATCTGCATGGAGTGCGTGGCGTCAACCAACCCGCTATCAACCAGATAGGCGCCCCAATGCGCGGCTGATTTTTCGGCTCCCAGAAAATGGTCAACAGTGGTGAATACGTCAGTGTGAGCGTCGAGGTGCAAAAAACAGACTTTCTCACCCTTGCTCAAGGTGCCGTTGCCAAGCGCCTGTACGATACCGCCGGTGATCGAATGGTCGCCGCCAATCGAGACCGGTCTGGTGCCAGCCTCATCAATTTGTTTGTAAAAATCGGTGATTTGCTGGATGCAATGTTCATTATCATTGGCCCGGGGGAACGGCACATCACCAGCATCGACAATTTTTGCCGCCGTCCAGGGATCGACGCCGAATTCACCATGCACGCGTCTTTGCAAAGCGGAAACATTGCGCACCGCACGCGGGCCAAGATGCTGATCACGTTCCGTTGTGCCATTCCCCGTTGAATGCGGCACACCAACAAGCGCGATATCAGCCGATCTGAAGTCGTCCTGTGGACAGCGGAACAATGTTGGAATGCCCCACCAATATAGATTGTTCATCATGCTTGCGTCGTGATGTTCAGCCATCATTCCCACCTTTCATAACCAAAACACTTGTCTGACAGATTACCTGCACGCTGGCATCTGCCAAGTCTGAATATCAAGTCTGAATATACTGCCTTGTTGCGATCCGGGCATCGCAAATACAGTGGAAACAGATGCGTTGACATGCCAGACTATGACATTGCAACGGGTGTAAGGCCATAACGATGTCAACAACGCCAAAATCATTTTTTCAACCTGTGTCAGCTATTGAAATGCCACGCTATGCAGGGATGCCAACTTTCATGCGATTGCCGCATCTGACCCTTGATTCGCCGGAAATCACCGATGTTGAAATGGGGCTTATTGGCGTTCCTTGGGATGCAGGCACAACAAACAGGTCTGGCCCGCGTCATGGACCGCGCCAATTGCGTGATTTGTCAACGATGATCAGGGCAATGAATCCGGTGAACGGCATTAACCCCTTTGCCACGGTCAATTGCGCCGATCTTGGTGACATTGGCCCCAATCCGATTGACCTGCAGGACAGCCTTGAGCGCATCGCCGCCTTTTATGCTGAAATCACGGCGCGCGGCATCACACCGATGACGGCGGGCGGCGACCATCTTGTATCACTTCCTGTGTTACGGGGCCTGTATAAGGGCAACAAGGATCGAGGACCGTTGTCGATGATCCATTTTGATGCCCACACCGATCTGTTTGACAGCTATTTCGGCGGGTTCAAATATACACACGGAACCCCTTTCAGACGCGCCATCGAAGAAGGGTTGCTCGATCCAAAGCATGTTGTCCAAATAGGCATTCGAGGCACCGCCTATAATCTGGAAGATATAGAATGGGGTTTGTCACAAGGAGTGCGTATCATCCGCGTTGAGGAACTGTTTGAGCGCGGCGTTGATGATGTCATGGCTGAGGCGCGCCAGATTGTCGGCACAACACCAACCTATTGCTCATTCGATATCGATTTCATTGACCCTAGCTATGCGCCGGGAACTGGCACGCCGGAAATTGGCGGCCCCAACAGCCATCAGGCGCAACAAATTGTCCGCGCACTTGACGGGGTGAACCTTGTCGGAGCTGACCTTGTCGAAGTCTCACCGCCATTTGATCCGGAAGGCGGGACCGCTTGGCTCGGCGTGTCAATCATGTTTGAGCTGATGTGTGTGCTGGCAAAGGCTATGGCACAACGCAAGAACGCATAATAAAGCTGTTCTCAGCCGGTCACTTTTGGCTTTCCATCTCTGACCACATATCAGATACCCAGCCTTTGATCCGCAACGCCTCTTCCCAGCGGTTCGACAATTCCTTGCCATCAGCCCCGGTCATCGCATATTCCGGCGGCCCAAGCTCGCACAGGAACACACAATCCCCATCTGCATTGCGGTCACGCCAGCTTTCAAGACCATCACGCCACCAGCCCTTGAACAATTCCACCCATTTTTGATGCTGGGGAAAGTCCAGCTGCAGCTGTATCTGTTGCCGACTCGCGACACGCCCCTGAAAACTGTCCGAACGGTCGATGATCCGCTGAATAAGGCCCTGATCCCGATGATCAAGTGGCAGCTTGAATTCCCGATCCACAACAAAATGTGAAAGATCAGCACATAGCCGCATTTCAGGGATCGCATCCATCAGACACAGGGTGGCATATAGATCATTGGTGATGCAGTTGCGGTGCGTCTCAAACTGAATGGGCATGCCAACCTCATCAGCCATATCAATCCAGCGCCGGATCACCGGAATCATTCCATCCACTGAAAGCGGCATCACCTGACCGATCACATCGACAAATGGCGCACCAAAATCCTTGGCCATAATCAATGTGTCTCTGAGCGACTCAATGGTTTTTGGAAAGGCCACGATCAGCGGC
>Ga0181580_10002597_pt1 | contig 14682 bp, 13 predicted proteins | sample 071ome_23_FD_132413 | JGI IMG/M metagenome (GOLD analysis project Ga0181580, IMG submission 132413) | Coastal salt marsh microbial communities from the Groves Creek Marsh, Skidaway Island, Georgia - 071403BT metaG (megahit assembly) | ecosystem: Environmental > Aquatic > Marine > Intertidal...
AAATTTAATATTAATATTATATTTATTTAAATCAATATTAAATAATTTATTATATAAATAATAATACAGATTTATATTATTATATAAATAATCATATATATATTTATATATATTAACTTTATTTATGAATATAAGATGAGAATCGTGTAATTTATTATCAATATATAAATAAGAATTTATAATTATATTATTATCAATAAAAGTATTACTATAATAATCTAAATATAAAATTATATCAATCTTTGATATAAATTTATTATATATTAATGTAGTACATAATTTATTATATATATTATTTATATAAAATCTTGTATATAAATAAATAAAATGTAAATAATAAAAGTAATAATGTGATATTATAATAATAAATAATATAAATTGAAATTTATATATATTTAAATACATTTATATTATAATATTAATAAATAATAATATTTTATATAATTAAATATAAATATTAATCTATGTTTAAATATATTCAGAAGAATATTACAATTTTTGTATTTAATACTATAATAAATAATGTATATTTTATAAAATTTGGAGTATATATAATATATTATTTAACTTTTTTATTTAATGTAAATACTTTATACAATATATTAAATAAATTCCAAATAAAACCAAAAGAATATATAAAACAAATTGAAGATAATGATTATATAAGTGATAACGAAAGAGTAATGTTTCATTTTCATGGTGGTGGTTTTTTATGTAGAGTTCCATATAATGTTATATTAAATAAATTTTCTAATGTTAAAAATATTGATAAATATTATTGTACATATCCATTATTAACAGAAACAAAATTATATAATAAATCTATTAATATATTATTACAAGAATTTATATTTTTTATAAAAACACATCATTATAATGAATATATTTTTCTTGGTGAAAGTGCAGGATGTCCAATAATTGATAGTATTTTAACAAAATTACTTGATATGAAGCTATTAGATGAAACACAAATTAAAGTTATATTTATGAGTCCATTTTGTATATATCCTTCAATACAATTTGATATTCATAATATTGATATTAATAAAGATTATTTAAATAGTCAATTACTATTAAGATATATTGAATATTTTAAAGAATCTCATGAATTTGGAAATCCTAATAATGATACAATATTTAATTATAGAAAACTAAAATGTTTTATAATTTATGGAGAACATGAATATTTTAAACCATCCATTAAACATTTTATTAAAAAATATAATTTAAATTATAAGGAAATCAAAGATGAAATTCATGCTTTATATTTTTATAAAAATATATGTTATTTTGATAAAAATAATTTGTATATAGAAAATATATTAATATGAATATAATTCTTTATGTTTATGTTTATGTTTATGTTTATGTTTATATTTATGTATATATGAAATTTATTTTTAGTAATTTATATTATAAAAAAATTAATATATCTTCAAAATTAATATTTTAAATTTATGGCCACTTAAATTCGACCCATTCACCCGTTCTCCAACCGCGGTCCCGTCGCGCTCCCGGTGGTGTGACAATATCGTGGTCTTCTTCATCGCTACCGCTGTCATTGGTGTAATTGTCTTTGTCGTTACCACTGTTGTTGGTGTGGTCGTTTTCGTTGCCTCCGCTGTCGTTGGCGTGGTTTTCTTTGTCGCGGTCGCTTTTGTTGGTGTGGTCGTTTTCGTTGCCTCCGCTGTCGTTGGCGTGGTTTTCTTTGTCGCTACCGCTATCTTTGCTACATTTCTTGCACGTTGTTGGCAAGGTCTCAGTTGAGCTCTCATACACCATGCTGTCAGTAGCGAAGATGCACTTGCATATGTGACATATAACTGGCTCAGCAGAGTCAACTAAATCTGGTCCATGATTTTCTTTAATTTTGTTATATCTTAGAAACAGTGAATTTTGCATGACCACAGCTAACTGCAAAAAGTAATTTTTTTAATTATCTTGTGCCAAAATGGCAACGGTATATATAATCAATATAAAAATAAGCATTTTTTTCAGCTTAAATTATAAAATTTAATTATGTAATATGTATAAAAAAAATTTATTTTATTTATATAATATTTTTTATAAAATAAACTGGATTGTAAATAAATATTATTTCTTATTTAAATTGATTATATTGGTGAAAAACATTAATAAATATAAAATTTACAATTGTTTTTATAAATTGGAATATGTATTTAAACCTAATTTATTTTCTATTTCTATATGATTATCTTTTGCATCATTAAATCCTAAATTAAATAAATAATCCATTTTATTTGATGCATTTACCGATGATAAAAACATATAATGTAAACCATTATCAAATAATAATTTTCTCCATTTTGAAAATTCTATTATTTTTAAATTATTTGTTTCTTTATATTGAAAACGATTAATACAAAATAATACACTATTTTTTTTATGCTTTAATACTTCTTTTGGATATAAATTAAATGCCATACCACCATCCCATAAATATGTATCATTATATTTCCATCTATAAAAACTTCCAAAAAATGGAATATTACCAGTACAAGCCATAGCATTTCCAAAATCTTTGCTGGACTTTATATTTTTTATTACATACAAACCAGAACTTAATGTTGTCCCATAACATGAATAATTATCATAAATAAATTTAACTGGTTCAATTGTATCTAATTTATTTTGAATTGTATTATAATATCGTTCTCCTGAATGTTTTAATAATCTTGTAAATACTCTAAATTTAACTGGTGTATATTTAACCAAATATTTTGGTCCATTTTCATGCCAATATTTCATATTGTATATATTATTTATTGATGCAATTAAATATCCAGCCAAATGTCCTCCTGCAGAAGCACCAGATATATGTATATTTTTAAATTGATTAATACCATATTTTAATAAAATATAATGAAAAACTCCCATAAAATAACTTAACATAAATCCACCAGAACCAATTATTATATTATCTATCATATTATAATTGATATATCAATTATATTTTTATTTATATATTTTATATATTTTATATATTTTATATATTTTATGTAATATACATAAAATAGTTTGGTAAAAAAAATATAAAATCTTTTACTAATTCATTATTTTTTTACAAATATTAGATTTTAAATTATTATTTATTAATTGCGTAATATAGCACTACGTAAATATGCAGAAGAAAAAGGATATAAGGTAGTTAAAAAGGATATATATGTAGATAAATTAAGAGAAAAAGAATAAGAATATGTAAAGAATAATCTTAAAACAATACCACATTTAACTATATATAATAATAATGATAATAAAAATCAATGGGTACAATATGAAGGAAATTGTGATTTAATGTCATTAAAAAAATTTATTGAAAAATAAATTTAATTGTTATTTTTAATAAAAAATAATAGATAATATATACTATTATATATTTCGACAAAGTAAAATAATAATCAACCAAAATAGGTAATAAATAATAATCTCTTAATATCCTTCTCCAAATGAACTATATCCTTATTGTATGTTATTATATTATTTACTATTCTTATATTTTCCATATATCATTATTTATTAAATTATATGTGTTAATTGTATGTTTATATAACTTAAAAGATTTATTAAGCTATAAAAAAAAAATGCTTATTTGTATGTTGGTTGTATGTACCGTTGCCATTTTGGCACAAGCGATAATGACAACAACTATAAAAGACTATGTTCAGAAAATTCCTAAACAGTTGAGGAATTACATGTATTATGAATACAAGCTCTGGCTGCCGACACTCCCAGGTGAGCTAATATGGGAATATGATGAACGATTAAATATGTATTATATAAGCTTATTGCATGACTTCACCTGGAAATGGTACTGGGATTTTGAGGACGAGGAATTTGTATTATATTTCGAGATAAACGGGGGACTAGCAATAGACTATATTTCATTTGATGATATGCTTATATGGTATTACAAAATAGAAAACACAAGCCCAAGATCAAAGCGTAGAGCTAAATTTTACGATTGATGGATTTTTCCTATAGCCTAGGCGTTAGTTTAGTAATAGTATAAAAATAAGAATAGAAATTAATTAATTAATAAATTAAATAATAAATTATAATAAAAAAAAATATAAATTAAATGATACATAATATTTTTTTAGCCTTAAAAAAATGATTATTTGTATGTTTGTTGTAGATACCGTTGCCATTTTGGCACAAGTTGGAGAGCGCCATTTTTGCACAATGCAAAAATGGCTAAGCTTAATTGATATATCATTTAATTTTTCACCAGTTGAATTTAAATCTTTTAATGATATAAAATTATTCCAAGGTAAACTTGTTGTCATATTAACACCTAATGCAATTTTTTCTTGAAATTTTGCTAATGGTATTTGAGAACCAGCTATAGATAATGATTGCGCATATTTAAAGTAACTAAATCCTAATATTATTAAATTAATTATATTTGTTTCATATTCTGTATTTATTTTTTCTGAATATACTAATAAATTCTTATTTAATTCTGATGACTTAAATAAATATGTTCCACCATTTAATGTAAATATTGTGCTTTCATTTATAAGTATATTATATTATTATAATTATATATAATAATTATTTTACATGGTTTATTTTTATCAATAAAATTATTTAAAATATTCAATTATTTTATTTTTTAAATTATTTTTATTACAAATTTTAATAATATCATTATCAGGATAATCATACATATCTATCATTTTTATAATATTTTTTTCATCAATATTTGTATAATGTTTTTTAAATTTTACTTGATACGTCCCATTTGGTTCTAAAATACCAATACGTGAATTTTCATGAGCATAAATAACAATATTTTTTTTATTTACTCCTGAACTCATTACTACCATTGCTCCTCCTCTTAATTGAGCACCTTCGGGAATATAACAAAAAATTTTTTGTTTATATGTTCTTAAATTATCTAATATTTTACTACCATATGTTAATATATGGTCAAACATATCTCGTGTTCCACCGCTAAATCCTCTCCAATTTATAATTATTAAACAATTTAATTTTTCATTATTTGCGTCAGATAAAGTTTGTGAAAATTTATAACTTGTATCAGGATATAAAACATTTCCGCTTTGTTGTTGTATATTTTTTTTAGTATTTAAATCACCTGGATCAATTGGTATAATTTTTTCACTTATTAAACTATTTGCATATATAATTGCTAAACTATTACCATCAATATATCCTCTTCCGCTCATTACAGATTTACCATAATTTTTCATAGTTTCCATCCATAAATTATTATCAATTATATTTGTTAGTTCATATGGAACTTTACTCCATCCATAATAATCTATAGTTGGTGGAATACTATAATAAATATTAATCCAATTATTAAATAACATTCCTGCTTGAATATCATTATCAACAATTTGATGTGTAATACCATTATTAAACATTACATCAATACCTCCTAATTGATTATTACTTGTATATAAATTATTACCTAATAATTTATTTAAAGCATTATATCCAGTTAATAACATCGCACTATCTTTTCTCTGTATTATTCTATGTCCTAGACGTGCTAAATATGCTCCTATTCCAACACTATATCCAACAACATATGTAAATGTTGGTATATTATTATATGCTAAGGCGGTTTCTGAAGCAATTTTAGAACATCCATCTAATATTTCGATTGAAGGATTTTTTAATTTTATAACATTATAATATTTAATATCATTTAATATTTCTATATTATGATTTATAATTATACTTTCTTTATTATTTTCATAATCATTTTCTTTAATATAAACTTTATCATTAATTAATGTTAAATATTTAATTAAATCTTTATTATAATTAAGTTGAGCTCCTGATGTTTTACTAATATAAAATCGTGGTATATTTTTTTCTCTTGCTAATTTTGAACTATGTAAAAACATATCTTGTTCTTCAAGTCCAAAAGAACAATTATTATTAGTATTATGATGTGTAATTAATATAAATTTATTATTTATATTAAAACTTATTATACCACAATTTATATCACTATATATTTTATCATCAACATTTTTAAAAATTTTATTATCATTTATTCTTTCAATATATGTAATTTCAAAACTTTGTAATATATTTAATAAATTATAATTTGTTGATATATTTTGTTTAGATATACTATTATTTTTATAAATATCTTTATATATTATATTATCATATGTTTTAATATTATTTATATCAATTTTTAATTTAATAGGTTTATCATCTGTTTCAACAATTCCTAATATTGTACCTTTGGATATATATGTTCCTTCTTTACAATTAAAATTTATATAACCATCAATATTTGTTCTTAATTCAGTTATAATTTTCATAGCTTCTAATTCAATTATAACTTCATTTTTTTTATAATATCCATTTTTATTTACTTTAATAATATTTCCATTAAATGGAGCAACTATTTTTGTTAAATCAATAATTTCATTATAATAAAAAATATTATTATTATATTTAATTTTAAAATTATCATAATTATTAGAATAATTATAAAATTTACAAAGTAATCCATCATATAATAATATATTATCCGATATAATTTTTATTTGTTTAAATATAAATTTATTATCTATTTCTAACCATATATCATATAATTCATCATTTATATTTATATTTTCAATCCCATAATCATCATTTTTATATTTATCAATTTCAAATATATGTACTTTACCATCAATAATTTTATTATTAATACTTACACCTACATCAATAATATTACCAACATGTAAGTTATGACCATTTTTATTTAAACTATCAATATATATTTTATTTTCTTTATATTTATAATATCCTTGATTTATTAAACCTATAATATAATCATTATCATTATTATAAAACATTTTATAATCAACCCAATTTGTATAATGTGTATTATTAACAAATTCAGAAGTATTTAAAATATTTTTTGTAAAATCTATTCCAGTATGTATTCCATTTATTTCAACTAAATGTATTAAACTTTTCATTTTATTAATTGCTTCTTCGCGAGAATTACCAATTGTAAATAAATGTCCTATTTGAGAATCAACATCATTAATAATTTGTCCATTATTATGTAATGAACTATAATGCCAACTATGTAAAATATTTGGTATATTAATATTTTTAACAACTCCTATACTTGGTTGGAAATTTTTTAATGGTTCCTCAGCATTAATACGAACTGCTAATACATGTTTTTTAGGACGTATTAATTTTTTTGTAAATATATCATTTAGTTTCTTATTTAAACAAGTTACTTCATATAATAAAACTGGCAAGTTTAAATCTAATAATAATTCTGTAACAATATGTTCTACTTGTAATCTTGGATTTATTTCTAAAAATGTTATTTTATTTCCATCATATAAAAATTCTGCTGTACCAAGTCCTTTATATTTTACTTCTTTTGCCATTTTTACAGCACTATTTTCAATTTGATGTAATATATTTTCTGGCAATACTGTAATTGGACCTTCTTCAATTAATTTTTGATTTCTTCTTTGTGTTGTACAATCTCTTCCAAATAAATGTATAACATTTTCTCCATCACCAAGTAATTGTATTTCAATATGATGACAATTTTTCATTAAATCCATAACAAATATATTACCTTCACTTCTTTTCATTTCTGTATTTATTTGATTAAACTTATGCTCAATTTCATCATAATTATTTATAATACGAATACCTTTTCCTCCACCGCCATCAGCATCTTTTAAAACACATGGTACTTTTATATCATATACAAATTTCTTAACTTCTTCTAATGTTTTTAACGTATTACCACCACTCCATTTAACTAATGGTACTTGTGTTTTTTCAGCAATCAACATAGATTGAATTTTATTACCTAATGTATTAATAACATGCGATGATGGACCCATAAATGTAATATTATTATTTTCTAATAATTCAACAAAACTGCTATCTTCTGATAAGTATCCCCATCCTGGAAAAACAGCAAAAATATTATTAGCTTTACAAATATTAATTATTTTTTCTTTGTCCATATATATATCATTTGGTGCTTCTATTAATTCATCAACTAACTCTAAATATTTATATTTAGAAATAATATCATTTTCAGTTATAAAACCACATATAAATAAGTTAGGATATTTATCTTTAATTGAAATAATAAATTTTAAAGCACTTAATCCTCTATTTATTATTAATATTTTATAATTCATTATATTATATTATATTATATATTAATTAAAATGTATATTAATTATAGTATATATTAATTAAAATGTATATTAATTTAAGTATATAAATTCAGTTTTATATCAAAAAAATAAGTTAATATATATTTAGATTTATAAGCATATATTTTATATAATTATATTACTATGTCTTTCTTAATTGCATTACTATAAATCTTTAATTTTTCTTTATATGGTATATTATTTGCATTAAATATATAATTTTCTGTTTTATAACTAATTATTTTTTCATTATTATCAATATTACATATATTTTCAACTATTTTATCATTATATTTTTTTTTAAAGTTTATATATTCATTAAAACGCATTTGGTTATATATAGTAAATATAAATAAAATTAATTTCATTGGAAATATAAATTTTAGTAATTTCAATGGGTTAAACATTCCATTTATTGCATATTGGTTAAAAGTACTACGAAATATATATATTTTTTCTGAATCTTTAATATTTTTTTCTTGTTTTATATCAGAAACTAAAAGTATTTCACTAAAAGCACCATCAACATATAAAGTATTATTATATTTTTTCATTGGTAATATTGGATATAAAGCACAACTACATTCGATTTTAGCAATAATATCATCAACTGAACCATCTAAATTAAAAAATATTTCTTTTGAATTAGTATAATCATAAGTAACTACTGTACTATTATATAATTTACTTTTTTGTTCAACAGTCATTTCATTTATAGTTTTTCTTAAAAAATCTGTATTTATTCCTTTATAATAACCAAAACCAAATATCATATAAATAAATTTATATATATATTTAATTATAGGTATTTTATCTAAAATTGGTAAATGATTTATCATAATAGGATTATTATTTATTATATAATTTTCATATAATTCATCAAATTTTTCTGTAATAAGAAATGGAATTGATAAAGCACCTGAACTTGTTCCATAAAAATATTGAATATTTTTAAAAAAATCAGTATATTTATTTTTATAATTTATTGCCAATCCTAATAAATTATAAAAATAAAGGGCATTTCCCATAATAATTAATGAATTTGACATTTTATATTATATTATTTTATTTTATAATATTTTATTTATATAAAATAAAATTAAATAAAATTAAATAAAATTAAATAAAATTAATGATAACATTATTTATTGAAAATATATATAGAATATATAATGTTATAATAAATTATATATTATGTTTTGCATTTAAAAAATATTTTATAATTAAATATTTTTTAAATGTAATATTACTATTATATAAAATAATACCAGATTTTATAGAGTTTTTATTTATATATAAAGTTTATAATAATAATATAATATTATTACCATATCTTAATAAATTACAAAATTTAACATATGAAAATAATTTAGTAAAATTTAAAAAAATATTAAATAAAAAACATAATAATATAATAATACATTGTCACGGTGGAGCAGGTATACTTCAGTTTCCAGTATCATTTTCTTATAATATATTTAAAAAATATACAAAAACACATGATTTATTTTATATGTCTTATGAATTAGCACAATATAGTAATTATATAGAAAATACTATATTTACATCATGTGCTAATATTGTGACTTTATTAAATAAAAAATATGATAAATATATTTTTATAGCAGACAGTATGGGAGCATCAATAATATATATATGTTTTAATTATTTATTTAGAAATAATATACTTGATATAAATAATTATAATATACAATTACAATTTATATCTCCTTATATATATTATGAAAATATTAATAAAAATATTGATAGTAAAGTTGATTATTTAACTAAGTTTCATATGGATACTCTTAAAAAAACATCATTTTATCAAAATATACCTTTTATTGGAAATAATGATGTAAATAATATTATTAATATTGATGATGTTTCAAAAGAATTTGTAAAATCATTAAATATAAAGATATATTACTCTAATACAGAACTATTAGCACCATCTATAAAAAAATTTTGTGAAGAATATAATATACCAAATATAATTGTTAAAAATTCAGCACATGGTGAATTTTTATATACAAATAAAACACATTACGATTTTGAAAATGATGTATTAAATATTAACGATTTTAATATAATTAATAATTTAAATGTAGAAATTTAGTATAATTATCTTTGTAATTTATATCAATAACTATATCAGAATATGAAGCACTTTTTTCAATAATTTTTGTTTTTAAATTAAATTTAATTGTTAAATCATATAAAATTAAAAACATATATGAAATTTTTGATAATTTTTCAATTATTATATTATACTTATATAATGTTATATATATTATATAATTATGTATATATATATTTGTAAAATCATATGTAAATTCTTTATTAATTAATTGGGAAATTAAAGAAGAACATATATTTGTATTAATTGATAATAAATTTTTAAACCATTTTGATATAGTTGATTCATTTTTACCAAAAATATTTGTATTAACATAACCAGGATTAATCAATATATTATTATATTCATTTTTGTTATAATATTGTGACATATAAAATAATGCTAATTTACTATTATAATAATATTTATTTGGAATATCTGTTAGAATATTCTCAGTTCCAAATATATGCATAATACTTGTCATAAAATACATTATTGTTTTATTTTTAATTATATATTTTAATTTAATAAGTTTATTAATTATATATTGATAGCTTAAAATATTTACTACATAAGTTTCAGGGAGTTCTTCATTATCAAATTTTATAATTTTTTTTTTAGATTTAATACCACTATTACAAATTAAAGTATCTATATATCCATGTTTTTTTTCTAATAATATATTTAACTCATTTATAAACTCATCAAGACATTCATATTTTGATAAATCCAAATATAAATTTTTACACTTAGGAAATTGATTTTTTGATAATTCAATATTACGATTACATAATATCATATTATTTTTATTATAATTTATTTTATCAATAAGTTTATTACCAATACCATTAGTAGAACCAATAATAACTATAAATTTTTCCATTTATTACTTTTAACAAACAAAAATTATTTAATATATAAAGATTATTTAATATATAATATTAATTTAAATATAATATCATTTTTTTATATACTTATAATAATGTGGAATTTATATGGAAATACATATAATTTTACAAATTTTTTAGATATACATCCAGGTGGTAAGGATATATTATTAATGACAAAAAATTTATATGATTGTACACCATTATTTGAAAGTTATCATAATTTTAAAAATAAAAAAAATATAAAAAATCAATTAAATAAATATTTAGTAAATGAAAATACCTATAAACAAATTTATACTTTTGAAAAAGATGGATTTTATAACACTTTATCAAATAAAATTGTAAAATACTTCAAAGATAATAAAATTTATCATAAAATAAATATTATATCAATATTTAAGTTTATATTTTTAATAAATGGATGGTTATATTTTTTATATAAAGCATTATATGTAAAAAGTTTAATTCTATCAATAATTTCATCATTTACAAGTGGTTTATTTATTGGTTCTATTGGTTATTGTGTAATGCATGATATTTTACATTTTGCTATATTTAAAAATCCAAATTATAATATTTATTTCGGTAAAATAGTTCAATGTTTTCAACTATGGAATGGAACATTATGGTTAAAACATCATACAATAAATCATCATAGTTTTACTGGTTCAAATAATAAATTATATCAAGATCCAGATTATATTACATTTGAACCATTATATACAAAATATGAAAATGGTAAAAGTAAATTAATTAATAAATCACCAATAATTTATTTTATAATAACAAGTATATTTCCTGGAATGTATATAGGTCAAATTTTAATATATATAAAATGGTATATTAAAAAAAAAATATGGAAAATGAAATTATACGAACATTTTAATTTAACTATTTCTGAAAAAATTTGCTACTTATTAAATATTTATATGTTATCAAAATTAAATATATATGCATTAATATCATATTTTCTTGCTTTAAATTTGACATATAGTATTAATATTATAGGTGATCATGATACATATGAAACATATTTAAATTCAATTGATAAAAAATATGAAAAAAATACAGATTGGGGTGCAAAACAAGTAATTGAAAGCGGAAATTGGTGTGGTAAAAAATGGTGTTTCTTTTTTGGTGGTATAAATTATCAAATAGAACATCATTTATTTCCAAATATACATCATGCACATTATCCACAAATTTCAAAAATATTAAAAGAAACTTGTGAAGAATTTAATATACCATATGTCCATCATAAAAGTATATTTTCAGTAATAAAATCATATTATAAGAAAATATGTTTATTAAATAAAAAAAAAATATAAATATATTATTAAATTTACAATTTAGATTTTTCTATATAATTTGATAATTCATTAAATTCTATAAAGTTAACTTTTTTATTTACTAAATTTTTATTATATACTAATTTATATTTATCAAATATACGTTCTATTTCTTGTTTATATATATTAAATAAATTGTCAGGTGTCATGTTTTTATGTGTTTTTATTGTTTTTCCATATACACATAATATATTAATTTTTCTTATAGATTTTATATTTGGTATTCCGATTCTAAAATTATTTAGTAAAAATTTTTGTAATTTATTAGGATAATCTCTTTTAATAGTATCATTTTCTCCAAAAGTATAAGATGGAATTATATCATAGCCATTTGCTATTGCATATTCAAAAATTTTATATTTTTTTGAATAAAATAATTGTCCTTCATCTATACCATACAATTGTTCTTTCGTTCCTCCTATATATAATCCTATATTACGTTCTTGTTTTTCAAAAATATATTTAAGGTATGATATATCTATTCCTGAATTTAACGTTATAATATTATTAATAAATGGTATATATCCTAATACTTTTGCGACAGTAAAATTTCCATTATTATTTACAATTTTTTTAGATAAATATCCTGATAATAAAGCATATAATGTTATAGCACCATGTGGTGAAAATATTAAAAGTGTTAAATCTTTTATATTTATATATGAACTAATATAATTAAATAATAAATTTAATTTATGAGATTCATATAATTTATTAAACTGTACATTATTATATATATAATTATTTGTATTTGTAATACCTTTTACATTCTTATTATATTTAAATAATATATTTTCATCATCATTATCATAAACAATTATAAAACTTTTACAAAAATATTCAATAAATATATTCGTAAAATGTGGAAAAATCTCTGAAAAATTAGATTTATATAATATATTATATTCATAATTATTAAATATAAATAGACTATATGTATATGAAAATAAAAATAATATCAATATATAATGCATTTTTATTTTATATAATAAATATTACTAATACAATTTACAATATATAATATACAATATACAATATATAATATATAATATATTATATCATTTTTTTTTATATATATTTATTTAATAAAAGATGTAATATCTTTTATAATTTCTTTTTTATATATATTATTTAATAAAAATTCACCATGATTATAGTGCTTATAATTAATTAATTTTATATTTTTATAATTTGTTTTTATATATTTTATTATTTTTTCTGGTTCTTTATATAAAAAATCTTTTTCTGAAATACACGCTAATGTTTTTATATTTTCTTTTTTTTTTATATAATTTATATATGGAGCATAATGTAAATATCTAAATATAAAATATTGCAAATTTATGCTATTTAATATTAATGTTTTAGTTAATATTAAACCTAAATAATATAATTTATTTATTTTATTATTTTTATATAATTTATATATATCTTTATAATTAACTAATGTAAAATTTGTATATGATACTGAATTATATAAAAAACATACCGGATCTAATAATATTAAATATTTAGGTTTTTTTATATTATAATTATTATTAATTAATATTAATGAAAATTTTGTTCCAAGTGAATGAGACATTAATATATAATCTTTTCCTAAATTATGTTTATATAATAGTAATTCAATAGATTTACAAAAATTATAATAAGATATATCATTTGTATTTGTTATATGTAAAAATGGTATTTCTATTGCTATTATATTAGTATCAAAATTATTTAAAAAATTTGTATATATATATGGTCCGATACCTATGCCATGTATAAAAATAATTGGTAAATTATTATTTTTAGTATTTACTTTTTTATATATATATTTTATCTTATTATTATTATTTATAATTTCATTATTATTAAAATTATTATATTTACTATATAATTTAATAATACTTATTATTATATGTAAAATTATATTAAAAATTTGTGGTATATACGTAGTTTTTAATGGAATATATTTGTATGCAAATATATTTTCATTACTAATATTTATAATTTTATGTTTATCAATATTATTATATAGTTTATATATAATTTTATTTAAAATTTTTTCACTTCTATTATTTACTTTTTGTATATTAAAACTAGATTTTATACTTTTATATATATTGTTTATATGA
>Ga0181580_10002614_pt1 | contig 14634 bp, 1 predicted proteins | sample 071ome_23_FD_132413 | JGI IMG/M metagenome (GOLD analysis project Ga0181580, IMG submission 132413) | Coastal salt marsh microbial communities from the Groves Creek Marsh, Skidaway Island, Georgia - 071403BT metaG (megahit assembly) | ecosystem: Environmental > Aquatic > Marine > Intertidal zone...
AAAGGTGGTATTGATGTATATGATTGTCAAATGTATGAATTACAAGACGGTGCAAATGAATCCGCAACTATAACTGAGAATGATTTAATTGTATTTGTAGATACAAATAATTCCGCAGAAGTTCTAAAAGGAAGATTCATTGATTTTTACTCGGCGAGAATTGTTGATGGAGTAGTTCAATCAACAAAAATAGGTCTTATATTTAATAATGGATTGACACAAGATGCAATTACAACTACAAATGTGGTTGATGTTTACGTTCAAAATTCTGCGGGAACTAATACAACAAAGATAGGTACTTTAAATTCAGTTACCCCTAGTGATGGTAAATATGCCAATATTAAAAATAATACATTTTATATATCAGGTTATTTTACTAATATAAATGAACAAAACTATATCTTTGCAGTAAGCAATATCAACAATATTAATGCTGAAGTAGGCATAGAACTGACTTGGAGAATAGTAGACATTACAGATGATGATTATAAAGAACAATTATTTGACCCCGCTCAAAATTCATTAAATGATAACACACCTGGTGCTGATAGATTAATTCTTCAATTACAATTAACACATCATGATTTTGGATACATTCAGCAGGAAACAGATTGGAAATTTATACCCTTATTGAAATATGATAATGGTAATGTAGTATTCAGGTCAAAATATCCTTTCTATAGTGTGTTGGGTGATACTTTAGCAAGAAGAACATATGAAATAAATGGTAATTTTGTTGTTGATAATTTTAAATTAGAAGTTCGTTCAGATTTACAGCTTTTAGGAACACATAGAATAGCTCAATATGAAATTATAGGTGAAGAAATAATTTATACTATTGATGGCACAGATACGAATTATTTTGATTTACAGGTTGGTAATTATGTAATGTTTGGTTCTGATATTAATTATAATAGATTACTATTAATTAAAGAAATAGAATCATCAACTAAAATAAAAGTTAGCGACATACACTACGACCAATATGAAGATAGAAATAGTGCCGAATTATTAACTCCTACTAAAGTTGGAACTGATATAATTTTAAGAGATGAAGAAAAAATAAATTATATTTTATCTGAAGGAAAGGCATACGTAAAAGGATACCGATTTGAAACTTCTTTTACAACACGATTGAAAGATAATAAAGCAAGAAAAACAAAAACAGTAGAAAGTTCATTATTTCCTAATCAACACTACTTTGAATTATTAAATTATTATCATTCTGAAGATTTTATATTTTTTGATAGATTAGAAAAATTAGATTTACACTGTACAGAAATTCTAAGTTTGTATTATATAGATATTGTACAAAATGCTGGTAATTTTTCACAACCACTTGTTATAAATATTGGTGACAGAATAGACATCAATGGCACTGTATTTGAAAAAAGAGATGTTAATAATAACTATAAATTAATATCATATTCAAAATCAAATACAACCGGTCTACCTACACCTGGTTCATATACAGTAACAAACTTAACTACTAATGTATCTGGATTATACGATTTAAATAATACACTTTTCAGTCTTGAGTATGAAAATGCTCCATATGAAAGAGTTGCTACAGCAAATTATTCTTCATACTCACTTAGCGGTATAACCACAGATAAAACTACTATAGTAGGAAATTTAATAGACTTTAGGTCAACTTCAGGTTCATTCAGTACAAACTTTAATACTGGTGAGATTGTTCTTGTTGAAGATGAAAACGGTTTTAGTATGTGGGGATACATAGATAGTTTTTCCACATCAACAGTGGCAACTGTCAAGACCTTTGTGTCATTTATAGATGATACACTTGAATATACATTTACTAAACCTTCATATTTTGATTATTATAATTATCAATATAATTCCACCAAAATAGGAACAATTCGTTCAAATTCTGTAGGTGTTGATGACCCAGAAAGATTTAGATTTTCTCATTTTGAATTAGAAAAGACTGAAAAATCAGCAAGAGTGTGTGAAATTTCTGGCAATCAAATAAGTATAGTTTCTTTAAATTTTAGTAGAACAGATGATGTGTATAATGGATTGTATTTGACACATCAAGGAAATAGGTGGAGAATTACCGATTATATTGGACAAACACAAACATTTGTATTAGATAATGTTTCTTTAACAAATCCAATTAGTTTTACTGTAGATGAAAGTATTAATATAGAATTCAGTTCAAATGATATTAAATCACTAGTCAAATCAAGTTATGCCAATGGTAAAGAATTTTATGCAGACATAGCAAAAACTGTATTGAATATTCCCATCATCAAAACACCAAATCAAACTCAAAAAAAGTTTGCACCGTTAATTGAAGCAGGAGAAGGTGAGGTAAAAACTGTAACTGTTTCTGATTATAGTATTTTTTATCAAGATGTTTGGATTGTAGAAGGGGGAAATAAAAGCACATTGACAAAAAACATTGGTACGGCATTTCAAGAAGATTATAATATAAGTACTGATAATTTAAAAGTTTATGCGGCCGAAGTAATATTTGATACACTTGGTACTGGAAATATTATGTATCACAAAGGTGAACATATTCCTATAAGTTCAGCCAACATAGTTGATTATATATTAACTATAAATTTCAATGAAGTTTTTGTGAATGGTGATAAGTTTATTGTACATGCAGATATTCCTGTTGAACAACCCGTTCCTAGATTCAAAGATTTAAAAACAAACACTGATACATTTTCGGTTGCAGTAAATGTTTCAAATCAATCATTAATTGTAGATAATGATAGATATCATGGAAACATACCTTTTTCTTTTGAATTGATGCATAGTGATGTATATCGAATTCGTAAAGTGCGTTGTGGAATTGGAAAAACCGCTCCGCTTGTTGATATAACTGATTATTTTGACCTTGATACTGGACAACGAGAAACCCATTATGATTTCGGTAGAATAATTCTTAAACCATATCTTACTCTACCTACAATCGCAAATATAAACACGACAAATGCATTTTATTATTTTGAAGTAGAATATGATTACTTTGAATCAACAACTGGACATTATTTTACCGTTAATAGTTATCAAGATATTCATTATCGTAAAATACCAACATACACTGACCCCATTAAAAATAAATTTCCATTACGAAATGTAATTGATTTTAGACCTGTTCGTCAACCTAAAGGGTCATTATATGATTATGAAAATGAAGCAGATATCGTAAGTTTAGTTAATTATGAGTTTGATTATTATTTAAATGAAGAAAAAGTTATATCATTAGAAGGTAACGGTTCTTCTGACATAGGATTAAAATTTGAAAATTTGGCAGATTATAGTCCTTCAGATTTTAATATAAAGCTTTATGATTTAACTTTACCTGCATATACATTTTCTTTTAATGATGTTGATTATAAAATGATAGATAATCGAAACTTCACAATGAAAGATATTTCTAAACTTCAAAAAAGAATAGAAAATCTAGAGGATATAGTTCAATTAAATGCGCTTGAACTTCAAGCAATACAAACTAATTTAACAGATTCAAATGGTGATGCCAGATATACAAATGGTTTATTAGTTGACCAATTTGCAGGATTTGCTATAGCAAAGGTTGACCAAGAAGGGTTTGCTGCATCTATTGATATAAAAGATATGAAACTGTATCCATCTTTTCAATCAGAAAACACATTATTAAAACCATCTCCAACTGCAGTTATTACATCAACATATCCTCGCATACGAAATAATATAATAATGCTTCCTATTGTTGGAGAAACATTGATATCCGATACTATAATAAATGCAGAGTTAACTACAAAACCTACTCAAATTGGACTAATCAATGGTAAGTTAACTTTACATCCATTTAGTGATACTTGGTATAGCAAAAGTTCTAATCCAAATATTTTATTAAACGAAGACAATCAATATAAAAATTGGAAAGAACTTGGTACAGGTGCATTTGGTACACAATGGAATATTTGGGAACAATTCTGGTCTGGTGAAGAATTAGATAAAAATATTGTTACGTTAGCTAATGCAACATTAGCACAAAAAACAGGCCAAATGGTGAACAATAAGAATAACATTGAAAAAATAATAAACGATAAAAAAATCAATACTACTATATCATTATTAAACAGAGAAAAAAGAATTGGTTTCATGTTAGATATGCTTGATACAGATTTACATGATTATCAAGTTTTCGTTAATGGAAATCTTGTTGGTACAAATCAAGGACAACGTTTAGAATTTGATGCTTCTGGTACCACATCACCTTCTGTATTTTTAAGTAAATTTTTAAATTATCAAATAACACAAGATATTCCTCTGGTTGGTACTGCAGTTGGTACTATAAGAAATATAGAATATGTATCTACTACTGCAGGAAAAAATAAATACTACTTATACTTAACTAATGTGAGCAATGATTTATTTCAAGCAGGAATCAATCTTAACAATTTAGTCGGAACAGTAGTTTCTGAATATACATTTAGTACATTAAATCTAGATACATTTGGAAAATTATGTGGAGATTTTACTTTAACTGACGGTGATTATCCCACAAACACTTCTTTGGATATACAAATTAGAAGAGTCGGGTCAAATATTCCAGTAGCTTCTAACAAATTTTTCTTAGGCGGTCTGTTAGAAACCAAAACAAGTTTTACTCAATCAGTAAGACCTGTACAAAGAAAATTATTTTCTAATAGTGATACTTCATATATTGACGATAAAACATTTATTATTAATAGTACTACTAGAATACAAAGTCCATTACATCAGCCATTCATTTTTGACCAATCTTTGTTTATATCAAAAATAGCAGTAAGATGTAAAAATACATCTGCTGTAAACAAGAAAATGATATTTACAATTCAACCAATGGTGAATGATAATTTATCTCCATCTCTAGTTGTTCCTTTTAGTGAACAAATTGTCAATGTTCCTGCGAACCACAATGGAGAATTGACGATAAATTTTGATGTACCTGTATTCATAGCATCTAATTCTACTTATGCATTTGTATTCAGAAGTGAGGATACATTAGAAATATATACTAAAACAGGAACCAATACCGTTTTAGTAGATAGTTGTATTCCGGCTTTAATGACTACTGGCACTGCTTCTGAAGTTATACAATTAAAAATATATCATGCTTTATTCGATACTACAGAAAAACAGATACCTTTATATATTGCAGATGATAATTTTAATTTTTATGTCGACCGATACAGACTAAATGTTAATACTTTAAAACTAACAGACACATATGTTGATTATCAATGGAAAGCTAGAAATTATGATTCTACAACTAAAGATTTAGTATATACAACAATATCTCCAAATAAAACAACATTATTAGAAAAAAGAAAAATATTTTCTGTAAATGATTATGAATTAATATGTAAGTTGAGGTCTAATGATGCTAGGTACACACCTATTCTAGATTTAGAAAGAATATCATTGACTACAATACGACATTATATTAATAATGGTGGAATGTTAACAAAAAACATTACTGGTATACGTTCAGGAACAGATGCGAATCTTGTTCAATTAACAATAGAGCAAGACCCAATTGTAGGATTATTTCCTGGAGGAGTTTGTAAATTAGATATAGATGGTACTGGTACAGTTCAAAGTTTTTACACTGACCCCAATATGTTAATGTATACTCCTGATTTTGAAATGTCTTTAAGAAAGGCAAATACAGTAACAGGACTTTTTGAAAATATTAGTACTCCAGTTACTTATGATTACATTAATAATATAGTGTCAACAAATAATTTAAGTTTAAATCTTGATGTTAAATCTGAATTTAGTCCAAAAGACCCGGGCAACGCATTATATAGATATTTTTCACCTGTTGTTACACTTGGTGATGATTTTGAAGCAATGCAATTGTATGTTCAGATGGATGCAATAATCAAAAGAGTAAATGAAGTTTTTGTTTATTATCGTGTTTTGGAAAACACAGCACCTTTTGATACATTTATAGATCAACCATATAAAAGAATGAATATTTTAACTAATGATGCAGATAAATATTCTAATAGTACACTAGCTAAAACTATAGAATTTGAGACATCACGTTCAAATATAGACTCAAGATTTAAATATTTTCAAGTTAAAATTTGCTTCACTAGTTCTAATTATATTGATGTACCTATTGTAGAGAATGTTCGCATTTTGGCACTGGATAATTAAGGAGGTTCATCTTGCCAGTTTTAAATGTTAAACCACAATCTGTAAAAGGGGAAGATTGGCAACCGCCCCAGAGAAGACAAGTAATTTTAAATGACCATTATCAAACATGGTTACAAAATTATAATGAAGTTAGACATGAAATAAATTCAGCAACCGCATTTGCAAGGCCAAAATCTATTGTTTTTAGAAATGGCAATGGTGATTTTGGAGCAAATAGAATTTTTATTAATGAAATGGTTTTGGGTACTCCAGACCCATATGCCGACCCAGGGTCTGTCGATTCTCCATTTACTCTAAATCAATCTACATTTGGATTAGGTCCAAATATAAAGTTTAGTGTAGGTGGACCTTCTACGTTTGGCGGTCCAGCAACATTTAATAATCAAGTATCTGTAGGTGGAGCATTAACAGTATCGGGTGCTGCTAGTTTTAGTGATGCCGCATCGTTTAACAATTTGGTTAAATTAAGTTCAAGTAGCAGTTTTGTTACAGACGGAATAGCAACATTTAATAATAATGTAAAATTTAATAATGATATAGACATAGATGGCGTTGTTTATTTGAACAATGATTTATATCAATCCGGAAATTCTTTTATTGATGGAAATTTAGACCTTAGTGAAGACTTAATTGTTCGTGGAAATTTAACAGTACTTGGTGAAAGAACTCAACTTGAAGTAACCGAACTTGTAGTTGAAGATAAAAGCATAATTATCAATAAAAATGATTTATACACACCTTTAGATTCTGGTATTTTCATACAAAAAGGTATTGATGAACGTGCCGGTTATTTCAAAGTAGATGCTTCAGATGATAGTTTATTGCAATTCAAAGCTCCGACTTCATTTGTAGCTACATTAGCAACTCCAAGTAAAGATGTAACATTAACATTCTATGATGATTTTGCTGCAGACCAAGAATTATTAACAACATCCAATGTAACATTTAGAACACTTACAGTAGACCAAACATTTTCAAGACACGCAAGTGTACCAAGTTATTCCCAATATCTTGATCCGAGCGCAAATGGTAAAGGTTGGATATCTACTCCTTGGATATACACAAATGCCATTGAATCATATAGTGATTTAAATAGTTCAAATACTACTGGACTATTCATGGGTACTAGTCATTATACTAAACCCAATGAATTAGCAATTGTAGTTAGAGGTCAAGAAAGTATATTTGTAAATGATAAAGGTAATATAGGATTAGGAACATTATCTCCTTCTTCAGATTTACATTTATATAAAACAGAACCTGTATTACAAATTTCAACAGATAATTATAGTTCAGACGCAGAATTAAGATTTACTGATTTTTCAGAAGCAATAGATTCTGGAGGAATGTATTTGTCTTATAATGCAAATACAGGTGCTGGTCTATTAGAATTAACTACACAAAGTTTTTCAACTCAATTTAATATTTCTGTAGGTGGTTATCAAAAAACACCAGAATTAACTGTTAAAAAATCAAATGTTACTATTAATACAGATTTAGATGTACATGGTGATGAATTCGTTGCACGTGATTTAATCGTAAACAATACATTATATGCGAGAACAAATAAAGTAGGCATTAATGTAAACAATCCAACAGAAGCATTAAATGTATCTGGAAATATTCAAGGTGATAGTAATTTAATATTAGATGGTATTGAGCCTTTCACACTTATTGGAACAGTAACGACACTTGAATCTCTTGGTAGAAGTGGTGTTGCAATCGAAGAAGAAAGTCCTTTAATTCAACTCAGTACGACAGATACTAATTACCGACATGGTTCAATCATATATTTTAATGATAACCATTATGACAGACATTGGTCAGTAGGTACAGTCAAAAATGCTGCTGGCTTTGATATAGGTAAAGCATTTGGAACTGGTGTGAATACACCAGAACATGGTCTAGATGAATATCATGGCGAAACACTAATGCGTTTGAATTCAATGGACCAAGCAGAATGGTATCTAGAAGCTAGTAATTCTGTACCAGCAATGAAATTGAATACTAGAACAAATGGTATTCAATTATATCTTGGTGAAAAAAATGATGTTCAAACTACAGATAGAAATACTACAGCATATGGTCCAGATGATTTCAGTTCCGTTGTGCAGTGGCATGGTTCTTTAACTACTGTTGGTGAATTATCTTATTTTCCAAATGGAAATGATGATGGAGAATATGGTTCATTTAGATTTTCAAGAACAGATGGAACCGTTAATGTTTCTCATCCATCAGCTAAAGTTGGCCTTGAGCAATTATATGCTCATGATAAAATTGCAGTATCTCAAACCACACCTACTTCAGAATTACATATAACAAAAGATGTAGCATCTGCTCTTATAGAAACAGAGGATAGTGACACTTATATTAAATTAGATGTTGAAGATGCTGCAAGTAGAGCAACAATCAGAGGTGAACACACATCAGGAAGCACATGGTTTAAATTACAAGCCGTTAATCCAGCAACACTGGAATTAGTTTCTGGAAACTTTGGAATTACTCAAAGTGCTGATGCAAGTGCTGAAAATTTATCTATGGGATTGTATGAAGCAAACACTCCTTCTAGAATATCATTCACAACAGGATTAGCAAATAGTTCGTTTTTAATAGATAGAGCCGGCAAATTAAAATATAATTTAGACTTAGCTACTACAACAAATACAATACATGAAGTTATAGATGTTGTATCAAATACATCAACATCAAGAACTATGACTGATTTTGACAATCAGCAACATGTATATTTTAGAGACAAACAACATAATTTATTCTTAAATGACGAAAAAATAACTTCCAACTTAATTTTTGGAACTACAAGTAGTCAAAAAACTTTCATTGATGATAATGAATTAATTGAAGAATCTAAAGTTAATAATCAAAATGTTTATTCTTATTTGAATTCAACTTCAGAAACAATTAATATACATGTAACTAATGATACATATTCAAATAAAAATTTAGATTTAACGCCAACATCTTATGACGAAACTTCTAGAGTATTAAATGAAACATCTTCATTAAGTATGAACGGTGTTAATAACACTATAGATTCACTTATTCAAAATGATACGTATTCTAAGAAAGAACTTAACCTAACACAAACAACATATGATGAATACGGAAATGTAGGTCCAGAAATTATCAGTGTTCATATGGATTCTTCTATCAACCATATTGATAGCTTAATTCAAAATGATACTTATTCAGAAAAATTATTAACACTGACACAAAACACATATCATGAAAGAGCAAATGTAGGTTCTGAAGTCATTGATACAGTGATGAATTCAACTTTGAATACAATTGATGTTTTAATTGAAAATGATACGTATTCTAAAGATGACTTATCTTTAACTCAAACTACATTTACCAGAGATTCTAATGTAATGAATGAAGTCCATAATTTACACATGGACTCGGCACTTAACACAATTGATGAATTAATAAACAATGATAATTATTCTTCAAAGGATTTATCATTAACTCAAACAACTTTCCATGAACGTTCAAATGTTCACAATGAAGTGTTTGAAGTTACAATGAATTCTAGTGTGAATGAAATAGATTTATTTATTAATAATAACAATTATTCACTAAAAAATATAAATCTAACTCAAAATACATATCAAGATTATGCTAATGTTCATAATCAAGTAGTTGATTTGTTGATGGATTCTACTGCAAATACAATAGATTTATCTATTAATAATAATAGTTTATCTATAAAAGATTTGTCAATGTCTCCAACAGTATATCATGAAAGAGCAAATGTTGCAAATCATGTGTATGATTTGATGATGAATACATCAAATCAAATTGATATGTCTTTGAACAATAACGAATGGTCTAGAAAGGAACATAAACTAAGACAATTCAGTTATCAGGAAGTTGCAAACGTAGCGCATGAAATTATTAGCTATGACATGAATTCATCAACTAATATGATGAATATTAATTATGATAATGCATCTTCATCTAAAAAGAAATATAATCTTGCACCAACATATTACATTGAAGAAGCAAATACTGGTACAGTTACTTCTAATTTAACTTTAAATTCTGGAAGTCAAACTGCATTTAGAGTTCATCGAATTGACCCAGCAATAATAGATACGGTTTATATTACTCCTACATCTATTACAGAAAATGCAACACATAATAATCAAATAGTACGATTTGATATTAAAAACAATACAAGTGAAATTGAAAGATGGGAAGTCAACGATACTCATTCTCAAAGATATACTCAATTTACTACAACACAATACAATGAAAATATAGATGTAAGTAATCAATTATCTAGAATTAATTTAAATTCAGCAACCGCAGAGATTAGTTATAATCTTATCAATGATATTTATTCACAAAAATTAACAGAACTTAAAGGAACAACTCTTAGAGAATTTTTTGAAGTTGGATTGGAAACAACTACATTGACTATGGATTCTGTAGCTCATGAAGCAGAACTTGCCATTTCTACAGGAAACCTATCAAACATTTATTTGAAAAATAATTCCGATACTTCTCAGCATTTATATCTATATAATCCTAACAATGATTTATCATTAAGAAATCATGTGGATGGTAATAGTTCATTAGGATTCACATCTACATATTATCATTTAAATCATGATGAATTTGCTGGTACAGCAAACACTATCTGGATATATCGTGCTTCAAGATATATGTTGGAAGTAGATGTACATACTGATTTCAATAAAAGCATAAATGTTGATGGTCATGGACAATTTAATAGTTCAGTAAATGTTGAAGGTCCATTTACATCTAATGGTGTTGCGAATTTCAATAATCATTTATATTCAAATTATTCTGCTCATTTTAATAGAGAAACAGAATTCTTTGACCAAGTTGATTTCAGACCAGGTTCAAATGTAGTACACACCGATAACACCATTACAATGGATGGTGTAGACCAGACTATGGTTGATAGTACTGTAACAAATGCAAACAATGCAATTGACAATACAGATATTTCAACCACAAATCATGGTTACATGAACACCACCAATGATAATGTAACTGCGAATACAACTAACAATGGTGGTAGTTCTACAACAAATAATAATGGAAATGTTGTTGCGACAAACAATAACAATTCAACACAATTTGCAAATACATCTGGTGGTAGTTTAACTGCTACAAATAGTAATACATCTGTATCTACAACTAACAACAATGTAACTGCTAATACTACAAACAATGGCGGAAGTTCTACTACAAATAACAACGGCAATACTATTGCTACCAATAATAATAATGCAACTCAGTTAGCTAATACTACTGGAGGTAGTTCTACATCAACGAGTAGCAACACTACAGTAACTAGCACAAATAATAATGTAACCGCCAATACTACAAATAATGGTGGTAGTTCTACTACGAATAATAATGGAAATACATTAGCAACTAACAATACTAATGTAACACAAACTGCAAATACAAGTGGTGGAAGTTCAACTTCTACTAATACGAACACAACCATTAGTACAAATAATTCAGGCGTAACTCAGACAGCAAATAACACTGGTGGCAGTTCAACTACAAACAACACAAACACTAACACTACTACAAATACAAGCGGAGGTACAACCGCTACAAATAACACCAATGTAACTCAATTAGCAAACACAAGTGGTGGAAGTTCAACTAGCACTGCAACGAATACCACAATAACAAACAATAACTCTGGCGTCACACAAACTGCAAATAACACTGGTGGTAGTTCAACTACAAATAATACAAACACTAACACTACTACAAATAATAGTGGTGGAACATCTACTACAAATAACACCAATGTAACTCAAACTGCAAATAACACTGGCGGTAGTTCCACAACAACTAATAATAATACATCAGTTACTGAGGAAAATACAAATGTAACTGAAAATATTACAAATGATGGCGGCAGTTCCACAACAACAAATAACAATACTTCAATTACAGAAGACAACACCAATGTAACTGAAATAACAAATAATGATGGTGGTAGTTCAACTACAACGAATAACAATACTTCAATTACAGAAGACAACACCAATGTAACTGAAATAACAAATAATGATGGTGGTAGTTCAACTACAAATAATAACAATACTTCTGTAACTGAAAATAATACTGATGTAACTGAAGTTACAAACACTGATGGTGGCAGTTCAACTACAAATAATAATAATACTACAGTTACAGAAAATAACACTGCTGTAACTGAAAATATAAACAATGATAATACTACAGTTACAAATGTCAGTGGTGGTACTACAAATAACGATAACACATATGTAACTAATCAAAACATAACTGTATACCAAACTGGCGGTACAATTGATTCTGCAGGAACTGTATACTCCAACGATAATGTAACAGTTAATAATTCAAATTCTACTGTTAATAACGGTGATACTGTTATCAACAATACAGATGTCACTCAAGTTACTACTGGTGGTACTACTACGATTGGTGGAGGTTCTGTAGTTACATTCGATCCGACATCAAACACTATCATGGCAGGTGATACGAGTTTGATAGGACCTACGTATCTTGGTCCGTACGGATTACAATCTAGTGATGACCCTGACTTTAAATTAACATGGAAAAAAGAGGGTGGTCCGGTAAATGGTGTCCAAGATATGATTACAATGATTCCTAATGGAACTGACCCTGTATTCAGCATCATGGGCGATTTAGACATTTATGTTTATGATGAAGATTTCACAACTTCTCCATATGGTGTGAGTTTTGTCAACGTAAAACTTGCAGCATATAAAGCATCTGGTGGCACATTCAACGTAACAGTTCAAGAGACATTAACCGCTATTGGTGATGACTATGAGAGTGCTTACACCATTGTATCTGGAGACAAGATTCAATTAAATCCTCCCGCAACTGCGAGTGACCCATCACTAAGTGCAGGAGCTTATTATTATAAAATTGTATTCCGTGGAGTTATAAAAGGTGGTGACATTCAATAAATAATCCATTCAATTAAAATAAAATGTCCGAATCTATTTCAATAACTTCTACCTCAATAACGGCTCCATCTACTTTTTATGTTACGGCGAGTTGGTCAGGAGCCAATACCGCTTTATCACCAAGTATTACCTTTGACCTAAATGGTGTAGACCATGCAGCACCAACAACAGGTGTAGCCGCAAGTGGAACATTAACAAAATCTGGAATAATACCTCCCGGCGTTTCTAGTTTTACTGCAACTGTTCATCTTAGATATAGCGGAACAAGCATAGTATCAGATTCATATGTATTTAATATAGATGCTGCCGCTCCAATCATAACTTCATTTTCTCCATCAGGAACAGGAATAAACACATACAATAATGTGTATTATTCTGGAAGTAGTGCGATACCATTCAGTGTAAGTGTAGATGGCACAGGAAGTGCACCGAAAACATATGAAGTAACAACGAGTGCAACACCAAGTTCAGGTGGAAGTGCTATATCTGGAGTGTCTGGAACAACTGCTAATTTTACAATTACAGTAAATGCAGCGGGGACTAATGCTCCAGAAACTTGGTACTTACATATAAAAGATGAATTTAATAATGCAGTCACAAGACAAATAGATGTTCATGTTATACCTGCAGCTAGCGCACCAGCTGGAACAGTAACTACTGATTTAACTACCACAACACCAGATTTGTGGGAAAATCCTACAGGCTCTGCTGAATATTATGCAAACACTACTGCAGTAAGTGCAAAGATTGATATAGCATTCACAAGTCCAATTGCAAATTTATTTCCATCTTCTGACCCTACATTATATTGGATTATCACATCTGGAACTACAATACCAACGACTAAAACTGCACCAAACGGTACGCAATTTATTGGTTCTTCAACTGCGGCACATACTGGTGGTGGAACAATTAGCATCACTCCAACATTCAATTTAACTGCGAATACGTGGAGTTCTATTGATATCTACGCTAGAGATTTAGCATACAATATAACATTATTAGATAGTGTAGAAATATTTGCAGATTTGGCAGGTCCCGAAGTAACAACTTCAGGTTTTACGCCAGCTACTTCTGGTATAGACTCAACAGGAGCACCAGTTTCTATGTCTTATCCGCATGAAATAGATTTGGATAACATAGTAACAATAAATCAATACATACCATCTGTTATAGTTAAAGATGAACATTCTGGTTTAGCAACAGCAAAATTGGATGTTGGTGACCCTGTATATAATACATTTGATGATTACACAACTTCCTATCCTCAAATAGCAAAAAATGTTGGTAATACAACAGTGCCAATAGCATTATGGCCTTTTCAATTCACAGCTATAGACCATACATTATTTCCAGATTGGACACACGCAAATACTACAAGCAGTGGCTCACCAACAACAACAATAACAGATTCATTTGCACAACCAATTACTTGGGAAGATGGAGAATTTGGTTTATTTTGCAG
>Ga0181580_10002617_pt1 | contig 14620 bp, 15 predicted proteins | sample 071ome_23_FD_132413 | JGI IMG/M metagenome (GOLD analysis project Ga0181580, IMG submission 132413) | Coastal salt marsh microbial communities from the Groves Creek Marsh, Skidaway Island, Georgia - 071403BT metaG (megahit assembly) | ecosystem: Environmental > Aquatic > Marine > Intertidal...
AAAGCTTCTATAGATTTATGTGACCTCTCAATCTTATTGTGAATAGTTTCAGTTAATTGAAAATTATTACCTGCTAGTTCCATTGCCATCCTCAAATGCTTTATTGATGTTTCATATGAGCCAGTTAAAAAGAAATATTCTGCTCTAGAAAGATGAAGACCTATAATGTTTTTGTCTAAACCTTGAACTTCTGCTAACCAGTACCAGATCTGAGGATCTTGTGGTCTAATTAGAGTTAATTTTCTTAGAATTTCTTCACCAGTCTCATAATCTCCTTTATTCATAAGTATCTGGTTATACAACATACTAATTGGATAGTTATTTGGGTTAGTACTTAGGAGAGAAGCTGCCAAAGCCTCAGCTTCAAAAAAGTTCTCTGCTGCAATATGCATCTCCAAAAGACCTATCTGAAGAATAAGATTTTCACTATCTAAATTTAACGCCTCACGAATATTCTCCAAAGCCAAGGTGTGCTTTTTATCTTTAGAATTGGCAAGTGCAAGTCCATAACGAGCCTCTATTAAATCTCTATCAGTTTTAGCCTCTCTCAATTCCTTTTTAAATATGGTAACTGCTTGTCTGGGGACATCTGAGAAGTGCACAATAGTTCTATTTCTTACTAAATCATAATCAAGAGAATTTCTATAATTCCCTTTTTCAAATCCCTGTGCTCTAGACTGAGCATCAGCTATTCTATTTTTAGTTAAAGGGTGTGACCTTAAAAACTCGAGCTCATTTGATCCAGAAAGTCGGCTTAACGACTGTAATTTTTCAAACATATATGAAGTGCTTTTAGGGTCAAATCCAGCTGCAACCATGTTTCTAAAACCAATCCTATCTGCTTCTTGTTCATCTCCTCTGCTGAAAGAGAGGTTTTGTTGAGTGATGGCCTGTTGACCTACTAGAAGAGCATTTGGATTACTCGTTGCTCCTGCAAGGGCTATACTAGCAAGAATCATAAGTGAATTAGCCAAGCTTCTGTCTTTCTGTCTTTGCATTCTTCGAGCAAAGTGTCTTTGACTTAAATGAGCTAATTCATGTGATAAAACAGATGCAACTTGCCCCTCTGTTTCAGCATGGAATATCAGACCAGCATTTAATCCTACAATACCTCCTGGAGCAGCAAAGGCATTAATAGATTTTTCGTCAATAAGAGCAATCTCAAGCCTTCTATCCGTTAATTCACTGAATTCAGATAGTCTATAGACCAAATGCTCTGAGTAGTCCTGTATGACAGGATCAATATATTCTGGTAAGGCTCTTCTCAGCTGGGCCATGTAAAGTCTACCCAAGTTATATTCAGAAGCTATAGAGATTACAGATGAAGATGAGTCTCCGATGACAGGTAGTTCATCTTCTGAAAATAAGGATGTGCAGAGAACTAAGAACAGCCATTGAATTCTTAATTTATATATAATGCTTTTCGAACTATTTCTTTTCATTGAAAGTAGTTACTATATTAAAGGAATATATTAGATTATTTAAAAAATACTTAGTTCCTCAATAATTATGCAAAGTTTACTGAATAAATTTATCAAAAGATTTTTTTCTAATGAAGAATCTGTTTATTTTGCAATATTATTAATTTTTTCTTTCTTTTTTATCATTTTATTTGGAAATGTCTTACTGCCAGTGATAATCAGTATTGTCATTGCTTTTCTTTTAAATGGATTTATGACAACTCTGATTAAATATAATATGTCTCAGAAACTTTCCTTAAGTATCACTTTAATAGTATTTTTTGGATTTTATTTAAGTCTATTTATGGCTCTTCCAAGCATTGGAACAGAAATAAATAATCTTTTACAGAATTTACCAATTATTGTCAGTTCATTTCAGCAAAACCTCATAGAAATGAATAATTATTTTTCTGAAGAAGAAATTGATCAAATTTTTGCAAATTTAAGCAATCAAATTAGTGTCTTGCTAAGTTCTGCCTTAGGCCAGCTTGCTGGGACTGTATCATTAATGTTCAATGCCATTCTTTACGCAATCATGATTCCTTTAATGGTTTTCTTTTTCTTGAAAGATAAAAGCATATTATTGCCAATTGCCTCAATCATACTTCCTAAAGAAAATGGATTCATGCAATCAGTATTTGCGGAGATGAATGATCAACTTTTCAACTATGTTACTGGTAAATTCATTGAGATGCTTCTGGTAGCGTCAGCATCATATATCCTATTTGCATTTCTAGGCCTACCTTATGCTGTCTTGATAGCAATATTAGTTGGGCTTTCAGTGATTATCCCTATCTTCGGAGCGATTTTAGTAACAATTCCCGTTGTCTTGATAGGGTTATATGAATGGGGCCTTTCAGAAAATTTCTATTGGCTTTTAGGTTTTTATTTACTAATCCAAATATTAGATGGCAATGTCCTTGTACCAATATTATTCTCTACTAGAAATAACCTACACCCTGTAGTCATAATTATCGCTGTATTATTTTTTGGAGGAATATGGGGTTTTTGGGGACTTTTCTTTGCCATACCACTCGCTACTTTTGTAAAAGCTATAATTAACTCTTGGCCTGAACCAATTTCTTAAATTTTAATCTGTTTTGCGGCTTCAAGAACCTCTTTTGCATGACCAGTGACTTTTACCTTTCTCCATTCTTGAACTAGCTTTCCTTTCGAATCTATTAAGAAAGTGCTTCTCTCTATTCCCATATACTTTTTTCCATACATACTTTTCTCTTTAATTACATCGTATTGGTTGCATATTTTTTCATCAGGGTCAGAGATAAGATCGAAATTAAATTTTTCTTTCTTTTTAAAATTTTCGTGAGATTTTATGGATTCTCTTGATAAGCCGAAAATTACTGTATTTGCTCTTGTAAATTGTGCTTTCAGGTCTCTAAAATCTTGTCCTTCGGTGGTACACCCAGGCGTACTATCTTTTGGGTAAAAATAGAGAACTACATTTTTACCTTTAAAGTCAGAAAGACTAATTGTTTTATTTCCTGTGCATTCACCTTTGAATACCGGCGCTTTATTATTTATTTTGGGTATTGGCATATCTCCTCCATCAGAAACATTCTATAATGTCTAAATTCTAACATTGAGAGAAAAAAAGTATTAATGTTTAATCTAAAAGGGTCCATAGTAGCTCTTGTTACTCCAATGGAATCAGATGGAGAAATCAACTGGGGTGGCCTAAAAGATCTGATTGAATGGCATATAAGCTCTAATACATCTGGTTTAGTTGTAGTGGGTACTACCGGAGAGTCAGCTACATTAGATGTAGCTGAACACGTACAACTAATAGAAAGATCTGTTGATATAGCTCAGGGTAGAATCAAGATCATAGCTGGAACTGGAGCTAATTCTTCAAAAGAAGCAATTTACCTTACTAATTCAGCTAAATCTGATGGTGCTGATGCTTCTCTCTTAGTTACGCCTTATTATAATAAGCCTACACAAGAAGGGCTCTATCAGCATTACATGTTAATAGCTGATGAGGTTAATCTGCCCCAGATTCTTTATAACGTACCTTCTAGGACTGGTTGCGACCTTTTGAACGAAACCGTTATTCGATTAGTGGACCATGAAAATATAGTTGGTTTAAAGGATGCAACAGGGGACTTAGATCGCTTAAATGGAATGGCTAACTCTCTTATTTCAGAGAGCAAAGATGATTTTTTACTCTATTCAGGAGACGATCCAACATCAACTCAATTTATATTAAATGGAGGAGCAGGAACTATATCTGTCACTGCAAATATTGTTCCAAAGACTATATCCGATATATGTAGCCTTGCTTTAGATGGTCAAAAAGATTCCGCACTTCAACTTGATAAGCAATTGGCTAAATTAAATGAAATTTTATTTGTTGAGTCTAATCCAATTCCAATAAAATGGATGTTAAATAGAATTGGTAGAATCACTGACGGCATTAGATTACCATTAACTAAATTTGACTCACAATTCCATGCTCAAGCAGAAGATATTCTTAAAGAATTAAATTTACTCAATTAAATAATATGAAAAATCTATCTTTAGCACTCTTCTTTTCTTTGTTATTAAGTTCGTGTAGTTATTTTTTGACAGACCATAAGAACGACTATCTTAAGGAAAAACAAGCGAAATCTTTAGATTTACCAGAAAATATAACTACGCGACCGATTATTGATTATTATCCAATCAATACCCTAAACCCAGAAAAGGTTGGTAATGAATATGTCATACCCATGCCTCAACAAGTATTTTCTTCAGGTACTTCTAACGAAGTTAGGATGCATAAACTTGGAGAAATTAGGTGGGTTTATGTAGAGACTTTACCTAGCAGTGCTTGGCCTATGATGAATGATTTTTGGGTTACCAGTGGTTTTGGAGTAGCAAAATCAGACCCTACAACAGGTATAATTGAAAGTGAAAATTTAGGCGATAGTGATTCAGCTTCGAAACTTGTAATGAAGGTAGAGCATGGTATCAGGCAAGCAAGTTCAGAAATTTTCATTTCTCATCTAACTGAAGTTGACGGTATGTGGTTAAGAGTAGAAGGAGAGCAAAATCTTGAAGAGAAGACAATGCGGAAGGTTCTGGACTATTTCGCTACAACTCCTCCGAGCGGCGGAACATCATTAGTGGCTTTAAACTTAAATTACGGACAAAAAGCAGCTCTAAAACAGGATGACGCCCAAAATAGTTTTATTGAGTTGAATCTTGAATATGCAAGAGCTTGGGCAGCAGTAGACAGAGCCTTAAAAGAGGCACTAATAAATGTCAATGATCTTGATAGAGAAGAGGGAATCTTTTATGTAAACTTTTCTAGAGAGCAAGAAAAGGGCTTTATCAGAAGAATGTTTACTGGAGACTCTTTTAATGGAGATTTTAAAATACTCATTACGGAAATTGATGAAAAAACTTGTAAAGTTACAATCAGTGCAGAAGAGGAAGAAGCTAGGGCCTTCGAGAGGGAACTTCTTTCAGAAATTAACCAATCTTTATCATAATTGTTATGGAAAATATTAAAAAAGGTGAATTAATCACAACTGGAAAAGCTAAATCGCTCTATGAATCTAATGAATCAGATTTTTTGATCATGCATTATCGAGATGACACTTCGGCGTTCGATGGTAAAAAAATTGAAAGTCTTGAAGGAAAGGGTACTATTAATAATAAATTTAATGCCTTCATCATGAAGTACCTTGAAGATGAAGGAATCTCTACACACTTTGAAGAACTAATCAGTGAAACCGATAGTCTTGTTAAGCGACTTGATATGGCTCCCGTTGAATGTGTTGTCAGAAATGTTGCTGCCGGTAGCATATGTAAAAGATTAGGATTAGAAGAGGGCATGGATCTAAATCCTCCTACATTTGAATTCTTCTATAAAGACGATGATCTCGGAGATCCCATGATAAATGAATATCACATCAAATCCTTTGGTTGGGCTACTGAAGATCAAGTAGAACAGATGCAGGTTAAGACTTTTGAAGTTAATAATGCGCTCAAGAAATTATTCTCTGATGCCGGCATGATACTAGTTGATTACAAACTCGAATTTGGAGATTTTAAAGGCCAATTATTACTGGGAGATGAATTTACACCAGACGGTTGCAGAGTTTGGGACGCTGAAACTCGCGAGAAACTCGATAAAGACAGGTTCAGACAAGATCTTGGAGATGTTGTAGAGTCTTATCAGATAATGGCCAAAAGATTAGGTGTTATTTAAGTCCTGAATTTATATCTTGTAACTTTTCTGAACCAGGACATAGTTCCTTTTGTTCCATTTTATTAAGTGGTTTGTCTGAAACATTTAATATTTCTCTCAAGTCCATGGCTTCTGGATCGGCATAAAGTAGACCGGTAAGAACTTTTCCATCTCTTTGTGACTCTTGTATATTTTGAATAGCTTTTATCTTATCTGTTGGATCATAGCTATCTGAAAGCTTTTCTAGAGACAATAAAGACCCGTCATGGAGAGGTACTTCTATCGAGGAGCCTTTAGGATATTCAGTTAAAATCTCTTTACCTGAAGGTACATAGTCAGGTCTGGACAGAGCATCATTATGCTCTCTAATATAATCGTAACTCTTTGTTGAAGTGTTATGATTATTGAAAGTGACACAAGGAGAGATAATATCTAAAAAGGAAAAGCCTTTATGAGATAAAGCTGCCATTAAGAGAGGCACAAGCTGTTCCTTATCTCCAGAAAAACTTCTTGCTACAAAACTAGCCCCTAATTGTATAGCCATAGAAGGTAGGTCGATAGAAGGAAAAAGATTGTCATCACCATATTTACTTTTGGATTCTAGATCATTTGTGGCTGAGAATTGGCCTTTAGTAAGCCCATAAGTCCCATTATTTTCCACTATATAAGTCATATTGAGTTGCCTTCTAGCGCAATGAACAAATTGACCGATACCGATAGAGGCACTATCTCCGTCCCCAGAAACGCCTAAATACAGGAGTTCATGATTAGCCATTGCTGCACCTGTTGCGATAGATGGCATTCTTCCGTGCACTGAATTGAAACCATGAGATTGGTTTAAAAAATAAGCCGGTGCTTTAGAGGAGCATCCAATGCCAGAAAGCTTAGCTACTTTATAAGATTCAATACTGAGTTGAAAGCACGCTTCAACTATTGCTGAGCTTATTGAGTCATGGCCACATCCCGCACAGAGAGTGGACACTGCGCCTTCGTAATCTCGTCTTGTTAAGCCGAGTTTATTCTTTTCTAAGAGAGGGTGATGATTTTTAGGTTTTACTATATAAGTCATTTTTTTCTTATGAGGCAACTAGTGCAGGTTTTCCTGACAAGTGCGCATTTATTTTATTTGTTATGTGTTCAGCAGTGATCGGTTGGCCATCAAAGCACAATATAGAGACAAGTTTATCGGGTATTATTCCTCCTTCTGCCATAATTAGAGTTCTCATTTGGCCGTCTCTATTTTGTTCGACTATGAAAATCAGATCATGATCTTCTATAAATTCCCAAACCTCTAGATTGAAAGGAAAGGCTCTAATTCTCATGGCATCAATCTTCATATTCTGCTCTTCGAGTGTATCTAGAGCTTCCTGCATAGAGCAATCTGTACTTCCAAAGTAAATAACACCTATAGAGCTAGTGTTCTTTTCTTGGTTGAATACAGGAGCAGGTACTAATGAGGAAGCTGTTTGAAATTTCTTTAAAAGTCTTGATAGCATTTCTGCATTTTTTACCCCATCTTCTGTATATCCTGCATATTCGTCATGTGAAGTTCCTCGAGTAAAGTAAGCACCTTTTTCAGGATGTGTACCAGGATACGTTCTATAGGGTATTCCATCTCCATCCACATCAAGATATCTTCCAAATTTTTCAATACCGTCAAGGTCTTCTTTGGATAAAACTTTACCTTTGTCATAAACTGTAGAATCATCCCATTCAAACTCTTTTGTTGACCAGTCATTCATTCCTAAATCAAGGTCTAGTAGAACTATTACAGGGGTTTGCAGTCTATCCGCTAGGTCGAATGCTTCAACTGCAAAGTCGAAACACTCTTTTGGATCAGAGGGGATCAACAAAACGTGTTTTGTGTCTCCATGAGATGCATACGCTGAACAGAGAATGTCTGATTGTTGCGTTCTTGTTGGCATGCCAGTTGAGGGACCACCTCTTTGTACATTAAAAAGTACAGAAGGCACTTCGGCAAAGTAGGCTAGGCCTATAAATTCACTCATTAGAGAAACTCCCGGTCCACTAGTGGCAGTAAAAGCCCTAGCACCATTCCAGTTTGCTCCGATTGTCATTCCCATGGCTGCTAATTCATCTTCAGCCTGTATGAAAGCGAATTTATTTTTATCAGTACCTATCTCAACTCTTAGTTTTTCGCTGTATTTATTGTAAGACTCAGCTAGAGAAGTAGACGGTGTTATGGGATACCAAGCACAAACTGTTGCTCCTCCATATACACAACCTAGACCAGCTGCATCATTGCCACTTGTTAAGATCAGTCCATCTGTTTTGTCTGCTTTGGTAACTTTTATGTCGCAAAAATCTTTGAAATTTTCTTCAGCGTAGTTATATCCAATATTTAGTGCCTTAACATTAGGTTCAATTAACTTTTCTTTCCCTTTAAATTGTTCTTCAATTAACGATATATAAATTTCTTTATCCATCTCAAGTATCGAAGCTAAGAGTCCTACATAACCTAGGTTCTTAAAGAGAAGTCTTTGTTTTGGATTTGTAAATTCTTGAACACACAGTTTAGTGAGAGGGATCTCTAATACATTAATATCATCTCTACCAAAATCTCTCTTCCAAGAAGAGTCATAAATTAGATACCCATCTTTTTTAAGTTCTGCAACATCTTTTTGATAAGACTGCGGGTTCATAGCAACAAAAATGTCTATACCCTCGCGTCTACCTAAGTATCCTTTTTCATTAACTCTCACTTCAAACCATGTAGGAAGGCCCTGTATATTTGAAGGAAAAATATTCTTTGGACTAACTGGTATGCCAGACCTAAAAACGCCTTTCGCAAACATCTGATTTGCACTGGCAGAGCCAGATCCGTTTACATTGGCAAACTTTATAACGAAATCATTTACTGATTTAATCTTACTCATGAATAGACCTTTGCTTCCTGGTATAAGAAATTTTGCATATCCCATGCACCTGTAGGACATCTTTCGGCACATAATCCACAGTGAAGACATACATCTTCATCTTTAACCATAACCCTTGATGTCTGCTCTAATTGTTCAGAGACTAGAATCTGTTGATTTAAGTTTATGGCAGGAATTCTTAATTTATTTCTTAGATTCTCTTCTGAATCATTGTGTACAAAGCTTATACAGTCAGTAGGGCATATGTCGACACATGCATCACACTCGATACATAGATCTTCGGAGAAAACAGTCTGTACGTCACAGTTAAGACAGCGTTGTGCTTCCTCTAAAGCGGTAACTTCATCAAACCCAAGCTCAACCTCCATTTTGAGATCTTTCAAAGCATCTGTCTGATCAGCATGAGGTACTAGATATCTTTTAGCTTGAGATATGTCATTATCATAAGACCATTCATGAACACCCATTTTTTGACTAATGAGTGTAGTTGTAGGCTCTGGTCTTTGATATAGGTCTAAATCTTTACAGAATTTGTCTATTGAGATGGCTGCTTGATGTCCATGTGCTGCCGCCCAAATTATATTTTCAGGACCCCAAGCTGCATCTCCACCAAAAAATACTTTTTCATTAGAGGATTGAAAAGTTACTTTATCGACTAGAGGCATATCCCACTCACCAAACTCAATACCTATGTCCCTTTCTATCCATTCAAAAGCATTGTCCTGACCAATTGCAACTAGCACATCATCGCATTCAAAAATTACCGGATCTTCACCTGTAGGGACTAATTTTCTTCTGCCATTATCATCAAAGATTGCTTCTACTTTTTCAAATTCCATTCCCACAAGTTTTCCATCTTTAACGATGAATCGTTTAGGAACATGATTGTCGTAGATAGGTATTCCTTCACCCATAGCGTCTTCGATTTCCCACTCCGAAGCTTTCATTTGATCAAATGGACTTCTCACGGTTACTTTAACTTCTTCGGCACCTAATCTAATGGCAGTTCTACAACAATCCATTGCAGTATTACCTCCACCGAGGACAATAACTTTTTTACCTACTGACTTTGTATGTTCAAAGGCTATGCTAGTTAACCAATCTATTCCGATATGAATGTTATGGTCAGCCTCTTCTCTTCCTTCAATTCTTATATCTCTGCCTTTCGGAGCACCAGTTCCAACGAAAATTGCATCAAAATCTTTTTCAAGAAGATCTTTCATGCTGGTTATCTCAGAATTGAATTCAGTCTTTATCCCTAGATCTAATACTTGATTGACCTCTTCATCCAATACTTGTTCAGGCAACCTAAAAGAGGGTATATTAGTTCTCATTAAACCGCCTGCCTGAGGGTCCTTTTCAAAAAGAGTACACTCATACCCCATAAGGGCTAAATCTCTCGCTACCGTAAGTGAAGCAGGGCCTCCGCCAATCAATCCAATTTTTCTTCCATTACTTGCTTCGGGAACTGGAATTAACGGTGCAATGTCATCTTTATAGTCATATGTAACTCTTTTAAGTCTACATATTGCTACAGCTTTTTCATGTGTTCTTGTTCTCCTACAGGCTGGTTCACAAGGTCTATCGCAAGTGCGACCTAAGATTCCGGGGAATACATTAGATTCCCAGTTAAGCATATATGCTTCGTTGTAGTTTCCTTGAGATATTTGTCTAATATATTCTGGTACAGGTGTATGAGCAGGGCAGGCATGCTGACAATCAACTACTTTATGATAATACTGTGGATTAGTCGTATCTGTTGCAGGTACATAATTCACGACAGTTTTTTCAACCTCAGGTGTACCTTCTATACTTACTCCTTTCGCTTGATTTATTTTAGCTTTAAGTTGCTCGACGACCTGCCATCTTAGTTCTTGAGCTTTATCAAGTTCATGTGTTTTGAGAGACTGCCTTAAATCGTAGCCCAGTTCATCGCGAAGAGTCTTAGGTACAGCAACTTTAACCCACCAAGTGTTGTACCTTTTAAAAAGGTACCTAGTGTCCATGTTACTCATAGATTATTTTTATTCCTTAAAATAGTTTTAAATATGGTACATATTATTTCCATTAATACCAGTATTTTTTAATCATTTATACTAAAACTATTCTTTTTTTGAGTTTATAAGGGTACATGTACCTTAAAATTATGAATATTAAGAATATATTCTTGACTAAATCTATCAGGAATATACAATCAGCGCCGTGAATCTAACTACTAAAGGAAAATATGCAGTTACTGCTGTACTAGACTTGGCTATTCAAGAACAGGCAGATGTTAGTTACTCCAAAATTTCTGAAGTTGCTCAGAGGCAATCAATACCTGCTTCTTACTTGGAGCAGATTTTCAGTAGCCTCAGAAAAGCTGAAATTCTAAGTGCCACGAGGGGCCCAAAAGGAGGCTTTAAGCTCTCTAGGCCCAAAGACAAGATAATGATTGGGGAAATCATTAATGCCGTAGAAAGGAATATGGACGCAACTCAGTGCTCTGGAGAGGGTATATGTAACGGTGGTTCTAAATGCATAGCTCATAATTTTTGGATGGATTTTAACGATAATGTAAACGAATTTTTAATGACAAAATCACTCGATGATGTCATTTCTCAAAGGAGAGGTAGTGTTCAACTCAAGAACGAAGTTCTTATAGCAACAGGATAAAATATGAAATTACCTATTTACCTAGATTATGCCTCTACAACTCCTGCCGATCCAAGAGTGGTAAAAAAAATGCAAGATTGTTTATCTCTTGATGGAAACTTTGGTAATCCCGCATCTAGATCTCATGCTTTTGGATGGAAAGCAGAAGAGGCTACTGAAGAAGCTAGGCAACATGTAGCTGATTTAGTCAATTGTGATCCCAGAGAAATTGTTTGGACTTCAGGTGCAACTGAGTCTGATAATTTAGCAATTAAAGGTGCTGCTAGATTCTATAAAACTAAAGGAGATCACATAATCACCTCCAAAATAGAGCATAAAGCCGTCTTGGATAGCTGCAGACAACTTGAGAGAGAGGGATTTCAAGTAACTTATCTAGATCCTGATTCAAACGGAATAATCTCTCCAGATCTAGTTAAAGAGAACTTAACTGATAAAACTATCTTGGTATCTCTCATGCATATTAATAACGAGATCGGAGTAGTGAATGATATTGAATCTATTGGAAAGATTACTAGGGAAGCCGGTGTAATATTTCATGTGGATGCCGCTCAAAGTACGGGAAAGCTTCCAATAGACTTATCAACTTTGGAGGTTGATTTAATGTCTTTCTCTGCTCACAAGACTTATGGACCTAAAGGAATAGGTGCGATGTACGCGAGAAGAAAGCCTAGGGTTAGATTGGAAGCTCAAATACATGGAGGAGGTCATGAAAGAGGCATGAGATCTGGTACTTTAGCTACCCACCAAATAGTAGGAATGGGGGAAGCTTTTAGAATTGCAAAGTTGGATATGGAAGAGGACAACAAAAGAATTGAAAGCTTAAGGAACAAATTTTGGGACGCAATAAAAGACATGGAAGAAGTTTATCTTAATGGAGATGAGCTTTCCCGAGCGCCAGGTTTCTTAAATGTAAGCTTCAATTATGTTGAAGGTGAGTCTCTGATAATGGCACTCAAAGATATAGCTGTTTCATCCGGTTCTGCGTGTACATCTGCAAGCCTTGAACCTTCGTATGTTCTTAGGGCACTAGGTTTGAAAGATGAACTTGCACATAGCTCAATAAGATTTGCAATCGGTAGGTTTACGACTGAAGAGGAAGTAGAATATACAATAAACCTTGTTAGAGATTCTGTTGAAAAACTCCGAACACTTTCACCTTTGTGGGATATGTATAAAGATGGAGTAGATATGGAGTCAATAGAGTGGGCAGAAAGTTAAAACAAAACACAATTAGAGGATAACTATGGCATACAGCAAAAAAGTGGTTGAGAAGTTTGAAAGTACCCTCAACGAACCAGAAAAGAATAGCGTTGGGAGGTGGAATCCCTCTGATTCAGATATTGGTACTGGCATGGTAGGAGCTCCTGCGTGCGGCGATGTTATGAGACTGCAAATTAAATGCGAACCGAAGAACAATAGTCATATTATTAGTGACGTAAAATTTAAGACTTATGGTTGTGGTTCTGCTATTGCATCATCGAGCGAATTAGTCGATATGTTGATCGGAAAAACTCTTGAAGAGGCAAAAGAGATCAAAAATAAGGATATTGCTAATGCCCTTGATTTACCTCCTATTAAAATCCATTGTTCAGTCTTGGCCGAAGACAGTATCCATAAGGCTATTGAGGATTACGAATCTAAGATTTAAACATGTCATCTAATTCTGTAAATTCTTATACTCCTAGCGAATTCAGTCTATCTGAGACAGCTGTAAATCATTTTTCCGACAACTTAGCCGGTAAAGATTTCGAAGGAATAAGGTTATCAGTCTCTGAGTCCTCGGGTTGCTCTGGTTACACCTATCAAATTGATTACGTAGAAGATAAAGATTCAAAGGATTTAGTTTTTACATTTGATAGCGTTTCTGTCTTCATTGATGAAGAATCTTTCAAATTCTTAAAAGGGACTAAAGTAGATTTCTTGGTGGAGGGTGTTAACGAAGGCATCAAATTCATAAATCCTAATGTCAAAGCCATATGTGGGTGCGGTGAAAGCTTCGAAGTTGATATCTAGCGTCTCCTATGCCGAAAATAAAAGTCTTTCCTCATGAGGAACTGTGTCCTGAAGGAGCAGAAATTCAAGCTGAATCAGGCCAGACTTTAGCTGAAGCTTTATTAGATAATCAAATCAAAATTGAGCACGCTTGCGAATTGTCATGCGCTTGCACTACCTGTCACGTGATAGTTAGAAGTGGTTTTGATGGATTATCGGAAGCTTCTGATGAAGAAGAAGACATGTTGGATAAAGCTTGGGGCCTCGAAGCAGAATCAAGATTGAGTTGTCAGGTCGAGATTAAGGAACTTGATTTGGAAGTCGAGCTTCCTAAATACACCATAAACATGGTTTCGGAGAATCATTGATGTTGTGGACTGACGTCAATGAGATTGCTATCGAGCTGGCTGAGCAGCATCCTGATATTAATCCCACCTATATACTTTTTACTGATTTAAGAAGATTGGTAATGAATTTACCTGGCTTTGAAGATGAACCTGAAAGATCCAATGAAAAGATTTTGGAGGCAATACAAATGCTTTGGATAGAGGAGCTAGAATAGCTATTATTCTATCTATAAGTATAATGCGATTTTTTTTAATTTAAGGGGAATATCATGGCTTTAGAACAGACTCTTTCGATAATCAAACCTGATGCGGTTGCAAAAGGGCATGTAGATGAAATCTGCAGACGACTCGAAGAATCAGGACTTTCAATAGTCGATAAGCAAAGTTTGCATCTTGATGAGCAAAAAGCAGAGGGTTTCTATGCTGAACATAAAGGCAAGCCATTTTTTGAAGATCTAATTAAGTTTATGACTTCTGGTCCTATTCAGGTACAAATCCTTGAAGGAGAAAACGCAATCCTTAGGTACAGAGAAGTCATGGGTAGTACCAATCCCCAAGAAGCTGCACCAGGAACTTTAAGGGCTGATTTTGCTGATTCAATTGATGCTAATGCAGTGCATGGTTCTGATTCACCTGAGTCCGCTAAGAGAGAAATAAGTTATTTCTTTGGTTAAATGAAATTTAGTTGTGACTGATCTTGGTGATATCTCTGTAGGAAGGACTTTATCTGCAGCTAGAAAGAAGAAAAGATTACGTTACAAAAAGCTTTCTTCAGAACTTAATATAGACGAATCTTATTTAGTTGCTCTTGAAGAAGATAATTTTGAGTTAATTCCCGGAGGCGAGGCTTATGTCAAAGGGTTTTTAAGATCGTATGCCAAGAAGTTAGACTTAAATCCTGATGAAATTATTCAAATTTATTCTTCTGGAAGGGAAAAAAACTCCGACAAGACTTCAAGTGATCTAAGTCTTCAACTAAAAAAAGACAATATAAATCAAACAAAGTATTTAGCGGCACCAGATTTAGTACCGGCAATTGTCGTAGTCTTTTTTTTAAGTTTAGTCTTTATTCTC
>Ga0181580_10002627_pt1 | contig 14597 bp, 18 predicted proteins | sample 071ome_23_FD_132413 | JGI IMG/M metagenome (GOLD analysis project Ga0181580, IMG submission 132413) | Coastal salt marsh microbial communities from the Groves Creek Marsh, Skidaway Island, Georgia - 071403BT metaG (megahit assembly) | ecosystem: Environmental > Aquatic > Marine > Intertidal...
GGCCTAAAACGCGCGGAAAAGCGCCCAATGGTGATTGTTTACTCCCGATCCCACATTCTGTAATCGATTTGTCTTTTTATCCAACTTTCATTTTTGCTCTCGCGGCCCAAAAAGTCGAAATTCAGAAAAAGTCGAAATTCTTGGTTGGCCCCCGTTTGGAACCTTATCGGCTACTTGGGCAATGTTTTCTTGGAATGGGGTTAGTTGTGCACCTATTGCATCATATATTCAAGAATCGCGCGTCTACGAGAAAATAATTTAATTGTGTCCAAGAGCGTGTTTGTGCGAAAAGACGAAACAAAGGCCGCGGATGATTATTTCGAGTTTGTGTGTTATCGGGGACGGAGACTTCTGATTTCTCGTATTGGGGCTTATTAGAACATCTTCTATGCGATTCTGCGCTTGTTTTAGGGATTGGTTGTTTTATTATTGCCGGGACCGCAGTCCCATGCGAATGCCGCCGTTGACCAAGAACATTGCATAAAAAGACAAAACCCGGGACTGTTGGTCCCAGATAGTTGGGAATATGCTCTTAATGCCCGTCCAGAGTGGTATCAGGAGTGGTCACTCTCTGAGCATCAAAGTGACCACTTGGGACTGTAGTCGCTGGCACGCAGAGAACCCCTGCGGCATTCTGCGCAGCCATTTCGTGCCAGCCAAGGGGCTCGTGCCAGGTGGACTCTGACTAAAAAGGCAAAATTTTTGTTGCGTATCATGTGGACTCACCTCTTTTAGCATGTGGACTCTTTGGTTGTGCTGTGTGGACTCATCTTTTTTCGGTAAAATGGACTTTTTTTCGTGGGACCAACAGTCCCAAAGCCCCATGAGAACAAAAATTCGCCGTATCAAAGGTCCCACGTGATGCCGCAGCGTAATTTTTTTTCTGAAACAATGAAACATAATATTAGAGTGACACGAAAAAAAAATTGGGGAGAAAGGAGGTGTTTTTAGTAGGGCGTGTCATGGGCGACGCGGGCGCGTGCTCGAGCAAAGGAGCAAAATAAAATAGGCGGGTGTAAAGACGAGTTAGACGGAAAATATCAAATGAATTGTAAAAAAAATACAATTTTTTAATGTAACCATTCAATTTTTTGTGGCGTGTTCTTGGTTGCCTTCTCGTTTAAAAATCTGCACGTGCGGTCAAAAAGACAACATTCAGATCAGAATAGTTTATTCCGCGATTCATTTTACTCGTGCGGGCAAAAACAAAAAAAAAACAAAATATTCGGTTGTTTAGAACCATATTGGAACAAACAACTCGTAACTATTTGGGGGTTTTTCTATAATGTCCAGTATCACGTGCATGATGATGTGTTGTATTACATCATCGCGCTCGTCTCTATTTAACCGGAGCAGGGAAGCAGCCTGATTGGCATCTTCTATTTTTTCAACACACAGAAAAAAAAATTCCATGATATCTGCCTCGTCGTTGTTGCATCTTCTGCCCATAAAGTCCGCGTATGCGTGTTTGTAAATAATGCACCCTCGGCGGTCCTGGTAGTTGTCGCGCGCGATGAAAAAATTAGAGCCAATCGGAACGCTCGGATATTTCTCAAACATTGCCCGGTATGTGCACTGATCCGCATGCGTCACAAACGGCAGCATTGCGTCGACCGTGTTGCTCATCCGCCGATTCAAGTCTACATAAAATCCCCGTCATTGTTCAGAACAAGAATTACATATTTACTAGGATGAGACTGTGTTTTTTTATTGATACAGATTGAATACAAAAAAAAATAATTTTCACACATCGTCACTAGAATCACATCTGCGCCTCTTGCTTGATTCGCAGTGCCATGCAAACGACGCACTCTCGTGTCCTTCGTCGACCAAAACCTCGGCGTTAAATTTGGGCCCCGGGAAGTTTTCGTCGACAACAAAGGCGGCCCCGTTCATATGACAGATTACGCCACGCGACAAGCACCCGGTTGATTTTGCTTCATATGTGCCGCTCGTCTTGTTGTGCGTCAGGGTGGCCGGGACGGCGATGTACGCGCGGGTATTTTCACATATTGGAGGGCCATCGATAATGTGAGAGTAGACATCGATTCTATCCAGCCCTGCATATAAGATATTGTCGCTCGTGGTTGCGCCGATTGAAGTAAATTCGACCGCGCATATATTGTCTTTGTAAGAGTCCAGAAGCACCGATCTCGTGTTCTCAAAAAACTCATCCTCTGTGTCGGAACAGTTTTTTCGCAACACGAAGCGAAATTTGTGATACAAAGACGGGAAAAGAGGCGACAGAATAAAGCCAGTGACGAAGTAGTCCATGGTATCTTTTTTTAGTATATAGTTTTGTGTTGGTTTCATTCGAACAGTCACAAAATTATCCGTGCGCGGCAATCTTTCCAATTTTGGTTCATGCGAATACATTTTTGTTTATGGGCAATGTCCAATCATTACTCATCGGACAGCGACATGCACCGCACATAATCAAAAATACACGTTTGTTTGCATATACTTCCAGGAGACAATTTCTGGACTAGAAATAGCCATTCTCACAGTGTATTCGTCGCACATTATCAAAAATACACGTTTGTTTGCATATACTTCCAGGAGACAATTTCTGGACTAGAAATAGCCACTCTCACAGTGTATTCGTCGCACATTATCAAAAATACACGTTTGTTTGCATGTAATTTCAAAAAAAACATTTTCTGGACTAGAAATAGCTATTCTCACAGTGTATTCGTCGCACATTATCAAAAATACACGTTTGTTTGCATGTAATTTCAAAAAAAACATTTTCTGGACTAGGATTAGTTTCTCCCACGATTTGTCCATCGCACCGAACACAATAAAAATACACTTTTTTTGCACAATTGCATAGAGTTTCTCCTACGGCGACATGCAAAACGCACGCAAGCCTGGTCGCTGCACACGGGACGAATACCAAACATTTTTGGAGAAGGTCGGTTCTCTCGAGGCCTCCGTCCGAACCATCCAAGAGGCCGCTGACACCGCGCGTATAAATAACAAGCTGCTCGAACAACTCACCCGCGAAATAGACGAGCTGAAAAACAAGAACCGCGGGACCAATGACGATAAGGTCGAGCACCTCAAACGGCGCATCGTGGTTCTGGAAAAAAGTATGAACAGTGCCACGGTGCATTACATGGATGCAATGGCGCAGATTTCGCTGATTCGAGAAACCATTGACGCCATGGGCGCGGTGCTGCTTAAAAACTGCAAGCACACCAGTCTCGAGTGTTTATACTCTACGTTACACGACCTCGGCAAAGACGTGGAGGATTTGAAGCACAAAACGATGAAACTTAAAAAAGACTCGGACGATTCCACGTTTAAGCAGGATATTCTTCAGAGAATGCACTCGTGGGAACAAAAGCAGATTGAGGAAGAGCAGAGGCGCCGAGAGGAAGACAAGAAGCGATGGAGGGTTCTGGATAAGATTATCGATGAAAATGCTACCCTGAGGTCTAGATTGGAGGAAATGGACACTGTTCCGCGCAATGCAAAGCGCAGACGAGGGAACAACGTACACGAAGTTGAATAATGACGATACTCGCAAATGTAGCCGTTGGTTAGTTTTACTTTTTATTTTTATTTTTGTTTTTTTGTGCGTGAGAGATGTATAAAAACGCCACAGCACAGCTACCCACAAATATTACACCACCCCCGGCAATAAGGCCAACTTCCACGTCACTGAGACCCCCTCCTGTGTCGGCGGTCCTGGGGATCTCGGGCTTGTCGTTTGGCTCGTCTCTGACGTAGCACGAATCGGCCACCTCCTCTGAAAAGGCGGTCATGCTGGAGCGCACCCGCGAGTTGAAAATGTAGTCGTGGGACCAACTCGCGACTGCATTCATAATTGTCGGCGTGTTTTGGTGCAGAATCCCGCACTGGTGGCCATACTCATGCGCAACAACAATCAGCAGTGTCGCATAGTTCGAACTGGCGGCCACCATCTTGTTGTACGGCGGGGCGCATGCTCTTCCGATATAGGCCACACCCGCGTATTCGTCGTATCCGTCACTGTCGAAAAGTAGATTGGTGCATGTTTCTTTCGGGCCGTAGATTTGCATCTGGTCCAGCAATTCTTCAATGTCAGGCGGCTGCGAGTCCAGGGGCCACTCCGAGATGTCGGTTTCATTAAACATAAATCCGTAATCGCTGATAAGGTCCCGCAGAAGATGGTTGACCACCAGCATCACGGAGTTTATTACACTCCGTGTCTCGGCATCCGAGTTGTAGTTTAGCCGAAAGCGGCGTGTATACGAAATACCAACCCCACACGACCGCTTTTCTCCGTCAGTGTCAGCGTGTGGATGGCGACGCGGGTCTGTCTTTGCCACGTTTTCTTGCTCATTTTTCCCCCGCCTCAAGTCTATACGACTAACAACGCCATCTTGTATCACCTTGATCCATTGTATTTTGTTGTTGCTGCCACTCCGTTTTATGAGTGCAAAATCGTTGTCAGATATGTGAACAATAGATATATCATTGTGTAACGACTGGACTCTCTGGCCAGTGATGTTAAAGAAATAAGGAATTTTGTCGTCATCTATTTCAATAAATCTCGCTCCTATATTCACACCCCCGGGTATTTTCCGCCTCTGAGTGATTTGCAAAGGGGGCTCAATCCTTACGTGTGGCGTTGTTTTTGGCGTTGCGGAAAAAGAGGTAGATGCTGAAAGTGCTAGCATACACAAGAGCAAAAATCTCGTCATATCTCTTTTCGCAAATGACAAATATCAAAAATATTAGGCTCGACACACATATCGCCAGCCTGCATGTTTTTGTCAGGGTCCGGTGTGTGCCTATGATGTACGTATACACAACCATAAGCAAGATGGTGGTGTAAAACCCGCTCGTGTATCTTGATAACGAATAACAAAAATGTTTAAAGGGTTTTCTCTGGTGTGCTATATATTTGAATACTTACCCGTTGTCCATGCGCATGGCCAGGGCCGCAACATAGATCCACGGCTCGACCAGAAACGCAATTCTCTCAGACACTGGAGCGACTTTTTGATTTTTTCCGTAAACAGCTTTTGAGCTAATATATATAGCCGGAAGAAAGCTAAACACAAAGAAGAAAATACCAACTGACATTGCTTCTAAAATGATTTTGTTTTTTTTTAAAAAAAAATTAAAATGGCAAAATATGCATCCGCAGCCCAACGCCATAATCTATATTTCCCTCGACAAGTTCTGAATTAAACGGCTCCCGGTTGATGCAATCTATAAACATATGGTCGGGCGATGGCTCTGAATCTGGAACCGGCGTGCGATAAAACGCAGGACTGTATGCCCACGACCTGGAAATGAGTGCATTGGGCAGGATAAACGCCAAGACTCCGTTTACATACACGCTTATGTCCTCCAGCAGAAAAAAAAAGTCGGAGACGTCATCAATGGGACTTACAATTTCAAAGGAAATATCCAGTGCGCGCTGAGTCTCCACCTCTTCTTCCGTAAAGTAGTAAACATCGTTATTATCGAAATTGGGGTCGGATATTGATTCGCACAGGTACATCCGGAAATACTCGCCGGGTTTAAAAGCAAGGACGAACACACCGCCAGAGTAAAAGATGAGCTGTTCTTGTGCACCTGGGGTACTGTATCCCGGATAAAGTCTAAACTCTACTCGTAGGTTCTTGTATTCGCCGTTGGAGCCCATCCAGTTTACAAAATTATACTCGCCCTTTGAGCGCAAAGTCGCGGCAGGTGTCGAACCCAAGAAATACGGCATATCCAGGCCCGACAGCGGCTCGGACGTGAGCACCTGTGCAATAGAGCAATTCGCACCCGTGTCCACTAGTTCCGCGAGTCCGATTTGCAGGCCGCACAAATCCCCAGTGTCGAACGACGCCACCAGCCCGTGTTCGTCGTACGCGCTTGAATGCACGGAGATTGAACTTTCTGGGCTAAATCCACCGAGATTGTCAACCCAAGCAAAGGCCACGTCGCTGTCTATATCTTCCGGGAGTTCATCTCTTGTAAATGATCGACAGATAACAGATCTGTTTCTCGCGAGAAAAACATACCCGGATATGGGGTTGTATCCCATCATCATGGCTTCCGTGCATGTTCTGGGCTCGGAAGAAAGGGAGGCATTGCACGACGGGCCACCGGACAGTGGCGGGCAATACATGCTGTCGAGGCGCGTGTATATCCGATTTATGGTGGCTATAATATCCACGGGCTCGCCTTGGGATGTGTTCGCCACAAGCGCGCCCGTGCTGTGGATGTGAATGGATACCGGATCTCCAATCCGCGGCCCAATGCTGTTTTGCGGGGACGTACCAACAATGTCGTCCCAGCTGTCCATGCTGTCGGTTTTTAGGTTTTGCGACAAGGCAAGGAGATAATCGACGAAAGCAATATTGTTTGCAAACACTCCCCCCGGCGCGGAAAGATGCAGCCCGTCATTTTCGGCAAACACCGATACTTCAACACACGATTCGGTTGTTCGTGTCGTGTCGGTGGGATCGAGCAGGTGGCGTCCTGGCCGTATTTCCGATGGCAACTTGAGATTGGCCAGATCACACAGAGTGTCCAGCATTTCCATTAGAGGCTGCGGCATGTTGTTTATATATACCCTGCTCGCATCAATGCACATGCTTCTGTTGCTGCACACATTTACCTCTGGGCTTGCAGCCGCGGCCGCGAACATTAGGATCAAAACAAAGAGCATCTGTTTGAACTATTCATAAATCATGTGTGTGTGTATTTGTTGTTGTTGTTGTTGTTGTTGTTTCACTGTGTAATCTTATTTTTATATGACAAAAAGACTGGGCATGTTTGTCACACTTGCGCGTGATATTTTCCCCCGTGATTTACTAAACGAAATGGAGCAAAATGGCGAGGAGATGGTCGTGGAGCACATTCGGGTCGAGAACACGGTTCAAACGGTCACCCTCAGCACCAAGCCAGGCCATCTGAATAGAATACTTGAGATGATCCAACCAAACGTGACCTCTGATGTTGGGTCACGGTTTAAAATTAGCAAGCTGAACATGTATCACACGGTCATGCTCAATCCCAAAGATTACATGGTAAATTCGGGCGGGAAATACAGTTCAACCTACGGGCATATCAGTGTGATAAACCTGATATACACACTCAACAAAATGTACGAGAACAAGACGGGTGTCGTCGATGCTGTTCGGCTGTTCCACATTGAAAAAAACAATCTCGTGTGCACGGGCAACGTCCTCTACCACTTGGATTTCAATATTCTCGCGCAAAACCCGCGTGTTATCTTATATCCTACGTTTTCTGGCGGAACGGTGAGGTTTTCCCGGGATTTGCCAGACGGGACACACGAAAAACTCGCCACAGTTGAATTTTGGAAAAATGGCAGGTTTAATATCACAGGTCTAAAGGACCGCACCTCGTTGATATGCCACGTTCTCAGGGAAATGTCGCGCGTGTTTGCACCGGCGCTGATCCGCGATTCCAGGGCGAAAATGCCAGATGCAATCGCAGAGATCTACAAGTAAAATAATGAATATAAAAGAATATGTTTTAGACGGCGTATTTTAATTTAAATATTTACCCTTCGTTTGCGCTCTTTCTGTTTTGTAGATTTAGCCTGGGGTCCAGATTGCGTGGTGCTCGGCAGTTTAGCTATGAGTGCCATATTTTGGGCGTCAACCGATTCGTCAACCGCATCAGTTATGAGGCTGTCCAGATATTCGTTTTCTGCTTCTTCGCGCTTTGTCTGAAAAAACATCTCCTCAGCCAATCCACCCCCAGCACCATCGTCGTCATCATCAAGAACATCGTCGATTTTATCCAGAAGATCACGCGTCTTCCTATCGTCAATTGTATGCTTATCCAGCAGTGTCTTGGCATCAGAAAGGCTATCAACGATGTCCTTCCTTCTCTTGACCGTTGTTATGCGCTCGTGAATCATCCGAAGACGTTCTATTTCTCGCTCGTGTGTATCCGCGTCTTTTTTGGATCTGAGACTCTTGATCATGCACTCGCGTGCTTTTGCCTGATCGCCATATCCGTGGAATTCTATCGCCTTTCTTCGCCAGCCCTCCTCTTCCCGCCGCTTTGTGGCAATGTCTGCTTCGTGCCTTTGCACCGTAAGACACAGCGCAGCCTCGTCTTTGACGCCCGACGACTTTTTACTTCCAAAAATACGCGTCATAGATGCCATGTCTGTTCTGTAAAACTGTAACAACACAAGCAAGATTATCCATTGCGGTTTTTGATCTATATTTAGTTTACCACACAAAACTATTCACCTCGCTTATTTCATTGGTAGTTGATCTGTATTCATTTAACTTTACAGATGTCGATAATCAACAACCCTGATCCGCGCATTGGCCTCAGCGACGGGGATAGGCGCCATAAACTCCCCAACTACTATCGGTTGATTGGTTGCAGCCAGCACGCACCCGTCTGCGCTATCCAGAAGAAACTGAAGCGGGCGTTTCTAAAATGGCATCCGGATCGCGCCTTTTTTAACAAATACGACCGGAAGACTTGTACGAAAGTAACGGCTGCTCTGAATGCAGCCAAGACTATTCTGTTGGACCCGTTTGAGCGCGCGCATTACAATGACGAAATCGATACTCATGGGTCGTTCAATTTAGTTTTGCACCGGCGCCCAGCCCCTCGCAAGCAAAGACGGTCCACCCCCAAAAGCAGAATACTGGCCATGTGTGACGCGGCCCGGGCAAATCGCGACTCACAGCTCTGGAAGGAATATCTGATCCAACGGGATATCGACGGCTACCGTGAGAGTGTTTTGTTTCACAATGATAAAAGCCCAGACATACAAGACAGCACGGAAGACAACCGCGGGCCGTGCCTGTCTTCATCCATTGACACCCTCTACTTGGACCATTAATGACACAATTTATTTCGGAAATACTAACAACATGAAATATGGAAATATTTATACACTTTTTTTGTTTACAAAAAAAATAGAAATGGAATGGAAAAAAATCATTCTAGTTACAGCGACATGTTCTTCAACTTTGAAGACTGCCCTTCTTGCGAAAAGAAATTTTGCAGCACACAGGACCTTGTGCTCGTTGTCACAGGCCGTGCTAGATGCAGTATTTGTGGATACAGAGGAGACCACTACCCACCCCCTCCGCGGCAGAACCCAAAACCTGCGTTTTTTTCAAAAAAGATGGATTTGAAACAACCATTGAAAACAAACAAAAATTAAATGCTAGATGACCAGTAAAAACATCGAGAAAATCCTCCATCTCGCCGAACAGGCCCGTAAACGCAAGCACAGTGCCGCCAAACCAGTCTGTGATGCCGTGGAGCAATCGACTGGCGACACCCGCAAACGCAAACGCGAAGAGCAATCGTCCGGGGACACGCCCGAGGCCAAACCAGTCTGTGATTCCGTGGAGCAATCGACTGGCGACACCCGCAAACGCAAACGCGAAGAGCAATCGGCCGGGGACGCATCCGAGGCCAAACCCAGTGCTACAAGCGCGCTTCTCGGGGGTAGTATAGACGAACGTTCCGATGGTGCCGCGGGACGCGCTGACCTATGTTGGATCCATGTCCAGAGCGAACTGCTGTCGATATCGTCATACGCGGAGGACATTTTAACAGAGACAAACGATGAAATGTGTTCTAATCAGATCCGCACGCTGGCGTCTAGAATACTGGACACATCGAACACATTGGCGGATGATATTGAAAATATACTAGAATACTTTTTCATTTAAACAGCGCCGTCACACTCTTCAAAGTAGAAACAGACCCCGGGGTTGCTGGGAAAAAAACATCAAAGCTACAGTCACCAACTCTCTTGTGTCCCGGGGTGTCAAGTTCTCGCGCTGAAAACTCCGCCGCCGAGACATACACTCCCTTGCTGCCATCAATCATGTTGCACACACGGCATAGAACAGTCTTCGTACTCGCGTCGTACTCAAACACGCGCCCGTCCTTGCATGCTATCACACAGAACGACGATTGGTAGATGCTCAGAAACGCATCCTGTGAATCTGTTTTACTCCACAAATCCTCCAAAACACGCCCTGTGTCGGTTTTCAGAAACGCCTGGATCTTCTCTGAGCGCAGCAAATCCCATTTCATCGCAAGACACAGACACAGGGGCACGCCCTCTGCCCGGGACTTCAAACGCACAAGCAGCTCCTTTGCCTCGGGCGTGACGCCAAAATCCTCCGTGCTCGCTGGGCGGAATCCCACGGCATAGTTTTTATTGGGCATCAAAATGCCACCAAGAGGCACCGCTGCCGGGACCTGCGCTATATGCCACGGCTTGGTCGTTGGGTGGATCAGCATCTCCTTGGTGCACCGGTATCGCCCGACTTCAGTGTTGAAGACGACGACGGTTGCTTTGTCACAAAACTCCACGGCAATGTTTTCCAGGTAAAGATAGTTATCCTTGACCAGCGTCGCCTTTATTCGCAGCAACAGGTGCTTTCCAAACAGGGCGTAGTGCAGCCCGTCATCTATTGTGCATAATAACATCATTCTACTGTTAGTAGATGGCCTAAAGACAAACAAAACATCAACATACCTTTTCCGATTTCACGCTGTGTTCCAAACCTAAATGTACATGAAAACAAGACGGGCGTCAGTGCCTTCGATAGCCAGCTCAATATGTACATGTTCCAACTTACACAATATGATCGCCGAGATTTATCTTCTTAATGTCTTCTATTTTGGCCATTGTGCTGAAAAACTCCTCTGCTGCAAATGTTATCTTCATTTCGCCCAGAACAACAAAGCTATCGTGAAACAGCACTGGCGGTGGCGGTCCAGACAGGCCACACGAAGCCTGGTGCTGGGTGATGATGTCCTTGTTTGTGACATTGCACGTAAAGACGCAAGGACTGTTCGGGCATGACCACCGCATGCTGGGACAATCGCGCTCGTGCTGTAGAATGCTCATGCCTTCATCGATGTATTCGTGGCAGCCATGGCAAAACTCCTCAGTGTGTTTTTTCACCATGTTGCTGGTCTTTATGAAAATCTAGTTTCAAATAATAACATACATATATCCCCACAAGACCGGGTACGTGTTTGTGTAAACGTGATTACCTTTTCGCAGCCAGCAACAGAACACCCACAAAACTCATCAATGCGCGGGTTGATCAGAGCCGAGATTGAGAGTGTATTATTTAGTTTGTCGGAAAAACTCGGCTTGTTGCAGCGGGTCGAGTGGCCAGCACAATTTTTGTGGGTCGGGCAATAGAAATACCCGCATGCGCCGCACCACTCGGCGCCCAGGTCAATTGTGGGCACACGACACACAAAGCACGTCAGGGCCCCCCAATTTGTCCACATATTGGTGAGGTCCCAGCTGTCGTTGAAAGATGCACTGTGGCCGGAAAAAATAAACGGCGGGTTTGCAAACGCCCCGCGCACATCGTCCTGTGAAAACAGGCCAGACTGTATTCCGCTCTGGATCAGCACCGTGGCTTCCGTGACTCCCTTGGGCTTCACGAACATCATGTAGTAGATCTTCATCAGCGCCAGACTTTTTTTGCGTTGCACAGAAATGATGTTTTTATCCATCTGTGTGTATTTTGAAAAAAAAACGTAGATGGAACCAATTAATGTGACGATTGATCAAAACGAACGCATAGCCCACTTGGAGAATATGCTGCAAGAGGTGATCGGCAGGCTGGAAAAATTGGAGCCACCCAAAGAGCGCAAGCAAGAACTGATAACGGCGGCCACGAACAAAATTGTCAATCTGTCCATTTTCAACTCTCTTGCAAGACGCAACTGCATGCCGTTTATTTCGCGGGTTTATCCGTCCGAAGACGACAGCGACGTGGCAGATCTCACCCGCGAAATAAAAAGCCCGGTTGGGTGGTCACACCGTGACGACGACATGACATCTGGCATGGGATCGTCCGACGAGGAAGCCGACAGTGGAGATGAGCGCCACAAATCCAGTTACCATGCGGGCACCAAGCAAAGTCCGCGCGGAAAAAACATCTTTCTAGCACACGAGCCACAAACCGAGATGCGACGCGTTGTTCTCATCCCTGTTCTGCTCAACAACGATGTAAATGTATATTTTGAAACAGCGGCGAATCTCAATATCCTCGAGGCCGAAGAATCGCAGCATGTCATAATAGTTGTTGCTAGCATCTGCGACTATACCGAGCCCCTTCGGTTCCGACCGTATTTTTTATTGTGTGATCTTATCGCACGCGGCCACCCGTCTGTCTTTTGTGTGACCCCCGGCCAGATTGACGAAAACGTGTTTCCGGTGGATAAGGAAACATTCAATATAGTTTACACGCACGAGGCAAAATCAGAGAGAGATAGACAAAAGGAATGCATTCATATAACAATGATTATGTTGGATAGCTACAACCGTAAAGCTGACATTTGCTGCCATGGAATGTTCCAGGAGAGAAAATACAATGATATACTCCTACTGTCGGACAAGTTGAATATAAACGGCGAGTCGTTAAAACACGACTCAAAGTGCATATTAGACATCGAGAGTCTAAGTAGCATAGCCATGCAGCTTTATGAGATGGACGTGACCACCGACGTCGGTGAAATTTTACGATGGACAATTTTGTCTTCGGCTTTTATGCGGATAAAAGATAAAATTTTTCTCAAGTCGACATGCACCAATTTAGATATTTATTCGTACAGGAAAGAGTGCCTCACGAGAATTTTTTCTCTTTCGCGGGAAATAAACGGATTGGACGACAGCATTGAGCACACACACATTAAACTCATCTCCAAGCCGCTCATTGATAATGCGAAACAATTAAAACAATGTACATTTTAATCTTTGTTTTTTTTCAGATGCGAAAACACATTACAGAATTCAAGCAAACCCTAGAACCGTTCATTACTTCCTATGCGGTTTTCAACAAAAACAACCCGGCTTGTTCGTGGCTTTTGGACCCAAGGCTCACGCTAGAGGGTTGGAAATTCGCATCAAAAGCAACGTCAACGCCACACAATCCTCCTCCTCGCAAAGATTGTATGGAGATGCTGGACTGCAAACTATGGATCTCCGATGTTATGACAAAATTGCAAAATTACACGGGGTGCTTTGAAAATTCGTTCGTGTCCAAGAAGGACACATATCAAATGTTCGAAGAAAACGACTCGGACGACGAGGGAGGCATTCACTTCATAGACCATAAATCAGACTGCCAGAGGATCTTCATTTCAACCTGCATACTCAACTACCGTGCCATACACACCGTTGCCCACTTTGTGTTTTGTGTGGACTGCTTTTACACGCCCGAATGTGTAAATATACGAGGGCAAATATTAGACCAGCCCAATTGTGACTTGGACGTCTTGGCCCTAATAACTTGGCTCAAGACATACGAATGCGATTTCGTGCGAGAGAGCCTGGCACTGACCAAATCAGTCTTTTTACCCAACAGCTCGTTGGTTTGCACGGGGCTCTGGGACCACCGCACCGCCGATATGCCAAACCTTGTTGATGAAAACGTGGAAATACACACGGGTACTGTCTCGTCGTCTTCGTCTGATTCGCAAACGTCATCGTCTGAATCAGATGAAGAAGAAGATGAAGACGACTGTCGGGGCGGTTCATATGACACGGACGACACCGACAACGAGAATCCACCGCAAAAATCATTTATAGAGTCTTTGCGCCGTACTATTCTACCCCCATCAAAGGAAGAAGCGTGCGAACCGGACTCATCCTTCTTGGCCCAGGCACCAGTCATCAACGAACAGGAGCACTACAACATAAATATTTCAAACAGAAGCAACGCGGAAATGTTAAAGAGGAAAAACGCAAAGACAAAAACCGAAAAAAACGAATAGAGAACATTTTTGTTTGCTGTGGGTTTTCTGCGTATTGTCGCATTCATATTTATCTCATCATTTTATAAAAACAACAAACAGCTGAAATATACCCTGTTCTTTTCATTTAGATGCCTCGCACTAAGAAATCAGGTTCCGTGTCCGCAAAGGGTAAAGGCAAAATCCGCAAGTCCTCCATGGCCACCGTGATGGCCGCCAAGGGAACGGGCGACAGCGTCAAGAAACCGCGCCGCACCCATGAACGCGACAACGCCATAAAGCGCATCCGCGATGCTCGGTGCTACAAGATTGGCGAGATGTCAACCCGATCGTCCATGCTGGATGCCACGCAAAAGTTTGACAACTCGCTTTCCTTTGTGCCAAACGACATGCGGAAGAGCAAGTCGGCAATCGATGCCATGATGGTCGAGCGAGATCGTCGTGGCATCCGTCTTAGCAAGCTAGCCCTCGTCGTCCGCGGAAACAAGCGTAAGGTGCTGTTGCCTGGCCACGTGGCGGCAACAGCGGAGATTCTCAAGGAAATGAACATGTCGCACGCATAAACATATCAATCAAAATGAAAATTTTTTTCAAAAAAATTGTAACTTTTTTTTCAATTTTTTTCTGTGCATGCGAAAAATTGCCAAACCACAAAAACCACAAAACTCGAAAATTTTTGGCGGGAAAAATTTCGACTTTTTTGGATTTTGTAACGGTCACTTTTTTTCAGGGGGGGGGGTCCCCGGCAAAAAAATTTTTGTTGTCGCGGAAAATGATATTGACAAAAAGTTGCTGACGCAGCTACTAGACCGGTCTGGCAGCTGTGACAAAAATTTATTTTTTCTATTTTTTGTTGA
>Ga0181580_10002631_pt1 | contig 14590 bp, 14 predicted proteins | sample 071ome_23_FD_132413 | JGI IMG/M metagenome (GOLD analysis project Ga0181580, IMG submission 132413) | Coastal salt marsh microbial communities from the Groves Creek Marsh, Skidaway Island, Georgia - 071403BT metaG (megahit assembly) | ecosystem: Environmental > Aquatic > Marine > Intertidal...
AAAACCGCATAATTTTTCAAACAAATAGAAATTTACCATATTCCCAATATTTCTGTCTTTATTGAAATATATATTGACCAAATTATGTGTTTGTAATGTTTCATATTTAAACAATTTGCTATTTTTTGAAAAAAAGTTTTGGATTTTATAGTTGGAATCAATATAATCAACAAACTCTTTGTCTAAATTATTCAAATTAATAGGATCATTATTTTCGCACACATCTTTTTTGTAATTATACTTAAAGTCTTTATATTCACATATTTTATTTTTCTTATATTCAATAATTGAGTTGAAATTGTATTTTTTATTAGGAAAGTCATTTACAAAACAATATTCATAATAGTTGTTGTAAATAGTGTCACATAAATATTGACTCATATATTCTCGAAAGCACATGTTTTCATATGATTTAAAATTCCAAAAATGGAGAAATAGAGGACGTTCAATATCAATTCGATTTACTCGTCCTTTTATGGGAAAATCGCAAAACCCATATAACTTTCCAAATTTAATTAAAGGTTTTTTATATACATAAATTTCACCACATATTGGATGTTCATTACGCAAGTAATTAAATGTAAACGCAATATTTAAATTTTTCGTAACAATTGTGTCAAGTCTAGAAGAAGATAATTCCTTGTATATATATTCAAATAAAGGAATATTGTATAATATAAAATCGTCGTCCCATCGCATAACTATATTATTGGTCGCATTATCTACTAAATATTGTTTCTTTTCACCTAAATCTTTACCAAAATGGTTTGTTCTAAAAATTTTTACGTTTTCATATTGATCTAATTCATCTAAATATGGATTTCTATCAAATTCATTTGTAGAATCATCAAAAATAAAAATTTCCGATACATAGTTTACAATACTTTCAATAGAATATTTCAATATTTTACCATTATTTATTGTTACTGTACATGTTGTTATAGAAAACATTATATTATAATATATATATAGAATAATGAGTGAATTTGACAATACATATAAAATAAATTCGTACTATCAAACTACAGTTCGAAATATTGGTTTATATACTTCTATCTCGTTCGCATCTTTAGGGTATTCGCGCGCTCATCGAGGAAAAGACCAACTTATTAATATTCTTATGATATTTGTTGCGATTATATTTACAATTATTGCGTTATTAATTACTAATTATTTACTAGATGATATTCAATTATTTACAAAAGATACGTCTAATTATAATTATATAAATAAATGGATAATTATCCCACATATTATGTACGCTACAAATATTGTATTATTATTAATTTCACTATACACCCTATACAATCAGTTTAAATAAAGGGTTAAATTTTTGTGTTTCATATAATATTAAATTATTTTATATGAATCTAAAAGATAAGGCAGAAAGCATTATTCGTAATAATAGTCGAGGTGATTTTACGATTCCATGTAGTACATTATATCCATTTCAATGGAATTGGGATTCGGCATTTTGTGCCCTTGGTATTTTCACATATGATAAAGAACGCGCATTAAAGGAAATTGATAAACTATTTGAAGGACAATGGTCTAATGGAATGATTCCACACATTATATTTCATAAAGACGATGATAATTATTATCCGGGACCTAAAATTTGGGAATCAAACACAATGCCATTGACATCATGTATTTCACAACCTCCTGTATTGGCAACTATTATATGGTTTATGACTGTTCTTGGACTTTCAAATAAGGATTTATTGAACAAATATTTCGATAAATTGATGAATTATCATAATTGGTTTGTAAAAAACAGGGATCCTTATAACAAAGGATTATTGTCAATTGTTCATCCATGGGAATCGGGACGTGACAATTCACCGGATTGGGATGACGCGTTGAAAGCAATTCCTGTTAAAAATGATTTACATATTGAACGAAAAGATAATAGTGTCATGGAAGACGATGTACGTCCTACAAATGACGATTACAATCGGTATATGCAAATTGTTTTTAAAAACAAAGAATTTAACTGGGACAGTAAAAAAATATACGATGAAGGTTTATTCAATGTATGTGATCCGGGTATTCAATTTATTTTCATACGAGCATGTAAGGATTTATATAAATTAGCAATTTTCTTGGAGAAAACAGAACATTATCCTACAATTGAACATTGGATTGATTATTATTCCCAAAACTGTACTAAACTATGGTCTGATAATATAAACGCATATACTAGTTTAAACATGAAAACAAATAAATTATATAGTGGTATTTCGAGCGCTTCTATGTTATTTGCGTATGCGGATATTGGTACTCATTATCAAAAGCATAAAATGTTAGAACATAGCAAGCGAATATTGTATTTTTCAAAATATGGGTTCCCTTCATATGACCCTTTTTCAAAAGATTTTAATCAAAAGAAATATTGGAGAGGACCCGTATGGTGTATTATTAATTTTATGTTGGCAATCGGTTTTACACATATTCGCGAATTAGACCTTGCACGAAAAATCAAAACCCATACAATTAAATTGGTTGAAGACAATGGTTTTTTTGAATATTATGATCCATATTTAGGATTAGGTTATGGTGGAGACAATTTTTCTTGGACTGCGTCTACATATTTAGTATTTAAGAATGATCTCTTCATGTAACAAATTCTTTTGTTATTATTATATAAATGAAAACGAAAAGAAAGATACGAAAATCAAGAGTTACACGTCGAAAAAATCGCGGTGGTGCGGACGGTCATAAACATATTAAAGACTTGCTTCATAAACTTCGTAAAGATTTATTTCAGGAAAAAAAGGATTATTACAAGAAAATTATATCAAATCATAATGAATCCACCCAAAAATATAATCAGCGTGACTTAAAAAAATATGAACCATTCATACCACAAGGTACTTCTCCTGAAGAAATTAAAAACATAATAAACAAATTCAAGAAATGTAGAGAGTTTATTCATCAAAATAATGATAAAGTATCAAGAGAATTTTTCAAAATATATTCAAACCAAGGGGTTGCTCATCGTGATTTGTTTATAAAAAAACACATAACAAAAGATTTCGTCAAAGATTTAAAAGAACGTTATTTAAAACCAGAAAATCGCACTATAATTAGTAATCCTAATCAAGGTTATTTTTCATCAAACAAGGATTATTCCGATGACAAAGTATATTTAGACCATATAAAAAAAAATTATGTAAATGCTTTTGAAATACCGACAGAAATAAAAAATGAAATGATATATGAAAACAAACCACCCAAACCACCATCCGAATTATATATTATTCCAAGAGTCACTTTAGTTAATATTGGAACTATACATCATTATGAAAATGATATTATAACTATCCAAAGGAATAAGATTAATACTTTTGTTTCGAAAGACGAAATGAAAGATTTATATATTCCAAAATCTTATAAAGAGAAAAGAGACAAATATATTCAAGAATCGAATAACTGTGAGAGAAACCCCCCAAATAATATTAAAGATTATGTGGTTCATGTTAAAAGTAAAAAAAGTAAAGATGATTTGAATGAAATGTTAGATAAAGGTCTTATAAACAGTGGACAAATTCGTCTTTCAGAAAATTTAGAAGAGGAAGAAATGGATGGTGGTAAATAATCTATTCATATTATAATTAACTATAATATGAAAACGCGTAAAAATAGAAAACAAAACAATAAAACGAAAAAACAGTTTTTATATAATCCTAATAATCCAAAAAAGTCATTTGACGTCTACATTGATAAAGACCCAAGTGATACGATTCCAATAAAATATACTACATTGCGAAATAAAGAAACATACTGATATTACGCCATCCCAATTATAGTAAAATCCTTTACATTTTGTTCTCCCAAACTTTTACAATATTTTATAATTCCATCTGGCAATATTCTTATAGATATTGCGTATTTTTCAAGTTGTATTACGTTGTGTCCGTTGAATGGTTCAATCCCCATTAATTCATATCTTTTACGAACATAAGCAAAACATTTTAGACATAGTTGTATGTCATTTTTACTAATTCTATTATTTCTAATCAAATCCTCAATGTTATTAATATTAAATTTATCAATCACATTTTTTTCATCGCTTGTAAAATTATTTTCACAATCAACAATTATATCACTACATATTGAAATATCGGTTTCACTTGTTTCACATGCAATCATTTTAGTAGTATCTGGAAAATTAGGAGCAAATATTGATACTTGTTCAGTTATAAATTTGTATTTGTTTTTTTGGATATTTTCAAACATATTTTGTATTGCTTTATTAGCATCATCAATTAAACATTTCTCGCATTTTTCACATCTTATACAATGTATTATTAATGGTTCATTGTTTGTATTAACCAATGTTAATAATAAGTTTGCATCAATTTCAACCCAAGGTTCTGGTCTATCTCCACTACAAGTTTTATGTGTATTACATATTTCATATATACCCTTAATTTCACCATTAAGGATATGTGCTACATCAGCAATTTTTAATTCATCTTCATAATTAAACCGATGTTCTAATGTGATTGTAGAACCTTCAGTTATTTCAGGAAGGTTAATTTTAGAACTTGTTTTACATGACACGCATTGTCTTATAAATTGAATAGGCGTTTTGTTTTCTAAAAGAGTTTTCATTAATATTTTTGCATCTTTGTGGATTTGACTTTCAGTAGGTTTGCTGTAATGATGACAAGGATTGATACTATCTACTTTATGACGAAAATGATGAACTCTTATTTCACCTTGCACTAAAATTAAATCCTTATTACATTCAGGACAAATATATTCATCTTTTTTATTTGCTATTTTAGGATAAACATATTCACCAGTAAGTTTATTTATTGCTCCAAGAGATAATAATTGCAACATTGTCGTATAAGTTATATCTGTTTTATGTGTTATTAATTTTACAATCAATTTTATATCATAAAACATTATATCCTAACGCAAAACAAGTGAAAATACGCTATAATTTAGCCAATAAATATTTCCAATTTTTAGGAAAACGCACGAAACAACCCGAGTCAAAACGTTATGCTATGGTATTTACAGTAAATTAACAGAAGAAATCAGGCATGAGATCTTTCTCTTTAATATTTGGGTCTACCCTATATTTTTCCACATCTATATCCAATGATGCTAATACTTCATCATCAATAAAATTCTTCCCATTACATAGTTTCGGATCAGTACAAAATATACTTCGCGCAGCATCACCCATAATATCCGTAGTTCGAGAAATGTCGACCATGTCTTGTCCACCTAATAGATTTTGTACAGGAGCAGTATTAATCGTCGTACGTGGCCATAGAGTATTAATACCAATATGGGAAAATTCTTTGTTCCAATATTTTGCCATAAGTGACATACTAAACTTCGACATACTATAGTAAAAGTGGTTTACCCACCAATCATCTTCATACAGCATATTTACAGGTGGAGCAATAATCAACATATGTCCTTCATGATTTTTGCGCATATGTTGGAGACATTTTTGACCAAACAAATAGGTTCCATTAATGTTTACACCACACATTAATTCTACTTCTTTATGTGTTTGGTTTAATGTATTATTTAGACACAACGCACTAGCATTCAATACTACACCGTCTATTTTTCCGAAACTGTCTAATGTTTTTTCAATAACACTATCCATTTGGTCAGGTTGACGAATATCACATGGAATTGCCATACAATTTGATTTCTTGGTAAGTTCATTTATCTCTTCTGCCGCACTAAAAATTGTTCCTTCTAGTTTAGGATGTTTGGTTTGTGTCTTTCCAATAATGGTTACATTTCCTCCATGTAGAGCAAGTTTTTTCGCAATGTTAAATCCAATTCCTCTTGAACCTCCAGCAACAATATAGTTTTTATTTTGTAGTGAATCTGTAATAGGTATAAGAGTTTTATCTTTTTTAATTGACTTCAAAACAAATGCATAACGTTGTTTTATAGAGTTCATTAATAAATAAAACGACAATACTTTTAAGTTTTTTTCTATCAATATGTTAATGTATAATGGTTACTCTGTTCTAATGTATATATATTCTATATTTATAGAATTTATCAGAAAACTATTGTTATTCATGAATATAAAATCTCTAGACAATGGAAAACGTGTAAAATGGAATCCTAATTTATATACAACTGATTACACGTATTCAAAAGAGGAATATGATCGAAAATATATACATAACCAAGAAAATTATAATTTCTTTTCGTTCAATTAATTGCGTATACGCGTTGCCCAAAACGGGTATTTTAACGAATCTCCTTTACCGAAAGGTGGTTTCCAACTTTCATCGTCATTTATTATTGGTAATTTCATCTTTTTGCGTAAAATGCTAGTAATACTTTGTTCATGACGATTGTCTTGAAATCCTTCATGAGTTTGTTTTTCGTTAAAAGCATCTGTTGCTAAAAGAGGGTGATTATTGATAATTTCACTATATGATTTCATATAATGTAATAAAGAACTATTTTTCTGCATAATTAATACACCGCCCAACAATTGCCCACTATTTGCGATTTCACCATCTAGACTTTCACCAAAAAAATCAAAGATTTCTTTTGTGGTCCAATATTTTTCCTTGTGTTTCATTTGGAAAGACAAAATGCCTTTCTTACTTTCATGTAATAATTGTAAATATTCATAAAACCGTTTTTTACCATGTATATTTAATGTGGATCCAGCATCTAAATAAATAAGAAAATCATTGTCATCCATAGTTTCAAGTGTGTCATTAATAATATCATGACGCCATAACCAATAACCTCCACCACGTGGCATATCCAATATTTTATTAAACTCATCACTATGTTTTTCCTTTTTAATATTATCAGGTCCACAACCTCTAATGGAATCAAATTCTCCAAAATCTTTTGCTTCTCCTAATAAACGTTGTTTTGAGTTTTCAAAAACACTATTTCCATATGTAATAAAATGGATTTTAGGGCGGTTATGTTTCATTTTTGATTGAAATTTCTTTGTCCAATAATCCACTTGAAGTTTTTCCATTTTATATTCGTTTTGTTCCTTTTTTTTCATTATTTCATCATATTTATTATGTAAAAAATCTTCATTTATTTCGGACCATGAATTTACAATGACAACCGGTAGATTTTTAAATACATCATCAATCGAAGAAGATAATACTATAGGAATTGATCCCATTGCCAAAACTTCCCATGTACGATGACAATCCAATCCAGCACCTTTTGGAGATAAAACGAATTTAAAGTCTTTCCATTGATCATAACATTTTGAACTAGTCACATTAATTTTTATTTGACCTTCTATAAAAGAAGGAATAAAATAAGTAAACGAAGGAGGTATAAATTGGGATAATGTACAAAATGGTTTCCAATATTCTTTCGAATATTCTTGCAAAGCACTTCGTGCGGGATCGGTATGTAAAGAGCAATTCATACATAAAAGTTGGGACGGTTCAACAACACGATTTTGAGAGATCCACTTTTCCAAAACTCTTACTTGTCTATTATAATTCAAACCAATCGGTAAAATAGACATTTTGTTGTGACGAAATGGTGCGTTCCATGTAAAACAATGTAATAAGTTTATATGTTCTAATTGTTCTTTTGAAATATGGATCATATCGCTTTCAATGATGATTAATACAACACCTTTTTTGAAATATTGTATTAAATTTGTAAAAAAATGTTTAATAATGATATCATAACCAGTAATACACACATATTGAGGAACACATATGTTTTTAAAATTGTATTGTTTTTCGTTAAATTTGCTGCGTGTAATTACGAGTCCTTTCTTGGACTCTACCCATTCTGAAATTTTGTCTTCATTTAACAACATTTATGGTATTATATGATGTTGTTTATAAGTCATTATTTGTAAACAAAATAAACATATTGTTCGAATATAGTCCAATGGGTCCAAGAAAGAAAATTTACAAAAAAACAACAGTATCTACCTATAATTTTGACAAAGGTTGTTCATTATATTTAATTATTGTTGAATCTCCGTCAAAATGTAGTAAAATCGAATCATATCTTGGACAAGACTATAAATGTATTGCGAGTAAAGGTCACATTCGTGAATTAACAGGATTAAAAAACATTGATATTAAGAATGGTTTTCAACCAACATTCACGTTGATAAAAGAAAAGCATTCACATGTCCAAGATATGAAAAAAATCATCAAACAATACCCAAAAGAGAATATTATATTAGCAACGGATGATGATCGTGAAGGAGAAGGAATTGCGTGGCATATTTGTGAACTATTTGATTTAGATGTAAAAACCACTCCAAGAATATTATTCCATGAAATCACCAAAAACGCATTAAAAAATGCGATTCAAAATCCAACCAAAATAGATATACATTTAGTGAAGGCACAACAAGCGCGTCAGATCTTGGACATAATAGTCGGATTCAAAATATCTCCTCATTTATGGAAGCATGTATATAGTAGTAAAGACAATACATTGTCCGCAGGGCGATGTCAAACACCTGCGTTGCGTTTAATTTATGACAATTTCCAAGAAAAGAAATCAACGCAACCCGAAAAGACCTATAAAACCCATGGTTTTTTCACTGAAAAAGATGTAGATTTTGTTCTTGGACATGAGTTCAAGAATGAATGTGAAGTAGAGAAATTTTTAAAAGACTCCCAAACATTTACTCATCTACTATCAATAGAAAAAGATAAGGAGTCCAAGAAGGCGCCCCCAAAACCATTTAATACGTCACGTTTACTTCAAATTGCAAGTAGTATGTTACATACTACCCCCAAACAAACAATGCAATTGTGCCAAACATTGTATCAAAAGGGATTAATTACATATATGAGAACAGATAGTATGAAATATGCGCCGCCATTCTTGGACACAGTATCAAAACATGTGCTCGAACATTATGGTGAAAAATTTCTTGGACATTTGAAGGATGTTACAAATTACGACAAAAATAATCCTCATGAGGCGATTCGTGTAACAGATATTAATTTATCTAATATTCCGGCTGGTACAAATCCACGAGAAGCGTCTATGTATAGACTCATTTGGAAAAATACCATAGAGAGTTGTATGAGTGAAGCAAAATATATGAATACACCATTATGTATATCTGCCCCAAACATAATTGTCGAGTCTAAGTCCAAGAAAGTGGAATATAAATATGTAATAGAAACACCTGTTTTCCTAGGATGGAAAATAATAAACGACAAGAAAATGGATCAAACACAAGAAGTTGGACTCAAAATGTATTTCCGTACTTTCTTGGACAGACCTGTTCAATATTCTAGAATAGAAAGTAATGTGATGGTGAGGTCCAAACATTCATATTATACTGAAGCAAGTTTAATTAAGAAACTAGAGGACATTGGTATAGGTAGACCATCTACATTTGCGATGATTGTTGAAACTATACAAGAAAGGGGGTATGTAAAGTGTGAAGATGTTCTTGGACAAACACAACATATTAAGGAATATATATTGCCATGGAATAAGGAGTATCAAACAGTTGAATTAGAGAAGACATTTGGAAATGAAAAATCGAAATTACAAATCCAACCTACTGGTGTATTAGTATTAGAATTTCTATTGAAACATTTCGAAACTATGTTTTCATATGATTATACAAAACAAATGGAAGAAGATTTAGATCATATTGCGCAAAACAATAAACTATGGAATATATTGTGCCAAGAATGTTTAGACGAAATCACCCAATTGTCCAAGAAAATATCCAAAACAGAAAAAGAAAAGTATATTTTAGATGATAAACATGAGTTGTTGTTTACGCAATATGGACCATCTATCCGAAAAACATTAGAAGATGGGTCATTTGAATATTTGAAAGTCCAAGAAAATGTGGATATAGAAAAATTGCGAAACAATGAATATCATTTAGAAGAAATTATAGAAAAACCCTTAGAATCATTGGGGAAATATGAAAATCATGATATGTTTGTAAAAAAGGGTCGTTATGGTTATTATTTATCTTGGAATGACCAAACATACAATTTAAAAACATGGACATCATCTATTCATAAATTTGGTTATGAACATGCTTTAGAAATAATAAACACATCTCAAAAAGACAACAATATAATACGAACTATAAACACTGAATTATCCATTCGAAAAGGAAAATTCGGACCTTATGTTTTTTACAAAACATTAGTTATGAAAAAACCCAAATTTTTCCCATTAAAGAAATGTCCAATAAAATATGAAGAATGTGACGAATCGGAATTGAAAGAATGGATTGAAACAAATTGTCTACAAGGAAAATAGGGTAATATAATATATTATGTACAACACAACATTTATGAAATATTTCTTAATGCTCATCATATATTTAGTGTTATTCAGTGGATTATATAATGAAATTACGGAAATGATTAGTTTTAAATTCATTACTGGAATTCAAACACTACATATAGCAACTTTTTTATATCAAATAATAAACGATAGTAATGTTGGAATGCGTGCGTTGACCATTGTTACACCAAAAACAAAATATACATCTGAAGAAAAATTACTTATACCATTAGTATGGATTATTATGCCAGCATTAATATTACAATTAATTTCATCTGTTTTTATGACAATTTTGTCAAACTATATGAAAAATGAATATGGACATATAAAATTAAACAGAGATGATCAATGGAAATTAAATTTATACAAAACAATGTTTATTGTAGCAACAATTACAATTATGTTACTAACATATAGTTTTTGTGTAGATTTTACACCGGTGATTCCTCTATCGGGTATGTATAAAACATGGTTATTATTGGTGTCATTAATAACGATTATATTCCCTATAGCAAATGTGATGAATTCAAATTATCTAAGTTCAGGAATATACAAAACAACCCAATAAATAGTTTGTAATAGAACCAACATAAATGTTTCATTTAAAAATAAACTATAGTTTAAATGAAATTCTACGAAACAACATTTGATGATTATTTACAAGAAACCAAACATATACCTTTTCATCCGGAATTAAGTGATTTTGAAAATAAATTACCAAATGATCCAATTCATATGGGTAATATTATAATATATGGTCCATGTGGTACCGGAAAATACACACAATCATTACGGTATATACAGAAATATAGTCCAAGTCATTTAAAATACGAGAAAAAGATGATATTAAATAGTGATAAATACAATTATAGTTATAAAATAAGTGATATTCATTATGAAATTGACATGGGTTTGTTGGGTTGTAATGCGAAGTTAATATGGCATGAATTGTTTTTACAAATTGTAGACATTATTTCGGTTTCTCCGAATAAAATGGGTATTATTTTGTGTAAAAATTTCCATAAAATCCATACGGAATTATTGCCCTTATTTTATAGTTACATTCAGCAATATAATAGTGTATTATTGCCTTTCCAAATAAAATATATATTAATAAGTGAACATGTGAGTTTTATACATAATAATATTATTCAGAGCGCTTATATGGTAAATGTCGGGCGACCAATAAATAATATATATGATTATTTAAAAAAACCAAATGAAATTGAGAAAACAAACATTCATAATTTGAAAGAAGTGCGTACAATAGCAAAAGTAGATAATTTAGAGGAAATACCGGAAGAATATTTCGACATAATTTGTGATTCGATTATTCAAACTATGGTTCACCCTAAAAAACTGTCTTTATTCGATTTTCGTGAAAAACTGTACGATATTTTGGTATATAATTTGGATTTTACAGAAGTATTATGGCATATTTTAGTACATTTTATAAATGAAGGACAAATAAATAGTGAATCGCTCAATATAATTACCAAAGATATATACAGTCAACTCAAACAATACAATAATAATTATCGACCAATTTACCATTTAGAGATAATTCTTTTAAATATACTAAACCACATTCATGGATACAACAATACAGAAATGTCTTCAAACATTCAACTTAAAAGACGAACAAATAAATCGCGAAGTGCTACGTAAAACTTATTTTAAATGTGCTTTACAATATCATCCCGATAAACATCAAGAAACAACAAGTGAAAAATTCAATGAAATACAGGAAGATTATGAAACGTTAATGAAATATTATGGATATATGGATGACGAAGAATATGATATAGAATTAGAGGAAGAACACGCATCATTTATTGTTCCAAGTTATGTACAAAATATACAGCAATATTTTCAACCATTTCTTGAAAATGAACTTATCCAAGAAATAAAAACAAAATTGTTGTCGAAAATATTGGCACATTTACAAAACAAATGTGAAGACAAAGCATTACAATTATTTCAAAACATGCCTATAGAAAAAAGTGCGAAAGTCATAGATTTCATGGAAAAGCAGGATTTTATTCCTAAGAGTTTTGTTGACAAAGTGCGAGTCTATTGTAAAGGAAAGGAAAATAATACGAAAACTATACGTATATTTCCAACATTGAGTGATATTATGTTGGATAATTTGTATAAAATATGTGAAAATAATATAGAATATTTTGTTCCTTTATGGCATCATGAATTAATATATGATAATCATGGACAAGATTTATGTATAGAAATACATCCACAATTAGAAGAAAACATAATGATTGATGAAAATAACCATGTTCATATAGTCAAAACATTTACGATCCAAGAATTATGGAACAATGAAAAAATAGAGTTAAATATAGGAAATAAAAAAATATCATTTCCCCGAGAAAATTTAAAATTGACCAAACAACAAACTATTTCCATACCAAACAATGGTATAGCGCTCATTAATAATCACAATGTATATGATGTTAGTAAGCGAGGTTCTATTTTCATTCATGTTGCTCTAACATTAAATCAATAAGACAAGTTGACAATTTTGAATAAAATTTATACTTTTTATTTTATATTTCAAAATACAAAATAAAAATGCGAATTGCTATATATTACAATACATATTTTGTACAACTTTTATCCATTTTAATATAATAAAGTACTAAAAGAACGGATAATAATAATATATGATAAAGTTTTTTAGATTTATACAAAAAGTATACAACAACAATATAACTAATTATAATATACGGAATGAAATATTGACCATATTCAAAAAGCGCACGCCATGCTCTATTGTAATTTATTACACCTGGTTGGGAATAAAACAAAGCATTTGAATTTGACATTTCATCTTTTAAATCGCGAGTATTGTATATGTTTTTAAAAATCTCTTCGTTTATATCTATTTCAATGAAGTCAAATTTTTTACAAAGTCTGTTTATAACAACTTGATCGTCTTTACATTTTTTTGCGAGAGCTTCTTCTAATAACATTTTTAAATATTTTACATAACCCATATACATTCCCGAATTAACTCTTGTATTATCCCTACAGGAAGGAAAAATAAATCGTTCCATTCCATAAAAAGGAGAGTCTAGTTCATTTGAGAATAATACTTTACTTTTTTTGTTTTTAAAACGACGAACTGCTTCGTCTAAACTACCATTGATTGTAGAATCAAACCCATCTAAAAATATAATTATTTTATCATCGGGTAAGTTTTTAATATAATTATAAATTAACTCGAATTTCATTTGAAACCCTGTCCATTTTTTACCAAACCCCAATACTTTCACTTTTATATTAAAGTTATTATGTACCAACTGTTTTAATAATCCCTCTTCATGTGTTGCAACAGTAACAACTTCGGCGTTCATATATATATATGTTCTATATAATATATGTTATATTAAACATATATTATTTATAAAATTGAAAGGGAATATTTTTGAAATTGTCCAAACAAATTAAATAGTATAAATATGAGTAAAAACAAAGAGACATTAATAATAAAGGGATATAAGGGAATAATGGATTTAGATTTGAGAAATGTCGACAAAGAACTTCATGAAACATTGATACAACAACATTATCAAGATATTAAATTATACAAAAAAGAGCAAGCAGAACGCCCCAAACATCTGCGTTATGAAAATACAGTTTCACGTATAGAAAATATACATCGGATTGATTATGAAGCAAATTTAAAGCGAAAGGAAGAATTTAAAAAAAAACAAAACGAAGACGACAAAAGACGCATAGAAATATACTACAACTCTATTAATAAGTAAAAAAAATATACAAATATACATATTTGAATATTTATGTTTTAATATACCTTTTTATAGAATTTATGCTGCTTCCTCGGCAACTACCTTCTTTTTCTTGACCACCTTCTTCTTAGGAGCAGATGCCTCTTCAGATACGGGTTCAGCAACCTTCTTCTTAACCACCTTCTTCTTAGGAGCAGGTGCCTCCTCATCCTCAACTGCTGCCTCTTGAGTAGCGCTCTCGTCGGCAACAATATCAGGAATATCTGCTGCTTCCTCATCACTATCTTCAGCAGTTACATCATGTTGAGCAGTCTTAGTGAAGACAGTTTCATCTACATCGTCATTATCCTCAATCTTCTGAGAGGCAATTGCTCCGCGATCCTCGTCGCTTAGCATAACACGGCATTGTCCATAAACACTGACAACCTCTCTAGGTTTGACGACACATTGGATTACCTTCCAGGTGAGACCCCATCCCTTACCACCCTTCCAAATACCACCGCATTGGAGAACACAGGCAACTTGAC
>Ga0181580_10002638_pt1 | contig 14572 bp, 11 predicted proteins | sample 071ome_23_FD_132413 | JGI IMG/M metagenome (GOLD analysis project Ga0181580, IMG submission 132413) | Coastal salt marsh microbial communities from the Groves Creek Marsh, Skidaway Island, Georgia - 071403BT metaG (megahit assembly) | ecosystem: Environmental > Aquatic > Marine > Intertidal...
ATTTAGATTTCTCAAATATCAATCCAATCATGAGAGAAGCGGAGTACTGCAATCAATTACCTGTTCATCCCAGACACCCTTATGCAGGTGATCTAGTCTTCACTGCCTTTTCGGGATCTCATCAAGATGCCATCAAAAAGGGCCTTTCTGAATTAAGAAATACAAACGAGGCAATATGGGAAGTACCCTATCTTCCTATCGATCCCAAAGACGTTGGAAGATCTTATGAGGCGGTTATACGCATCAACAGCCAATCAGGAAAAGGTGGAGTGGCTTATCTTTTGGAAAAAGATCATGGCCTGAGTATGCCTAGAAGATTGCAAATAGAGTTCAGTCAAGTGATTCAAAAAATTACTGATGAGACCGGTAAAGAAATTTCTCCATCTGATATTTGGGATAATTTTCAAAAAACCTATCTTACAGATACTGGTTATTATAAATTTGTAGAGCATCATATAAATTCAAGCTCAAATAAAGATGGCTCTCAATCAGATAAAATTCACGTCTTACTAAATTGCAACTCTAAAGAAGTTTCAATAGAGGGTTCGGGAAATGGACCCATAGATGCAATGATAGATGCAATTAAGAAAAGTTTTGATATCGAAATCAAGATATCTGATTATCATCAACATGCAATAAGTTCTGGATCGGATGCCAAAGCAGTAGCGTATTCAGAGTTAATTCTTAGAGAAGAATCTGTTTGGGGTGTAGGAATGCATCAAAACACAGTAATAGCTGGTTTGCTGTCTGTAATTAGCGGCTTAAATAGATTGTCTAAATAAATCAAAACTATAATATACCCTTGAAATAATACATTTCTAGGGGAGTTATATGAGTACTGCGACTGTTAAGCGTAATACCATTTTTGCTTATGGAGGATTAGCAACTCCATTAGCGATGATTGGTTATCCAATAGCAATTTGGTTAATTCCCTTTTATTCAGAAGTTGTAGGTATTCCACTTTATATTATTGCTAATCTGTTATTGATTGCTAGATTCACAGATGTAATTACTGATCCTATATTAGGTCAATTAGGTGATTCCACGCGAACATCCATTGGAAGAAGAAAGCCTTGGATAATCTTAGGTGTTCCACTAATGATGCTGGCAATCTATAAACTATTTATTCCTGGCTCTGAGGTTTCAATTGCTTACTTCGTTATTTGGATGATGCTGATGTATTTAGGATCAACAATAATCAGTATACCCTATGGTGCTTGGGGGGCTGAGATTTCTCCTGACTACCATCAAAGATCAAGGGTTGTTGGTGGAAGAGAAGGATGGACACTTATCGGATTATTAATATCTGCGCTTATACCTTTAGCAATAGAAGTTTCCGGCCAAGGAATTAGCTTTATTGATTCAATCAAGAGAATGCTGGCAGCAATTTTCGTATTTCAAGACTTTTCAACTTCTGGAAAAATGGCAGATATTCTTGCCAGTATGGGTATTGGTATCATATTTTTATTGCCAATATTTGCTGCGTGGGCACTTTGGAAAGTTCCAGATCCTATGCCTAAAGTTGAAAAAAAGATTCCACTATTTGAAGGTCTTAAATACGCTGCTGAAAATCCTCTCTTAGTCAGAATATTATTAATTATATTTTTGGTGATAGCAGGAGAATCATTTAGGAATACCCTTTCTCTTTGGTTTGTGAGAGATGTCATAGGGATTGAAACAGTAGGAGCATCTTATGCTAGATACTTTATTGCAGGTCTATTGGGTATACCGTTCTGGCTTTGGTTAGGAAAGACATTAGGCAAACATAGAGCCTTTTGCATAACGCTTATAGGTACAGGTTCGGTGAGTTTTCTTTGCTTTTTTCTAGAAAAGGGTGACTTCACTGAATTCCATATATTATTTCTACTAAAGGGATTTTGTTTTGGAGGCCTTCAATTCCTTCCAGCTTCAATGCTTGCCGATGTAGTTGATTTAGACTCTCTAAAAACTGGGGGAAGACGTGCTGGCACTTTCTTTGCTTTGAACGGCATGATAGCTAAGATATCGGCCATGATAGCAGTTTGGGCTGCAGCTATACTTGTAGATTTTTCAGGCTTTATTCCTGGAACTAATAATTCAGATGAAGCAATGCTAGCTCTTCGGATATATTACTGCCTAGGTTGCGCAGCATTCTTTGTACCGGCCTTCTATTTAACTTGGTTCTATCCACTTACTAAAGAAAAACATCAAGAGCTAAGAATGGAATTAGAGAGCCAAAGTAAATAATTGATTATTTAAAATTTGGCTGTCTTTTTTCCATAAAAGCAGTAATACCTTCTATGTTATCTTCAGACCCAGTCAAAGTATTTTGAGTTTTAGCCTCTAAATCGTAAATGTCTTCGTAAGAGCTATCTACTGATTTCCTCATTATTTTCTTCGTTAGACTTAGCGACTGGGAAGAACGAAGACTTAATTTATCTGCCCAAGAGATAGCTTCAGCTAGTAAGTTTTCTCCTGCCACAACCTTATTAACTAATCCCAATTCAAGACACCTCTTAGCGCCAATCCTTTCTCCTTCAATTGCTATTTGATAAGCTAATTTATACCCCACAGTATTAGTTAAAAACCAATTTGCTCCTCCGTCAGGAATAAGGCCAATATTGCTAAATGCTTGAAGAATATAGGCCTCTTCTGACATCACAGTAAGATCACATGCCATCGCATAAGCGCTACCTATTCCAGCTGCTGCTCCATTAACTGCAGAAATGATGGGTTTAGGCATTTCCATTATCTCTTTAAGACTAGGCAAATAACCTTCAATAAGAGCTGCTTCGGTATCTGACCATTTGTTATCTCTTGCAGATAAATCGGCGCCTGCCGAGAAGCTAAGACCTTCTCCAGTCAGCACTATTGCCCTGATATTAGAATCATTTTTTGCTTCCACTAGCGCTTCTAAGATATCCTCTGTCATTTTTGCATTAAATGCATTTCTTACTTCTGGTCTATTGAAAGTTATAAGTGCTACAGAGTCTTTTTTTTCATATTTAACTGTTTCTAGATTCATTACCCTCTCCGAGTTAAAAGTTTTGATGCCATTTTATAGATAAACCACTCTCATTTATATTGGTATGGAATTCTTCACAAACCCACAAATCTCCGACAGCAGCTATCTCATCATTAATATAAATTATAGGAATATAATCTCTTTTCCAATCAGGAACTTCAAATTCTTGAAATAGATTTTTTATTTTTTGGCTTTTGTCTCTTCCAAAAGGCTTACACCTCTCTCCACCCACTCTCCCTTTTATTTTGGTATCACTTTCCAGATACTTCTTATCTAGACCCCGACCAAATGACTCTTCTATTGAAAGCTCACCTGTAGGAATTTTTATAGAGTCCTTTAAGTTCCACCTTAAGCTCATATTCTCCGGTAATGGATCTAATGAATTATTTTCTAGAACTCTTATCTCTTTTGAAGAAATGATAATCTTGCTCTTTGTAGAGTGGTTATGTCTCTCTATATTTAAAATTGCAGATCCTTCTGATGGCGTGGCTATTGAAGAAAAAATTTGATTGGCTTGGCCTGGGGAAAGATGGATATGATTAAAATTTTTTAACCAAAATGAAATTAGGTTTTCCTTCCGCTCATCTGATAAAGACTTTAACTTTTTAATATCTAAAACCTCTTTAGAGAATTGGATTTTATTTAAATCCTCCAAAGCAACTTCTTCCAGAACCTGCTGAGCTTTTGTTGCCTCAATCGATATCTTATTAAAGGACTTATGAAGATGAGGCCACCTTTTCTCTACTTCAGGAACGATGTTATTTCTTATTAAATTTCTTGAAAAGTATGATTCTTTATTTGAATAGTCTTCTATCCAATCTGTCTTATGTTTCAAGGCATAATCATGCAGTTCTTCTTTTGTATTCTCCAGAAAAGGTCTATAAAAATTTATAGAACCGACAGTTGAAAATTTCTTTATTCCTTGCAGCCCTTTAAGACCTGTTCCTCTGAATAGTCTAAACATGATGGTTTCAACCTGATCATCTAAATGATGGCCTGTAACAATAACTTCATTTGTGTTTGTCCATTCCTCGAAAATTTCATATCTTTTATCTCTTAAAGATTGTTCTGATATTTTTTCTAGTTTATCTAATCTCCATGATCTGAAGTCTATATCTAATTCAGAAGCTTTTTCTTTGCAAAACTGTTCCCAACTGTCCGAATCTTCATTAACGCCATGATTGACATGCAAGGCGGTAATTTTATTTTTAAACTCAGGATAATCTGATAAAACATTCAATAAAACAGAAGAGTCTAAACCTCCTGAAAAAGCCACGCCAATCTGTGAGAAACTCTCTAGATACTCTGTATCGATACTAAACTGAACCATTAAATAGAACCGTAACTCATCAATCTCTCGTATCTCTTTTCTAAAAGTGTATTTAAGGGAGTGCTAGTAAGTTGATCTAAACTTCTCATTAGTACTTTAGATAGGTTTGATGAAGCCTGATCATAGCTCCGATGAGCTCCACCAAGCGGTTCGGGTATAACTTCATCAATTAAACCCAAATCAAGAATACTCTCAGCATTTAATTTCATAGCTTCAGCTGCTAAATCTGCCTTTGTAGAATCTCTCCAAACAATACTAGCGCAAGCTTCTGGAGAAGCAACAGAGTAAGTTGAATGTTCGAGCATTGTTATATGGTCTCCAACTCCTAATGCCAAAGCTCCTCCTGATCCACCTTCTCCAACAACATTTACAATTATTGGGGTTTTTAATGAGGACATTACTCTCAAATTATAGGCAATTGCTTCACTTTGACCTCTTTCTTCGCTGTCAATACCAGGATAGGCTCCTGGGGTATCTACCAATGTAACAACTGGCAGCGAGAATCTTTCAGCAAGTTGCATCAAACGACACGCCTTTCTATAACCTTCTGGTTGAGACATTCCAAAATTATGAAGGATTTTTTCTTCGGTAGATCTTCCTTTCTCATGACCTATAAACATGACTTTATATTCACCGATTGATCCTATACCACCAATGACCGCTCTATCATCAGAAAAATGTCTATCTCCATGAAGTTCATCAAAATCATCTGATATCCTTTCAATGTAATCTAGAAAGTGTGGTCTCTCTGGATGTCGGGCAACTTGAACATTCTGCCAAGGGGTTAAGTTCGAATAAATCTTTTCTGTTGTTTTCATTATTGATTCATTCAGTCTTATGACTTCTTTTTGTATAGACTCTTCATCCAGTTCAGAATCTTTAAGATCTAAGACCTGCTGTTCGAGATCTGCTATGGGTTGCTCAAAATCTAAGTAACTCTTTAACATTTTAAAATTTAGTTTATGTGAGTCTGAGTATGATAAACGAACTCTACGTTTTCTGCCCCAAAACGTTTATCTAAAGCCTTCACAGAAGAATCATCAAGTTTTACTGAAAAATTACTTGGAAGCGCTATATCTGCCTTCGCTGAGTTTCCTTTGTAAGAAATCAACACTGTATTTCCTTCAGAACTATTAGCGATTTCTTTAAGAGAATTAACTACTGAGTAAGTCTCTTCAGTATTATTTTCTATATTTATTTTTATATTTTTTATGTATTCACGACGCGCCTCATCAAAGGTCAGAATCCTCTCAGCTATCATTTTATGTTTCACTGAATCTGAATAATCATCCTTCTCTATAATGCCCTCAATAACTAATACCTGCCCCTTCTTTAAAAGGTTTCTATATTTCTCAAATACATCTGCCCAAATAGAAACTTCAATCTTGGCAGAGCCATCATCAAGAGTTGCAAAAGCAAATCTTCCTCTCTTTCCTTGGCGCACATTAAACTGCATCAAGCATCCTGCTATCCTCTGCTTATGAGTCTCAGATTGAAGTTCAGAGATAAAGAAACCACACATTTTTCTGACCTCTCTCTTTTTATTTTCTAATGGATGAGAATCTAAATAAAAACCAAGGGCATTCCATTCAGCAGATACTTCATCGAATTCTATATTCTCATCAATTTCCTCTTGAGAAGGAGTAACAATTTCTTCCCCAAAGAGATCTTTTATATTGCTTTTATGTCGTTCGGAGGCTTGCTCAGCATTTTTTAAGCATGAATCAATTCTTCGAAAAAGGTCCTCTCGGCTTCCTAATGAGTCCATAGCCCCTGAACCAATCAGGGTTGTAAGAATTCGTTTATTGACCCTGTTAAATCCAACTCTCATACAAAAATCATACATATCCTCAAATCGCTTACTTTGTCGTTCAGTAACGATTTGTTCTACTAATGACTCCCCTATACCCTTTATCGCTCCAAGTCCGTATAAAATAGTAGAAGAATCAAGATCTTCAAATCTATAAGAGCTTTTATTGATATCTGGGCTTAAAACAGTTAAGCCAATGTTTTTACAATCATCAACGAAAAGCTGAATATTGTCTGTATTACCTAAATCACACGAAAGAACTGATGCCATAAATTCTGCTGGATAGTGCGCTTTTAACCATGCCGTCTGATATGCAATCAAGGCGTAACCAACTGAATGGGACCTATTGAATCCATACCCTGCAAATTGCTCTATCTGATCAAAAAGATTTGCAGCATAACGTTCATTTACATCTTTTTTTACTGCACCTTCTACGAAGGTAGATCGCAAGCTTTCCATCTCTTCCTTCTTCTTTTTCCCCATAGCTCTTCTTAAAATATCAGCCTGTCCAAGTGAAAATCCAGATAACTCTTGAGCTATTTGCATAACTTGTTCTTGATAAACAATGACTCCATAGGTAGTGCTAAGAATCTTTTTTACAGCATCATGTCCATATGTCACCTCTTCTTTTCCGTGCTTCCTATTTATATAGGAATCAACCATATTCATTCCCAGTGCACCAGGGCGATACAAGGCGTTCATGCTTACAATGTCTTCAAAATCATTAGGGACTAGTTGTTTTAAATAATCTCTCATACCCCTGGATTCAAGTTGAAATATACCTGTTGTTTCTCCTCTTTGTAAAAGCTCAAAAGTTTTAGAGTCCTTTAAAGATAGATTTTCTATATCAATTTCTTCTCCTTTGTTTTTCACCTTAGCATTAATTCTTCTCACAGATTGATCTACGATGGTCAATGTCTTTAGTCCTAGAAAATCAAATTTAACTAGTCCAGCCGACTCAACATCGCCCATATCAAATTGCGAAGCAACTGTACCCTTATCAGAATCTAAGAAAAGTGGAGTGAAGTCAGTTAACGCTGTAGGAGCTATCACAACACCCGCTGCATGAGTTCCTACACTCCTTGATAAGCCTTCCAACTTAAGAGCCATATCAAAAACCTCTCTAGATTCATCAGATTCTTCTATCGTTTCTTTAAATTGTTTTTCTTTATAAGCTTCGTCAAGACTTATACCAAGAACATCAGGAATCGCTTTAGCTAGACGATCTCCGAAACCGTATGGCTTTCCTAAAACTCTTACTACGTCTCGTAAAACAGCTCTCGCGGCCATAGTCCCTCTTGTACTAATTTGAGCTACAGAGTCCTTTCCATACTTATTAGTAACATACTCAAGAACCTTATCCCGACCTTCTATACAAAAATCAATATCAAAATCAGGGTTACTCACCCTTTCTGGGTTGAGAAATCTTTCAAATAAAAGGTCGTACTTAATTGGATCTATTGCAGTTATACCTAATGCATAAGCGACGATAGAACCAGCCCCAGAACCCCTTCCTGGTCCGACAGGAATTTCATTTTTTTGAGCCCAATTTACGAAATCTGCAACTATAAGAAAGTAACCAGCGAAATCTAACTTACAAATCATATCTAGCTCGTAATCTAATCTCTCGTAATAAGTAGGCTCGTGTAATTCGTAAGAATCTATAGATTCTTTAATGTCCTTTATTCTTTTGGACAACCCTTCTCGAGAGATTATTCGAAGGAATTCTTCTCTTGAATGCTCTTCTGGGACTTCAAAATCCGGTAGGTAAAACTTTCCTAATTCCAAATCTATATTGCATTTTGAAGCAATACGTACAGTATTTAATAGAGCTTCAGGTATATCAGAAAACAGCTGTATCATCTCTTCTTTACTTCTTAAGAACTGCTCTTCCGAGTAATTTTTGGGTCTTCTAGGGTCGTCTAGGGTTTCCCCTCTCTGTATACAAACTCTAGCTTCGTGGGCTTCAAAGTCAGATGGAGAAATTTCTGGGTCAACGGCATTTAAAAATCTGACATTATTAGTAGCTACAACGGGTACGTCTTTCCTTGAAGCTATCCTCAGTACTGAATCATTATATTCTTTCTCGTTAGCTTTTCCTGTTCTTTGAATTTCTATAAAGAAATCTTCTCCAAATATAGTTTTGAAAAAGTCTACTCTTGATTCAGAGAGTTGATCATTGCCCGCCAGAACAGAGTTTCCTATATGACCTTCCTGACCACCTGAAAGGGCTATAATTCCCTGGGAAAACTCTTCTAACCAACTAAAAAGAACAATGGGATCTCCATTAACTTGCCCTTCAACATAAGCTTTAGAAACTAGCTTTGTTAAGTTTATATATCCTTGTTTATTTTTTGCCAATAATACCAATGGAGCTGCAACAGAGTCTTTGTCTTTTGCAACGTAAACTTCTGAACCGACTATGGGCTTGATGCCTTGTTTCCTTGCTGACCTATAAAATTCAATTAAACCGAAAAGATTTGTTAAATCTGTTAATGCTATCGAGTGGTAACCTAATTTTACTGTATGATCTACAAGCTCATTAACTCTTATTATGCCATCTACTAAAGAGTACTCAGAATGTACATGTAGATGGACAAAATCTAAATTTTCAACTTGGTTCATTTATTTTCTTTACAGGTTTAAAGCTTAATCTATGTTCGCTTGTAACGCCGTATAATTTTAATGCTTCTAGGTGCATCTTTGTAGGATAACCTTTGTGTTGTTTGAAACCATATTCAGGGTATTTATCATCAATTGCTTTCATATAGTTGTCTCTACTTACCTTAGCAAGAATTGAAGCAGCCATAATATTTTTTTTTGATTGGTCTCCTTTCACTATTGTTCGCACTTTACACTCAGTTTGAGGCGCATGTTGTCCATCAATAAGTGCGATATCAGGAAATATCTTTAAACCTTCAATAGCTCTTTTCATTGCTATTAAAGTTGCTTTTAAAATATTTACCTCATCAATTTCTTCGGAAGAGCTTATCCCTATTGACCATGCAATGGCTTTTTCTTTAATTTCTTGAGCAATTGACTCTCTTTTTTTTTCTGAAATCTTCTTCGAATCATTTAGTCCTTCAATTTGTATCTCTTTATCTAATATTACAGCAGCAGCAAAAACTGGACCTGCCAAAGGGCCTCGTCCTGCTTCATCTACACCCGCTTCAATCAATTCAATAACTGTAAAATTTCTTGAGAGGCCTTGTTTACACCACCTGCCCTCAAATTTTCTTTTATATGATTAAATTCTTCCAAGAAGGTTTCAAAGTCTTTTTCTTTAACTGCTTCGACAGAAGCAATAATATTGTCAATTGTTACGTCTGCCTGAAGTAGTTCTGGGAGAATCTTTTTTCCTGTTATTAAATTTGGTAGGGAAAAAGAATCAATTTGTAATAAAGGCTTAATGATGAAATATGAAAGCCAACTAGTTCTGTATAAAGCTATACAGGGTGTGAAAGACAGAATTGACTCAAGTGTCGCAGTTCCTGAAGTCATTATAGAAAGTTTAGATAGTTTTAGAACTTCTTGAGAATTGCCATAAGAAACGTTTACTAATCCTTCTAAGTTCTCTTGAAATAATTCTAAATGATCTTTATTAGATAATGGCATAAGGAATTCATATTGGGGATTTATTTCTTTTAATTTCTTCGCTGCTCTAACCATTAAATCGCCCATAGATAATATTTCTGATTTTCTACTCCCTGGTAACAACGCTATGGTATTTTCACTTTTTCTATCAATTTCTTCTTGTTTAATGTCAATTTTATAAGCGAGTGGATGTCCCACGTAGCTCTCCTTAATTTTTGAACCTTCATAGGCAGATCCTTCAAAAGGAAATAGGGTCACTACTAAATCTATAGATTTTTCCATAGATTTTATACGTCCTTTTCTCCAGGCCCAAACTGACGGACTGACATATTGAACAGTTTTAAGGGAGGAATTTCTTTTTAAAAACTTTGAAATAGGAAGATTGAAATCAGGAGAATCAATGCCTATAAAAATATCTGGTTTTTCTTTCAATAGATAGTCTTTTAAACCTTTTCTTAGTTGAAGTAATTTTTTTAAATTTAAGAGAGGCTCAATTATCCCCATTACAGATATCTCATTCATATCAAAATAAGAATCCAAGCCCTCAGATATCATCTTTGAACCCCCTACTCCAACAAATTCAATTGAGGGATTGAGAGACTTTAAGGATTGCATTAAAGGTGCCCCTAATTCATCACCCGATTTTTCACCGGCAACTATAGCTATTTTGATTTTTGGGTTTTGGCCTCTTTCAACCATTAACGAGATATGCCTCTCGTTGAATCTTCTATAGACGAGAGAAAAAGATCAACTTCTGAGAACTCATTTCTTAATGATTTAAGTTCTTTCACAGCTTCCTCAACTGTTAATTTTTTTCTGTAAATTGACCTATAGGCAGACCTTAATGCCTCAATACTTTCTTTAGAATAACCTATTCTTTTTATACCTGTTACATTGATACCGAAAGGTTTGGCAGGATTGCCCCTTACTTTGACATAAGCAGGTATGTCTTTATTAACTGCACTACCCATAGCACAAAAACTATAACTTCCGATTGAACAAAATTGGTGAACTATGGCATAGCCTCCTAAAATAGCTCCATCCCCAACAGTTACAGAGCCAGCAAGAGCTGCTTGATTTGTCAAAACGATGTCATCTCCCAATACACAGTCATGAGCAATGTGAGAATAGGCCATAATAAGGTTTCTATTTCCTATTAATGTATCACCTCTGTCTTGAACTGTACCTCTATGTATAGTGACACCTTCTCTAACAATATTGTCATCTCCAATAGTTAGTGTTGTTGGTTCATTCTTATACTTCTTATCTGGACTCCCATCTCCTAAAGTAGAAAATTGGAAAATATGATTTCTTTTACCAATCTTTGTAGGACCTTTCAAAATTACATGTGATTCAATCCTAGTATCTTCATCTATTTCAACGTCAGGGCCAATAAGGCAAAAGGGACCTATTTCTACTGAATCGGCAATAATTGCTGTTGGATCAATTATAGAAGAAGGATGTATCATGATTATTTGGGCCTATCCGCACATAGTATAGTGGCTTTGGCTACTAAGTCCTCTTCAACAGTAGCGAAACAATCAAATTTCCATATACCTTTTTTATTTGTGATCACAGTAGAATTCAAGATAAGTTTATCTCCAGGAATAGCTGGTCTTTTAAAACGTAAGTCATCTGCTCCTACAAAATAATATATAGACCCATCTTCTGGTCGTTTATCCATAGTTTTAAATCCCAGAATACCTGATGCTTGAGCCATTGCTTCTACTATTAAGACACCAGGCATTACTTGTTTTCCAGGAAAATGTCCCATAAAAAAAGGCTCATTTGTAGTTATATTTTTATAAGCTTTTATTGATTCTCCCAAAACCATATTTGTTACCCTATCAACAAGTAGCATAGGATATCTATGAGGTAAAAACTCTTGGATTTCTTCTATATTTATTTCAACTTCCATTTTTTTACTTTTTTGTTATTTCTCGAAGCTTTTTAAAAGCAACGGCATTTTTTTTCCAATCGGAATTTTTCATAAAAGGTGTTCCGGATGAATAAAAGCCACTTTCTTTGATACTTTTAGTAATTAAGGTCATCGCGGTTATGTGGACCTCATCTACTATTTCAATATTATCTACTACTGCACTGCATCCAGCTAAAGTGCAATTCTTTCCTATTTTTGTACTTCCAGCTATCGCACTATTTCCCGCTATGGCTGTTCCTGAACCAATAGTAACATTGTGGGCAATGTGTACCTGATTATCTATTTTGACATTTCCACCAATGACAGTATTGCCAATAGAACCTCTATCTATGGTTGAATTTGATCCTATTTCAACATTATTACCAATTTGAACTTTTCCTAAATGCTCAATTTTTACCCATTCGTTATTATCTTTCGCAAAACCTAATCCGTCGGACCCAATTACCGCTCCAGAATGGATAATGCAATCTTGTCCAATTTCAACCGAATCATATAATGAGACGTTTGCATGAACTATGCTGCCTTTTCCAATCTTACTTCCTTTTCCTACAAAGACTCCTGGCATCAAAATTACATCATCTTCAATAACAGCACCTGCAGAGATAGAAACAAAATTTGCAACAGAAGCTGAATCAGAGATAGAGGAAGAGCTGTCTATGAAAGCAAGTTTTGATATCCCCTCTTGTGTGGAGGTTTTTTCCTTGAAAAGTTTTGTGCAATTTGCATAAACTAAATAAGGGCTAGGGCAAATAAGTTTGTTCCCATCAAATAACTTTGAAGTCTTTGAATTGCAGATAACGGCCCCAGCTTTAGAAGAAGCTAATTGTGGAACATAGGCCTCACGAGCTAAAAAAGAAACTTCGTTGTCAGTTGCTTCAGTCAGTGAATTAATACCAATTATTTCTTTATCGGGATTACCTTCAAGTTCAGCACCTAGTAATGTAGCGAGCTGAGATAACTTAAAGCTTTTTGGGGAAGACACGAAAACTAGTCTTCTTTTTCATTCATAGCATCGATAACTTCTTGTGTAATATCGAAGCTTTGATCTGCATGCAGAAGCATCTGCTGTTGACCGCCGCTATTAATCAGTAGAGTAATTCCTTTTGCTCTTATTAATTCAGTAACTATGACTTGAAATTTTTCAGCTTGTTCTTGAGACAGTAGTTGTAGTGTCTGGTTTCTGAACTGATTAGTCTTTTCTCTTAAAAAATTAATATCTTGCTGGAGAGATTGAAACTTTTGAGCTGCATCTTGCTTCTCTTCGTCAGACATAGTTGGTCCATCTTTCTGAGTCTTTTCTTGTATTTCTCTAGCTTCTGTAGCTTTAGCCTGCAGCTCTTCTACAACTTCTTTCCACTCCTCTGAGTTTTCTAGCTCCTCAAGTTCTTTTTTTGCAACATTGGTGCTAAAAAGAGCGGCCTGAGGGTCTAGGGTAGCTATATTTAAATCAGCTGAATGAAGTGTAAAAGTAAATAAAGAAGCCGTTATAACGACAAAAAGAGTTTTAAAAGATTTCATAGTTTTTCCCATTAAGTACTAGTCGGTGAATTCTACAGTTTTGTTGAGTAATTTAGTAGCATTATGCATATCTAAAATTGTGTTCCAATTTCAAATTGAAAATTTTCGGTCTCATCTAGAGGCCCCTCATTTGAAGGAGCAGCTATTGCTAGAGACATTGGACCTAGTTGCGTAATCCAAGTTACACCAACACCATAAGAATATCTTAATTCACCAAGATCTAGTTCGCTGCAATTTATATTTGACTGATCGAAACCACAATCTTTAGAAAATACATTACCAATATCAATAAAGAAAGAGCTTCTCATAGATCTTTGATCATCAATAAAAGGTAGTTTGAATATAAAATCAAAACCACCTTCTACTAGGTAAGCTCCACCAATCGATCTATCATCTCTGTAGTATGAGTATGGATTGAGAATAGGATTGCCATCTTCACCCAATATTGGATTGCCTTGATTATCTAGATAGTATTGAGATGGTATAGCTCTAGGTCCTAGAGTATTTTGTTTAAACCCTCTCACAGAACTTATTCCTCCAGAGTAATAATGCTCAAAAAACGGAGCAACTTCAGTATCTCCATATGCTTCTAACATTCCGAGCTCTCCTCTAAACCCTAAAACAAATCTCCCATCAAAAATTGGTTTGAAATATTTATGTCGATAAGTTGCTTTTGTATAAGTTAAAGAACTTCCTGGAACAGCAACCTGAAGGGCTAAAGATTGAGACTGACCTGCTGTAGGAAATAAACCACGATTGAGTGTGACCTTTGACCAAATAAATTGTGTTTTAAAAACTTCAAATTTAGTCCCCTCGGATTGTGTAAATGCAAGGATCTGAGAAGCAGGTGTTGAACCTGTATCTATACTTGTATTATCGTAATTCAAATTTAGACCTATCCTTTCTATATCGCTTATAGGGAGGCCAAACTGTATCCCAGCACCAAAAGAATCAGATGTATAACTTGCTATATTGAATTGCCCGTAGTCAGACTCTCTAAAATAGGCACTATATCCTCTGCTGACTCCATCAATATTGAAGTAAGGCTCTCCATAACTAAAGGAGTAACTTCTTTGCCAAGTACTATCATTAATACCTATTCCTATGGCTCGCCCAGTGCCAAAGGCATTATTTTCATTATAGTTTAGACCCAGAACCAGGCCATACGCTCCATAGCCCAAACTTCCTCCAATTGATCCTGAAAACTCCTCTTCAACACTAAATTCAACATCTATTTGATCATTAACTCCTGGCACAGGAATGGTTTCAGACTCCACTTCTTTAAAAAAACCTAATCTTTCCAAACGTAATTTAGAATTTTCAATAAGATTATTTGAAGCCCAAGCACCCTCCATTTGCCTCATTTCTCTTCTTAAA
>Ga0181580_10002651_pt1 | contig 14542 bp, 14 predicted proteins | sample 071ome_23_FD_132413 | JGI IMG/M metagenome (GOLD analysis project Ga0181580, IMG submission 132413) | Coastal salt marsh microbial communities from the Groves Creek Marsh, Skidaway Island, Georgia - 071403BT metaG (megahit assembly) | ecosystem: Environmental > Aquatic > Marine > Intertidal...
AAAAATCGTTCTAAGGGAACCTTTTTTTGGAGACTTTTTTACAAGACCAAAATGATTTTTAGCGAAATTTTAATTTATTACCATAAATGGTTTATATTTTATATTTTTGCTCGAAAGTGGCAAAATGTTTTTTTGTAAAAAAGGCACTATTTTGTAAAAAAGTCTCCAAAAAAAGGCACCCTTAGGAAAATCGGGGTTGTTCTAATGGTGCCTTTTTTACAAAAATGCCCAATTTCTGCTCGTTTTTTTGCAAAAAGGAGCACAAAAAATGAAATTCTGCTCGTTTTTTTGATTTTTTTTATCTTACCATATATAGTAACAAAAATCAAAACTAATCAAAAAATTGAGACTATATAAATTTTTTTTTCAAAAAAAAAGTGTTAAAAAGTGTTAAAATTTGCGTTTTTTTTTAGTTTTTTAAAAAATATTTTGATTACCAATAGTCGTTTTATTTTTTAATTATTTTTCTTATTTTTAATTTTTATGGTAAGGTCAAAAAAAAGACACGTCAAAAAAAAGTGTTAAATTAAGACCACGCCAAACCACAATTTTTTAAATGTTTTTTTGCGTTGTTATTGTATTGAAACCAAAAATTACATTTTGCCCCCTCAAAAATGGGTCAAAAATCACTATTTTTTCCAATTTTTTTGATTTTTTTTTGATTTTTTTTTCATGATTTTTGGCAAAAATCTGTAAAAAAGGCACTATTTTGTAAAAAAGGCACCATTAGAACAGGTACCATTTTTCTAAGGGTGCCTTTTTTTGGAGACTTTTTTACAAAATAGTGCCTTTTTTACAAAATAGTGCCTTTTTTTGGAGACTTTTTTTTCTAACTATTCAAAAAAATAGCTTAAATATTTTTTCTATTTTTTATATAGATGGAAAAAAACGAGCAAAAACGAGCAAAAAAATACAAAAAACGAGCAACTGAAAAAAATAAATATGTTTGTGAAAATTGTTATTATATTACCTCTCGTCATTCAAATTACCTTAGACATATTGAAACCAAAAAACATTTAGAAAATCAAGAAAAAGTGTTAAAAAGTGTTAAAAGTGTTAAAAAAACGCCCAACCCAACATTTAAATTCTATTGTGAATATTGTGACTATAAGGCATCACAAAAGTCTCATTATGAGAAACACTTAAAGACTAAAAAACATATAAAAAAAACGAGCAACATAGGGAGAAAAAGTGTTAAAATTAAAAAAAAAGTGGAAGTAAACACTGAAAAAAAATCTGTATCACATCAATTGTTAAAAGAAGAATATGAAATTAATTTATTAAAAGATCAAATAAGCAAAATAATAGAAAGTCAAAATGAAATTAAAAAAGAAACCAATACCATTAAAAAGATGAAAAATAAGCAAAATATCATTTATAATAATAATATATCGATTAATGTTTTCTTGGATAATTATTGCTCAAATGCTCAACCAATACAAGATTTTATAAATAACATATCATTTAAGCTTTGTGATATAGTTAATAATAATGAATTAATTGAAAATTTTATTTCTAAAAAAGTATTACAAGGACTAGAAGATTTACCAGTAACCGAAAGACCAATACATTGTACGGATCAAAAAAAGAAAAATTTTATTGTAAAAGATGAGAGAGACGGATGGGTTAAAGATATAGCAATGGATAATAATAGCAAATTATATACAAAAGTAGACCAACTACATAAAAAAGCGTATATTGATTTCTATAAGGAATATGATAAAGAAAACCCATTACCTCATGATGGAGACAAAGAACAGTTAAAATTCAATATTTCATCACAAATCATCAATCAGAAAGAAGATACAAATAAAGTGATTATAAAAGACATTGCTAAAACAGTAGATATATATGACGCATTAGATGGAATGGATAATAAAATGATAGAAAATGAAGTAGATATTGATTGATAAAATATAGTTTATATGTTATCAATTATTCGTCTTTATGAGTAGCATTATTAATACTATTAATTAATTCATTTGAATATATAAGACCACCTGGTTTATATGTATTTATCGATTTATACTTATCATTATTCGATTTTTTAAGTATGCCTTTTGAAGTGGTATTTTCTGGAGCATTTTTCAACATTAAACTATTGGGATTACTATCATCTTTTTCTTTTTTTTTCTTAATTACATTACCAAAGCCATCAATAGATATACCTTGTTCTTTTTTTATAGCAATACGTTCGTAGTCAGGAATATAATGATTCCAAGATATAAATAGTAGATTGGGATAAGTATATTTCATTATAAATCCATTATCATCTAGCTTTTCCATTAAATATTGCGTACAAAGTTGTATATTATACTTAGGTAAACCTAATATAAATTCAGGTATAACAAACCAACAACATTTCATATTGTTTCTTTGACGAGATGTTAATTTTATTTTATTATGAACACGTTGTAATATTTTTTGATATACTTTTGTTTTATTATTATTGTTTGTTTTATCTTGTGTGAATAATTCATCAAGATTTAATTTTTCTCTAAATATATCATCCATTAATTTTTAATTAGATAAAAAACTTATAATTATATCGTGTTAATATAATTATATGATAAAATATATTTGTTTACCATCAGGAGGATTAAATATATTAAAATTTCTAGGTTTAATTCATGGATTTATAAATCATAACATTATCGATTTAAACAATGTAGAGGGATATTATGGAATATCAGCAGGATCCGTATTATCATCTATATTGTGTTTAGGTCTAGAATATGAAACTGTAGTAAAATATTTTATAGAAAGAACTTGGCACAAGATATTTAATGTTAATAATATTCAATTAATGAATTATTTCACAGATAAAGGTATATTTAATAAAAAACATTTAATTCAAATGATAGAACCATTGTTTAAGTCAAAAGGTTATGATTTAAATACTGTTACAATGAAAGAATTTTATAATTCTACAAATAAAAAACTATCAATATTTGCTGTTAACGCGTGTTCATTTGAAATAAAAGAATTTAATTATGAAACTACTCCTGATATTTTACTAATTGATGCTATATATTTTAGTAGCTGTATACCTTGTATTTTTAAACCGTATGAATATAATGGAATATGTTATCTAGACGGTGGTATATGTTTAAATTCACCATTAGATATATGTTTAAGTAATGAAAATATTACTAAAGATGAAGTATTTGCTTTAGAATGTAATGAAATACATTCAGTTACTAGAAATATAGGAGTAAATGATAGTTATTTTCCTTATATTCTTAAAATTATAGATAAGCTACATATTCATGGAGTTTCGTTAGTTAAGAATACAGATTGTAAATATTTTATGAGGTTTAAAGTTATTGATTATAGTAAATTAGATTTAAATATGTTAATCAATTCAGAAAATATGCGTAAAAATATATATTTAGAATCAATTGACGAAGCAAATCAATATATTGAGTCTATAAAAGATACAAAAGACGATTAGTTTATAATTTTAAAACATGTGATATAAATTCTTTTAAATTTTCTATAGTTGGATTAGCATCAAATTCATATACAACATACTCCATAACAGGTCCACCTGCGTTTGTTACTTTTTCTTGTTTTCTTAAGTAAATAGATGGGAACCCTTCAATTTCACCGCTTTTTTTAACCAATTTTTCCATAGTTAGAAAATCAACATTATTTTCACTTACCTTTTTAAAGTCAAGGCTATAATTGCTAGATGGTGACCACTTTTTGTTTTTATATTCATCTTCAATAGTATCCCATACTTGGTGTAATTTTTTTCCTGTCATACTTTCTTTATTTGAATTTGGACACCAACAAGCCCAGAATAAATAAATAGTTGCTGGTTTTTTAGGACCCTTTAAGCCTTGTGGTTTTAATTCATTTTCAATTGTTTCATCAAACTCATAATTGGCTCTATATTCCATATCTACTAATTGTGGTTGTATATAATTTACATAAACAAATACAGCCGCGATTATAAAAATAACTAATAATACAACCCATAAAATTATTTTTTTTTTATTGTTGCCTACAAATTGTTTTACACTTTGCTTTACACTTTCCATATACAAATAATCATATTTTTTTTGAATAATTATTTAACGAATTTAAACATATTAATTAAATTATAATAATGATAATACTAAATCAAAGTAAAACTAAAAATACAATAAAAATTATTGATGTTCATGATAATATATCTACAAATGAGTATTATAAAAAACTATGGAAATCTAAATATAATGTTGACTTAACAAAAAAAACAACATTCTCTAAAAATTTGGTAAATTATTTAAAAGGTGAAATAAGTTATATTAAATAATTTGTAGTAAATTATAATATCGATATATATTAATGGTAACCAAGACGAAACGTAATATAAGGGTAAAAAAAAATAAAACAAGAAAAAAAACATATGGTAAAAATGATTTTAAAAGTAAAGATGGAATGTTAACTTCTGTATGGGGGCCTAGTTTATGGCATTATTTACATACAATGAGTTTTAATTATCCAGTAAATCCTACAGATGTTCAGAAAAAATATTATAAACAGTTTGTTATGTCTTTAAAATATGTATTGCCGTGTAAATACTGTAGAATGAATTTGCGTAAAAATTTGAAAGCAGTACCTCTAACAGATACCGCGTTGAAAAATAGAGACAACTTTTCTAAATGGATGTATGATTTACATGAACATATTAACACAATGTTAAAGAAAAAATCCGGACTTAGTTATGAAGATGTAAGGGAGAGATACGAACATTTTAGAGCTAGATGTAGTGAGACTTCTGTTGATAAAATTGTTCAAGAACTTAAAAAAATTAAAAATAAAAAAGAAAAAGGATGTGAAACACCTTTATATGGTCATAAAGCAAAGTGTGTAATTAAAATAGTTCCAAAGGAAAATAAAGAAAAAACATTTCAAATGGATAAGGCCTGTATAAAAAAAAGAGTTGAAATATAAAATTAATGAATTTAGTATTAATTTTATATAAGTTTTTGTATAATTGCCCGTAATATTAGAAAGAAGAAAAGCTAGTTAATCGTGGTATAAATCCGCTAGATGGATTTGTAGTTTTAACATTACCCATTTCATGTATAGGCGGTGTAGGTGTATTTTCATTTAAAAATCTAGGGTCTACATTTACTACATCAGCTGCTTTTGGAATACCTTGATTCATAACATTACTTACTTGATTAGCCAAATTAGCATTTAGTTTTGGTGTTTTTAATCCAGTGTTAAACATTGGGTTATCTAACACATTATTAAATTGTTGTGTTTTTGTTTGAGGAGCATTAAAATTAGAAGAGTCTTGAATATTAGGTTGTAAATTAGCATTAAGGGATGGCATATTTATATTTGGCAATTCATTTTTTAAATTAGCATTAAGGGATGGCATATTTATATTTGGCAATTCATTTTTTAAATCCTTGTTAATTTGTAAATTAGGGTTAGTTTTAATTGTTCTAATAAATTTATCCAAAGAAATATTATCTTGAATATTTAATAATTTCTTAACAGATTCATTTAAAGCCAAAGGATTATCCGTTTTTTTATCCTTTTTAAGCTCTGAATTAAAATCATCTTCATCTAAACAAGTAGGACATCTTGGATTTACAGCTGGAACAATTTTAGTTTTTAAAATATATTTATCTTCATCAACACCTCTGTTGTCTTTTAATTGATCAACATTATATTGTTGAATTGGGAAATTTCTTCCTAAATCACAAATAGCACGTGATTTATTCATAGGATCAACTCTACATTTAATATTAGTTTTATCATTCATATATTTAAATGGGTTATGTGCACCAATGCTCTTAATATATTGTTCGTTATAATATGATTCTTCATCTGGTCCATAATTGGAACGCCCATAAATACGATTATACATTTGATCCCATGTTTCTGATGTTCCAGTTCCGGTTTGTGTAGAAGCAGATGTATCTCTATTAGGAAAACCTACATTATTAATAGCAGTTATATTTACTATATCTAAAAGAGAATTATTGTTAAAATCTTTAATCTGTTTTTCCGCTGCGTCATTTTTTTTGTATTTAAATGTAACTGAATCATTCATAGAAACATTACCTCTTAAATCTAGAATTAATGTATTATTTTCAATGGTTACTTTATTAGGTTTTCTTCCTGCTTTATTATTAATTGAAATTTCAAAATCATTAATATCCAATGAATCATTTGGTTGTAATGTTTCATTAAATACTAATTTAAGTTTATTTGGATTTTTATGTTCAACTACAATTAATTGTAATGTTGGAGGTATATTATCAACAATATTATTAACTACAGCAATTTGGTCGATTGTATTTAATTTTGAATCGTCTATTTGTAATTCTGCTCCTCCCTTACTTACTGCTTTATTTTGTTGATATTTAATATGAACCGTTTGATCCTTAGCTATATCTTTATCTATTTTTAATGTTATTTGACTATTACTAATAATTTTTACTTCCTCTACCTTTTTAAAATCAGTGTCAATAGAAACAACCTTATATTGAAAGTTATTTTTAAGGTCACCTGGACTTCCTCGAACTCTAATAGGTTTTGAAAAATTAACTGCTAAAATACGAGGGTTTGTGTTTGTGGCTTCGATAATAATTCTATGACATCCTTTTAAAGAGTAGGGCGTTCCTGTAGAGGCACATGCTTCTGAAGTTGGATTACCATAATAATCTTTAGCGCATTTTAAACCACCAATTTCAAATGTTGTCTTTACTCTATTTTCAGTGTCAAACTCATATCCAGTCAAATCAGTAGGTCTTTTACATTCCGTAGCAAGATTTGTGGTTCCACTTGATGTAGCACAAAAACGTTCTTCTGTTTGTTTTGTAGGACAGGATTTACCATCATTTTGAGGCCGTTTTGTAATATTTAATGTTCTTGTTTGTCGAAAATTATTACAAGTGCTCCAATCATTCCACGAATATTCACAATCTACTACATCATCTCCAGTATTACCACTATTCATACCCGTATTTCCTTCAATTACACTAGAAGAATAAAATGCTAAAATAGAAAATATAATAGCTATTAATATTACAATAATTAAAGGTAAAAAGTTTTTCATATATAAATTATAGTATGAAAAAAAATATATATCTTTACAATTTATATATGGTAAAAACAAGAAAAGCAAGAGTTTTATTGCCTAAACTAAGGAAAATTAATTATAAAAACCGTAAACATAGTTATAAGTTGAAATTCACAGCAAAAAAGAGACGACTAGCTATTGATGAGGGGGTTGAAATGGAGAAGAAAAAAACGGGTAAAACAAGAAAAAGAGCCGCCATTGCAAAAAAAGGAAGATTCAATATATTGCGTATTTATAGAAAATATAAGAAACCAAAAGAATGTGAAATATTAACACGAGATATGAAATACATGGATCGAAAATATAAACTAGGAAAAACAAAAAACATTTGTAGTAAAAATAAAACAAAAAATAAAAAAAGAAAGAATAAAACAAAAAAAACAGGCGAAAAAGAAAACATAAAAAATAAAAATTGATATTAATATATCGTATGTATAATTACTATTCAAAATGTTAAGTTATATGGAAAAAGACCGTTTGGAAGTAGGTGTTGATGAAGCAGGAAGAGGACCGTTATTTGGGGCCGTTTATACAGCGGCAGTTATATTTCCACAAGAAGAAGAATATTTAAATCAGTATATAGTAGATAGTAAAAAATTAACATCTCATAGAAAACGGTTGCAGGCGTATGATTATGTTAAAGAAAATGCCATAGCATATTCTACATTTGCCGTTGATGAAAAAATGATAGATAAATTAAATATATTTCATGCTACTTATTGGGGAACACATCGAGCACTGGATAATCTTGACATAATACCAGAACATATTTTAATGGATGGTAATAAATTTAAACCGTATAATAGAGAAGGCGAGTATATTCCCCACACTTGTGTAGTAAAGGGTGATGATAAGTATGCTTCTATTGCTGCCGCTTCTATATTAGCAAAGGTAGAGCGAGATTTATATATTGAAAAATTATGTGATAAATATCCAATATTGGAAGAACGTTATAATATGAGAAAAAACAAAGGCTATGGAACAAAAGATCATATGAATGGGATAAAAGAGTATGGTGTTACAAGTAAACATAGATTTAGCTATAAAATAGTAGAAGAGTATTCAACTAAAAAGAAAGTGGAATGTTTAAATTGATTACAATATTATAGATTATTATTGTAACATAATTAATATGTCGGCTTGGTATGAAATGAATGGACCTGGACTTGATGAAGTAATTGAAATTGTAAAGAATCATAAACATTTCAAAGATATAAACATGAAAAAATATAATGATTTAATTGAAAAGGTAGTTCAAGATGAATTTATCAAATACAGTGGGTTTGGTTCCTATAGAGGGTTTTATACATTTACATTACATACGTTAGTAAATAATGTAGAAATGGCAATATTAAATAAAATAAAATATAACATTGCGTTTAGAAAATTAACACAATCAACTATTATAAAACAATGGGTAAACCATATATTGTATAGAATGCCTGAAAATCGTTCTTTAATAGGATTACGTGTAAATAAACATAAAATTAATTTTAATAAATCTAGAATCGTATAACTTAATAAAATTATATAATTAATAAAATTATATAATTAATAAAATTATATAATTAATAAAATTGAATTACTAAAATATATACTAATTTTTATTAGTAAACATGAAAGTACTAGTATTTGACACAGAAACAACAGGACTTATCACTAATTATGGTGATTCTTTATATGATTCTCATAAATATCCCCATATTGTTCAATTAAGTTGGTTATTATTTGATACGGATTCTCATATAATAGTAAATGTAAGTGACCATATATTAAAGGTTCCTAATAGTGTTGAAATTAGTGAAGAGTCATCAAAAATCCATGGAATAACAAAACAGATTTCAATGGAAAAGGGAGAGAATCCAAAATTAGTATTACAAAAATTTGCCAATGTTTTAAAACAAGCAGATAGATGTGTATGTCATAATATCCGATTTGATAAACGAATGGTAAGAATTGAATTTATTAGAAACAAAATGATGGATTATATTTACAAGGGAAATCAAAGTTGGTATTGTACAATGTATAATTCTACCGATATTTGTAAAATACCGCGATATGATAAATATATACACGCAAGACAAATGTTAGAAAAATGTAAGAAAACCTTTGATGACAGATATAAATTAGCTGTGCGTGTAACTTATATGGATGAGTTGGAAGGTTTGATTCAAGATTTAAAATCAAGTGAAAAGGTAAAATATAAACCGCCTAAATTAATAGAATTACATAAATACTTATTTGGAACGGAACCAAGTAACTTACATAATTCAATGATAGATGTTTATGTATGTTTCCGTTGTTATTATAAAATACAGCATAATGCTGACATTATATCTATGTATCCCGAATTAAACAACCATTATAAAAAAATTTGTGGATTATAAATAAAAAATTATATAAAATATTATTTTTTATATAATTTAATAAATGAATAATCAATACATTATATTTTATATATTAAGAACCACACATTAAACATTCTTCTTCTTCATAATCATCATTATCTTGTTTTGCGTTTACTTTATCGGGTTCAACTGTAAACTGTTGTGGAGCAGCTTTGGCTTTTGTTCTTAAATAATATAATCCAGTTTTTAGACCTTTTGACCATGTATAAAAATGCATAGTGGTTAATTTATCATATGTTGGATTTTTCATCCATAGATTCATACTTTGACTTTGACAGATAAATTTACCTCTATCAGCAGCCATATTGATAATATGTTTCATTGGGATCTCCCATACTATTTTATATTTGTCTTTCAATACTTGGGGTATTTTTTTTATTTCTTGAATGGAACCATTATATTTTACCATTTGTTGTTTTGTTTCTTCATTCCATAATCCAATGTTTATTAGTTCTTTCAAAAGATGTTTGTTAATAATAATAAATTCACCGGCAATTGTTCTTCTAACATATATATTTGATGTAAATGGTTCAAAACATTCGTTATTCCCTAATATTTGACTTGTTGAAGCAGTGGGCATAGGGGCTAACAACAATGAATTTCTAATACCATTTTCTTTTATTTCATGTTTTAGTTTGTCCCAATCATACCTATCATTTGATACTTTTTCATTCCACATATCAAATTGTAAAATACCCTGACTCGCTGGTGATCCGTTAAATGAATTATATGATCCTTCTATTTTTGCAATTTCCATACTTTTTTCCAAAGCGGCATGATACATCGTTTCAAAAATTTGTTTATTAACTAAAGATGCTTCTTCACTATAAAAAGGTATATTCATTAAAGCAAATGTATCTGCTAGTCCTTGAACACCAATTCCAATAGGTCTATTTCTAATATTACTTGTCTTTGTTTTCACGGTTGGGTAAAAATTAATATCAATTACTTTATTTAAGTTATTTGTAACTATTTTTGTAATTTTATGTAATTCATCATAATCAAATATAGGTTTTAATAATTCTGCCACTTTTGAGTAACCTCCAACCAAATCGTCGCCATCATATAATTGAGGAACCGTTTCAACACCATGTTGTTTTTTAAATGATTCAAAATCTTCTACTTCTACTTTTTCTTCTTTATATGATATGTTATTTTTCTTAAGCTCATTCTTCATCATTAAACACCAATTACAATTATTTTTAGTATAAATTTTAATATTATCAAGATGTTTAAATGGGATTGTAGGATTTTTTACAAACTTACTTAATGCTATTGATGCTAAGTTACAAACAGCAGTTTCATTTTCATCACTGTATTCTACAATTTCACAACACAAATTACTACTCTTAATGGTTCCTAAATTTTTTTGATTTGATTTTTTATTACAAGCATCTTTATATAAAAGATAAGGAACACCAGTTTCAGATTGACTATCTAATATTTTAAACCAAACATCTCTGGCATTAATTGTTTTCATTCCCATATTTTTATTTTCATATTCTTCATACAACGTTTTAAAATCATCGCCATAAACATCAGATAATCCTCTACATGTATCAGGACACATTAATGTCCATTTTTTATTTTGTTTAACACGCTCCATAAATAGATCATTTAACCATAGAGCATAAAATAAATCACGTGCTCTTGCTTCTTCGTCTCCATGATTTTTTTTCATGTCTAAATATTCCATGATATCAGGATGCCATGGTTCCAAGTAAATAGCGAAAGACCCATTACGTCTCCCACCTCCATTATGTACAACTCCATTATGTATCATATAATCATGTGTTTTTTTCATTTGTAAATCGTATAATGTTCCTTTATAATGTGATTTTGATATACTTGATATTCTACTAAACATTAAATTTTTATATGTGAAAAATTTTGTAAAAGAACCTTTTTCAACTTGTAGCAATTCTGAAATTTCCTGTGTTTTTGGAATACGCAAACAATATGAAATTTTCTTATTTTCAATTACATCACCATATTTACTTGTGTGTTTTTCACCTATTCTATCTCTAATATATCCACCAGTAGGTATTCCCATTCTTAATAAAATATATCTAAGTGATTCAGCTAAGTTTTTGGAAGTAGTATCAAATGTTATTTCATTTGATTTACAACCATCACTATCAATCATCCCTTTTACAATATATTTTGCTTTTTCAATAGGTAAATTTAACCAGTCACTATGAATCTTTTTTTCTTTATTTGAATCATATAATGTGCTATATTTAAAAGGTAATTGTAATGATTTGTTCCATGAAATCCTAGTAGTATTGTTTTCTTGTGAAATAAAGTATTCTACGAGTTTATTTGATAGATAATTTTCAATAAATTCTAAATTTTTTGATTTATTAGTAGAGTGAAGTGAAATGTATGATTGTGTAGAAGCATTATTCATTGAACCGTCTCCTAATAATAATCCATACATATAACAATCGTCAACTGTAATTTTTAAATTATCAACCTCATATGTAGGTCGTGTAAATATTAACATATCATCTTCAGTTAAGTCATTTGCATCAATCCATTCAGGTGTAATTAATTTTTTATCAAGTCTATTTTTAATAACTTCATAATTAACTCCTTTTTTTTGATTTTTTAAACAATATACAGGATGTTGTGGGGTAATAGCTAATGGTTTAAATGAAAGATTGTTATTAATATACAATATATCTCCTTCATAACTATGTTCCAATACATTTTCGATTGGTTCAGGTCCATTGGTTGTAAATATACTTGTTTTGTTTGATTCGCATAATTGTATTTCTTTTGGTCCTTCTGTTGTATAAATAGTTGTATCTGGAAGTACACATTGATCAACATAGCGCGCTGTATTATTAAATACACGCAACATTGGAACAATACCATTACTTGTTCCATTTGTTCCGCGAATATGACTACCTGAACCTCTAATATTATGAATATGCATACCAATACCTCCAGCCCATTTACTAATAGCAGCACAATCACCTAATGTATTATAAATACCTTTAATACTGTCTGATTCCATGGCAATAAGATAGCAAGAACTAAGTTGTGGTCGAGGTGTTCCAGCATTGAATAATGTAGGAGTTGCATGTGTAAAATATTTATTGCTCATCATATCATATGTTTCTTTTGCTTTTTCAAGATCATCTTTGTGAATACCCAATGATACTCTCATCCACATGTGTTGTGGTCTTTCTACAATAACTTTATTAATTTTTAATAAATAAGCTCTCTCCAATGTTTTAAATCCAAAATAGTCTAGTAAATAGTCTCTGTCAAAATCAAACCAAGATTGTATTGTTTCGTGGTTATCTTTTACAATATTATATAGTTCTTCAGAAATAATAGGAGAACGAATATTATGAACATCTGTATTGTTATATAATTTGTCTACAACATTCAAATAATTTTCATCTACCATTTTATGATGATTTGATATTAAAATTCTACTGGCCAATATACCATAATCGGGATGTGTTGTGGCCAATGAAGCGCATTGTTGAGCTGTAAGTTCATCAATTTCTTGTGTAGTTATATCATCGTATAATTGATCTATAATTTTTTGACAAAGTGATGTATAATTAACGTGCAAGTTGCTTTTCTCTTGACCAAGTGTTTTAATACGTTTTAATATTTTATCAAATGATACTGGTTCTTTGGTTCCATTTCTCTTAATAACACAATCTTCATATTTTTCAGACATTTGTAAAATAATATATTATTATTATTTTAAGTGATTATTCTAAAAGAATTAATTTATTACTTAATTTATAGTTTTTTTATCTAAATCAAAATTATATACTATATGAAAAGAATTTTTGAATATGTTTTATTAAGTTTGGCTATTTTAGCGGTGCTAATTATTAAAATGAATCGTGAAGGGTTTAGCAATATGTTAAATTATCCTTCGACATATAATAATTTGCTATTGAATAGTTTTAATCCTTCAGAAGAAAAAGGTTATAAAATTCAAAATTATTCACAACAAGTAAAAAATATACCAAAAACAGAAATGAGTAGTTATGCACAAGTTACGAATAATATATCTCCTGATTTGAGATCATCTCCTTGCAATGGAAAAGAACCATTTCCAAGTATGTGTTCTTCATTATATACTACGTACTAATAATCAAATCCAATTAACATATAAACATAATTAAAATAACTATTTTATTGATTATGTTTAAAAAAAATATAAGAAAAAAAGAAAAAATAAATCAAGTAATTTTAAATCCGTTATGTAGTGCTTTTGAAAATTATACAATGAAATGGCGACATGAGCCGTATTTAACAATATTTAATGAAGTTGGATGGAGACAAGTTCAAGTTCCCCAAACAGCGTATGTTATGAATAGAGATATTAATGATTTAAACTCTTATAATTTAAAATTAAAAAAATAATTATTGCAATATTATTTACACCTTGAGCATTAAATATTATCTGTATTTATTTTTATTATGATTTTATCTTTTTTTGTTGACTGATTTAAGTAGGAAAAGTTAAAATTATCACTTGTTATATCTGTTCCGTCATTATTGTATATAACCGGTTCTTGTGTTTTTATTTTTTTTGCTTGTTTTGGTTTTTTTTCCCGTTTATTAGGTTTTCTATGTTCATATCCTTCTTTTCTTTCTTTTACTATTGTATTCCAAGTTTCAATCATTTTAGGTAAGGCTTTATTATACCATTTTCTATTTCTAGTTACTAATACAATTGATATATCTTCAAGATACCAATATATATTTTCGATCCATGTTAAATTTTTATTTTTTTCCATTGTTTCATTATACCAAACATCAAAGTCTTGCTTAGATATATTTAATGGAGCATATTCATATATAGGTTCTTTATTATCAAAATATCTTATCATAATACCTTTTCGTTTACCATCTGCCGTTTTTGTGAATGAACCATCTTTCATAAATGCATCTTCATTATCATAACTTTTAAATATTGTTTCTAAAAAGTCACATTCATTTAAATCACAAACTTCCATTTGATGTTGCATTTGTATCCAATAATCTTTTTTTGGTATACCTG
>Ga0181580_10002653_pt1 | contig 14539 bp, 14 predicted proteins | sample 071ome_23_FD_132413 | JGI IMG/M metagenome (GOLD analysis project Ga0181580, IMG submission 132413) | Coastal salt marsh microbial communities from the Groves Creek Marsh, Skidaway Island, Georgia - 071403BT metaG (megahit assembly) | ecosystem: Environmental > Aquatic > Marine > Intertidal...
CAAATTTTGTAAAATTATTCCAAGTATTTTTATGGTTTTCATTATCCATAAAACTACTTCTGTCTTGCTTTAAATTTTGGATTAGTTTTATTAATTATGTAAACTCTACCCCTTCGTCTTACAAGTTTAGAGTTAAGATCTCTTTTTTTGATTGATTTTAATGAACTTTTTATTTTCATAATTTAATTGTTTATGCCGGCAACGACCTACTCTTCCATGCCTTAAGGCAAAGTACCATTGGCGCTGAAAGGCTTGACTTCCGAGTTCGGAATGGGATCGGGTATAACTCTTTCGCAATAATTACCGGCAGAGAGACTTATACAAATTTTTATTTATATGTAAACAAACTTTTATTGAAAAATAAGGCTAATTTTTTATTATTTTTTGAAAAATGAAGTAATAATTCTGTAAAAGATATACAGAGGTGCCAGGTAAATACTGATACTCTCCTTCAAGTTTTGTTTAAATGAGGATTTAAATTGATTTTCCCCTATCATTAAATCTTTATTAATAATCTGAGTAAACTTATTATGTAATTTTTTTTCAGTAAGTTGAAATAATAATAAAATTCTTAAATTTTTTGAATTATTTCTTGTACCTCTATGCCATATTGAATGATTTCTAATCACTACTTCTCCTTTTTGCATTTTCAACAATTTTCTTTTTTTATTTTTAAAAAATTCAAGAAAATAAAATTCCCAATATTTCATTTTTCTATTATGAGTATTTATCAATATTTCTGTTGGAGCATTACTTGTATCTATATCGTGAATAGCAACATTTAAAATTATTTTTTTTGATCTCAAAGGTCCGTCAGTATGAAAATGTTGATAACCTTTTTTTGGCAAAACAATGTTTCCTGAAAATTTTACATCAAAATCTGATATTTTTTTTCCAAATATATCTTTAAAAGTTTTTTTAAAACTTCTATTACACAAAATTTTCCAAATATGAATCAACTTCTTGCTAGGTAAAAGTTCTAAATTACCTGTTAAATATCCACCAAGTTTTTTAATTTTATCAAAATTTTTTAAATAAAATTCATTTGTTTCTTCAATAATTTCATCACATAGTTTATCAAAATTTTTACTCTTAATTTTGATATTTAATTTTATAAAACCATTTTTTTCAAAAAAAATTTTTTCTATTGAGTTTTTGGACATATTAGTTTCTAAATATAAAATTATAAATTATAATAATCAAATGTTTAAAATACCTATATTGCTATTAACTTTTAAAAGACCGGTAGAAACAAAAAAAATTTTAAATCAGATTTTGTCTATAAAACCAAAGAGAGTTTATATTTTTCAAGATGGTGAAAATACAAATTTCAAAAAAAAAGATAAAGATTTATACAACAAAACAAAAAATCTAATTGAAAATTACCAAAAACATAAATGTATTAAGTATATTAAATCTGAGAAAAATATAGGTCAAAGATTTTTAGCTGAAAAAGTTTTAAAAATAATATTTAAAAAAGAAAAACAGATAATATTTTTGGAAGATGATACTTTTCCAAAAAAATCTTTTTTTAATTTTTGCTCAACTATGCTTAAAAGATATGAAAAAAATAATGACATTTTTCATATTTCAGGTTGTAATTTATATAATGGAACAATTCAAAAAAAAGTAAGCAACAAGTCCTTTTTTTTTTCTAAATATCCACAGTTTTGGGGTTGGGCTACTTGGAGACACAAATGGAATAAACTGTATGAAGCTGAAATATCAGATTGGAATGAAAATAAAAAAAAATTTCTAGATTTATTTCAAACCAACATTGATGAAAAAAGATTTTTTGAGTTCTATATAGAGAATAATTTTAAGGGAAAACATATTGGGTGGGATATTCCTTGGATCTATAAATTAATCCTAAATAATAAATTGACAGTTTTACCAAATGTAAATACTATTAAAAATATCGGGTTTAATAGTAATCCTAGTGGTAAAGGTGCAAAAAAATTTAGAAATTTAAAATCATCTAATCTTAAATTTCCTCTAAAAATTGAAAATGTAGTCAGTTTAAATTCAACTTATGATAATTATTTACGCGAATCTTTTTATCACAGAAAGAACGTATTAAACAGAGTGTTAGATAAATTTAAAAAAGTTTTTAAAAATTGTTTTAACTAAAACCTATTTTCATTGTTCATAAAATCAATCCTCACAGTATCTTCCTCATAAGTTTTTTGATCTCTAGGATTCTTGCTTACAACTAATATTTCTGTTTCTTTAGTGTAAAGCATTGCATGATCGACCATTGGTCCTGTGAATAATAATTGGCCCTCAGTTACTATTTTTTTTTTTACATCCTCTTTAATATTAGTTTCTCTAAAAAAGTATTCAAACTCACCTTTTATAACATAAATGAAATGCCAATCTTTTTTGTGATAGTGATTTGCTCTCCATTGATCAGCTTTCGTATAGATAAGAGAAGCACTTTTCATATTAAGGTCACACAAAGGTTGAATAAAACCTCTATTATCACCAAATTTTTCTTTTAAATCGATAATATCAGCATTTAAATAATCTTTTTTATATTCATCACACATTTAATTTATCTCCTTTTATTTAAAAAATTTTTTTTTATAAAATTTCATCCTAATTGTGGATACATTAGATCGAATTTTATATTTTTTTATTCCTTTAATTAATTGATTTAATTCATAATTAAAATCAGAAAATTTTATATTCTTAAAATATTTTTTTAAATTATTACTCTTTGTTCTATAGTTTCTATTATCTTTATTATTTTTAATATACCCTATTTGATTTGAGGAACCTCCAAAATATTTTATCACCTTAAAAGCTAAATCTTTAATTTTTGAATTAAAAGCTACCAAATTAGTAATGAAAGAGGGAAATTTATCATTTTTAATTAATGATTTATAAATTTTACCTACATCTGTTAAAGAAATAAATGGTCTCCACTGATTGCCATCCCCATTTACAAATATTTTCTTTTTTAGAATATATGAATTTACAAATATGTTGATAACTAAGTCTAATCTTAAATTTTGTGAAAAACCAAACAAAGTTGAATTTCTTAGTATATTAACCTTAAAATTTTTATTTCTCATTTTATAAATCTCTTTTTCAGCTTTTAAATTAGCTTTTGCGTATGTGCTTAAAGGATTTGTAATTGATGATTCGCTAACTATTTTTTTATTATAACCATAAACTGCACAAGTTGAATTAAATATATATCTTTTGACACCACAATATTTTGCAATCTCTGCAAATTTTTTTCTTCCTTTGTAATTAACATTCCATGTATGCTTTTTATTCAATTCTGAACTTGGGTCATTTGGGATACCATTAAGATCACAAACAATATCTACCCCCTCAAAATCTCTAAATGATACACTTAAGATATCCTTTTTAATGAATTTAAGTTTTTTATTAAATTGAATTTTTTTTTTATTTTTAAATAACCATTTAAAGTAAAATTCATCATAAACGATAACATTATAATGTTTTAATAAAACTTGGGTAAGATAAGTACCCAAATATCCACCTCCACCAGAAATTAATATTGTCTTCATTTATTATTTTATTATTTTTTAAATATAAACGTTATATACATGTGTGTGTGCATGTCTGTAAAGAGATTGATTAAATCAATAATTCCAAAAAATTTATTGGAATTATATCGTGATATTAAAAATAAAAGAAAAACCTACTATGGTCATCACAATTTAGACAAAAAATTAAAAAAATATTTAGATTATGAAAAAGGTTTCTATGTTGAATTGGGAGCAAATGATGGGATTAGGCAATCTAATACTTTTTATTATGAAAAAAATTTGAATTGGAGAGGAATACTTGTTGAGCCGATTAAACTTAAATATCTAAAATGTTTAAAAAATAGATCATCAAAAAATTATGTTTATAACAATGCATGTGTTGGATTTAAATTTAAGAATAAGAAAATAAAGATGATTTATTCAGATTTGATGTCATCAATTGATGACAAAAATATAATTAATAAAGTAAATTCAAAAAAACATGCTCAGGAAGGCAAAAAATATCTCCTTGATAACGAAAAAATTGAGGAATTCTGGGTAAATACTAAAACGCTAGATGATATTTTTCAAGAAGTTAATGCACCTAAACTAATTGATTTTTTATCCTTGGATGTTGAAGGTTCGGAGCTGGAAGTTTTAAATGGAGTAAATTTTACAATCTATAATTTTAAATTTATATTAGTTGAATCAAGAGAAGATAATGAAATAATTAAATTTTTAAATAATAAAAATTACGATCTTTTAGAAAAAATTAGCAAAAGAGACTTATTCTTCACTTACAGAAAATTATAAAAGATGATTAATGTTGGATTAATAGGTTATGGAAGATACGGAAAAAAATACTATAGCAATTTAATAACAGATAAAAATTTTAAATTAATAAAAATTCTCAGAAAATCAAAAAAAAAGACTAATAATATTTTTACTAATAATAAAAAAGTATTTTTTAAAATAAAAAATATTAATCTTTACATCATCGCTTCACCAACAACTTCACACTATGAATATTTAAAAACAGCTCTAATTAAAAAAAAACATATTATAATTGAAAAACCATTGGTGAGTAAGTTTAATGAATTCATAAAAATTGAAAAAAAAATCAAAAAATCTAAACAAATTATTTTAATTAACCATACAGATCTTTATGTAGATGCCTACTTAAAATTAAAAAAAGAAATTAACAAAATTGGAGAAATTAAATCTGTTAAACTTGTTTATGGTAAAATTGATCCTTATTATTTAAGAAATATAAATAGTAAATATAAACTTCCACATTTTGAATGGTTACCTCATCCATTAGCAATAATAATAGACTTATTTAAAGATCAAAATTTTGAAATTAAATTAAATGAAAAAAGAAAGATTTATAATAAAAAATTATATCAAAATTTAAAGATATTATTTTCAGGAAAAAAAATTAATATAAAAATTAATTTTTCAAATAACTTTAAAACCAGAAAAAGAAATTTAGAAATTATTGGAACAAAAGGAAGTTTGTTTTATGAGGGATATAAAAAAAAAAGTTATTTTAAAAAAAATAAGATGGTAGATTATATACATTCAAGTGAAATTGATCCGATTAAAAATCTTTTAAATAATTTTAAATTAAATTATAAAAACAAAAAATTTTCTAATGATAAGGAGCTTATTTTTTCTACTACAAAGTATCTTTTTATGATTTCAAATAGTTTAAAAATATGAATTAATTATTTTTCCAATTTTGGTTTTGGAAAGGGTAAAATAAAAGAAAAATTATTGTTTATTTTTCTACACTTTTTCTTAATACTCTCATAAAAATTCCAGGCTAATACAATTATAGTATAATTCTTGTGTTTATTCATTTTTAAATAATTAAAATTTTTAATAAGAAAATTTTTTCCAGGAGTAAATTTATTTACCTTTAAATTATTATCATCAATAACTATTTTAAAGTCATCTCTAGATAGACCAAAAACATGAGTTAGAGTAGTTAGTTTGGCTGGTGCGCCATAGCCAATAATATTTAAATTTTTTCTTTTTAAATCTTTTATCATTTTCTTAAGCTTGGTTTTTGTTAGCTTTATTTCCTCATAAAAATTCTTATACCTACTTGTTAAAAATAAACCCTGGTAAACCTCTTTTTTTACTTGGTTTTTAATTTTACTAATTTTAACCTTATAAGATTTTTTATGTGAAACAAAAACTCTTATTGAACCTCCTTGTGCTTCTATCAATTGGAAATCAAATACTTCTAGATTTTGCATTTTAAAAAAATCTACTAATGGTTTTAAAGCATGATAACTCATATGTTCGTGATATATTGTATCAAATGTTTTTTTTTTCAATACAGTTGGCAAATATGAAACTTCTAAAACAAATACACCTTTAGTTGAAAGAAGATTTTTAACTCCTTGAGAAAAATCGTAGAGATTGGGTGAGTGTGCAAAAACATTATTTGCAGTTATTAAATCAAAAGAATTATATTTTTTTTTCATTTCAACACTAAATTTTTTACTAAAAAAATTAGTATTAATATCTATTTTTTTTTTTAAATTTAAAATTCTGAGATTTTGAGCTGGTTCAACGCCCACAACATTTTTAAATTTTTTATTTTTAAAATATTCTAAGAATGTTCCATCATTGCAAGCAATATCTAGTATTTTAGATTTATTAGTAAGATTGAACATGGAAATCATTTTTTTTGCATATTCAACAAAATGTTTTCTCAACACTTTTGATGTACCCGATACATACAAATAATTTTCAAACATGATTTTTGGATTAATTAAATGGCTTAATTGCAGGTGTCCGCATCTTTTACATAAAATACAGGATAAAGGAAAATAATACTCTTTTATATTTTTACTTTTTTGATAAGAATTTGCTAAAGGTGTTTTTTTAAAATCCAGTACCTTACTAAGACCTTCAGAAAAACATAATACACAGTTTTTTTTTTTAATTATTTTTTTACCTTTAAATCGAATTTGTGGAATTTTAAGCATATTCTTTATATTGAAATCCTAATAATCCAAAAATTAATCCTGAAATTCTACAAAAATACATTAAAACTTTATAAAAACTTCCTCTTTTTAAGGTAATTGTGCTTAATAAGCTTAATGTTAGCATAATGAAATCTAACAAAAATTTTGCCCCTAAAAAACTTAAACCAATCATAAATCCATATACTTTTTTGTAAATTAAATTAGATGAAGCTCCATATCTAAAATTTCTTTTTAAAAACCACAAAAAATTTTCTCTTTTATTACTTTTCTCCTCAATTACTACAGCTTTTAAATTCCACATCATTTTAAAACCTATTTTATTTAATCTTAAAAAAAATAATTGATCTTCACCACCAATATGATTCATTTTTTCATCAAAGTTTATTTTGGTTTCTAATACTTTTCTTTTTACAATACAATTATTTGTAGAAACCCATCTAACCTTTGATGCATGTTTTTCATTTCTAACAAGCAATTTGCTTTGCAAGGAGTTAGATTTGGAAAATTGTGGTCCTCCTATTATATCTACTTCATTTTTTTTAAAAAACTTTAACATCTCAATCAACCATTTTTTATCAATTTGAATATCATCATCAAAAAAGGCAAAATAATCAAAATTTTTAACACTTACTGAATTTAGATATTTATTTCTTGCGTTAGCGATCCCTTTTTTTCGTTCGGTCACTAATTTTATACTTAATTTTTCATTATATAATTTTTTAATTTCTGAATAATTTTGATTATCATTTATAGAAATCACTGTTTGAAGACTAATATTCTTTGGAACCTGCAAATTAACGACACTATTTAAAAATTTAATTAAGCTGGTTTTTCTCTTGCGTGTAGCAACAAAAATGCAAATTTTTATAACCATTAAGTTTAAAATAGTTTATTTTATAAAGTAAATTTTTAATATATTAATCTTACAAAAAATAGACTTATTTTTAATAATGAACTATCCGATCAAAAATTATTTAGAAAGTTTATTTTTAAAGCTAATAATTTCATTTTTACCAATATCATTTATTTTTGGCAATCTTATATTTCAATTAAACTTAATAATTATCATTATTTTATTTTTATCACACATAATTAGGTTCAAAAATCAGATTTATTTTTTTGAGTACAAAAATGAAATTAAAATATTTATTATAATATTAATTTATTTAATTTTTAATACCATTATTTCAGAAGATTGGACCCTATCAATGAGAAGAAATTTTTTTTATTTTGAATTTTTTTTAATTGTTTTGTCGCTGAGATACTTTTTTAATAATCAAGATGTTTTAAGAGGAGTCATTTTTAATTGGATTTTGATAATCTGTATCATATCTTTTGATGTTTTTTTTGAATATCACTTTGGATTTAATACTTTAGGTTTTACAAATGAAACAGGATACACAGGAAGAATTGCAAGCTTTTTTAAAGATGAACTAATAGTGGGCTTTTTTATATTGTCTTTTGTAATACCTATTTTTTCATATTTTTATATTAATAAAAAATTTAAATTAAGTATATTATTCATCTTATTCACTTCAGTTGCTATTTTTCTTTCAGGTGAAAGAGCAAGTTCTTTAAAAATATTAATTTCATTAATTTTAATATTTATTTTCTGGGATTATAAAAATTATATTAAAAAATACTTATTTTCATTTTTAATACTTTTAATACTATTAGTATCTTTTAATAGTAAAATAAATCAAAGCTTTTTTGTTCAACAAGACATAGTCTATAAATATTTTTATACTACATTAAATATACTCTCTTTCGAAAAAGAAAAATCTTTAAAAGAAAATCTAATTGACTCAAGATATCTTAATCAAAGCGTATTTAGTTACGAAATTTTTAAAAATAAAAGTTTTTTTGGTGTTGGGAATAAAAATTATTTTAGAGCCTGCAGAAAATATGTAACTGGTTATAAAAAGAATCATTGTTACACACATCCACATCAAACATACTATGAATTAATTTCAGAACATGGTTTAATCGGGAGTTTAATCATTTTTACTTGTTTAACGTATTTAATTTTTTTTAATGGTGTCAATAATTTAAGTAAAAAAAATAAAAAGAAGTTAAATATTTTTAGAATTTATTTAATATTAGCTTTTATACCATTAATACCCAGTGGTAGTTTTTTTTCAAGCCACATATCTTCTTTGTTCTGGATAAATTATACTTTTTACACAATCTATAGGCAAAATTTAATTACAAAAAATTATGAAAAAAATTAATATTTTATCCAGAGGAAATAAACTTAAATGGGGATATAATTTTGGATATTGGTCTCTTTTTAATTTTTTTAACGAAGAATTGTTAGATCTTGGTTATTCATTCAATTTCTATAATAAAATAGACTCAAGTTTTTTTGATTGTGATTATATTTTTGTAAATAATAAATTTTTTTTGGATAATTATAAGTTTAAATTAATAAACAAGTTTGATTTTTTAAAAAAATTTATTTCCAATAAAATTAAATTTAACGATATTGCTGAATATCTCTCGAAAAAAAATAAAAATTTAATATGGTTTGATTTGTCAGATAGTGCAGGTACAACACAATTTGAAGTCCTTCCCCATGTTAAAAAATATATAAAAGGACAATTATATAAAAACAAAGATTTATATAGAAAAAATTTATTCAGAAATCGTTATTTTTCAGATTACTACCAAAAAAATTTAAATATAGAAAAACATTTAAAATTTAATTTTTGTAAACTTAATCCTTACTATGATGATAAAGTAATTTTAGGTTGGAATTTAGGTGTTGGAAATTTTTTTGATATCATTAATTATAGTAATTGTGACAAACTGATTTGTTTATCAAAATTTATTTTCTTAAAAAAGAAAAAAAGATTATTTGATTATGCTCTTAAGAACAGAAAAGTAGGTAATAAAAAATTCGATCTTTTTTTTAGACTTAGTAACAGAGTGAAAAATGAAAAAAAAACTATTCATTATCAGAGACAATACGTAGATGATTTTTTAAAAAAAAAATATGATTTAAATGTTTTTAAAAATAAAATGAACCATAAAGATTACTTAACTAATCTTATGAATTCAAAAATTTCCGTTGGATGTTTTGGTTGGGGAGAAATTTGTTACAGAGAGTTTGAAGCTACTAGAATGGGAACTGCTTTTGTTTATCCAAATTTACAGTATATAGAAACATGGCCAAATATATTTGTTGATGGCGTAACTTACAAAAGTTATGAACTAGATTTTAATAATCTTCAAGACTCAATTGACTTTCTATTGGATAATGAAAATTCTAGAAATGAAATGGTTTATAATTCACAAGCAATATTAAAGCGAGTTTATTCGAATGAGGGGCTCGATTATATAATAAAATTTCTTAAACACTTAAATTAACTAATTGCTAATTTCTAAATGATATAATTGTTTTAGCAAAATCAAATAACAATATGTATATAAAATTGTATTAATAATTAAAAGTATTATTAGTCCAATTGAATTATCGAATAAATGGTATGTTATAAAAAAAACTAATAAATTATAAAAATTTATAATTAAACTAGAAATAATGTTAGTTTTTTTCTTATTTTTAAATCTAAGGATAAAAAATTTAAAAATAAGTTGATGAAAATGATTTGTATCAGGTTTTGATGCATCAGTTTTTCTTATTTTTTTTCTGACTATTGAAAATAAATTTTCAAATGCCGGGTACCAAAGAAGTGTTACTATAAACAATGCTGATATTTCTGAATGAGATCTATAAAAATCAACAAACACATAGCCTGCTAAAAATGCAACTAAATACGAACCTGAGTCTCCTAAAAAATTTATACCAAAGAGATTAAATGGAAAATTAATTACTAAGATTATTATTAAAGTTATGAGTAATGAATAATCATAAGAAATATTTTTATTAAATATAAATATAAACAACATACCAAAACTTAAAATGTAATATCCAACTACTAAACCATTTAAACCGTCAATAAAATTAGTCCCATTTATTATTATTAAAAAACAGTAAATTGTAAAAAGGTAAGAAATTATTTTATATTTTAAAATTAAATCTAAAAAGTAAATATCAGTAAAATAAATATTATTTTCAAAATAAAAAACAAAAAAACTTATTACTATTGTTTGAAAAAATATCCTTTTCACAGGACTGTTTATCAAATTTAAATCTGAAGTAATCCCGATAGTAAATATCAAAAAACAAAAAAATTTTAAATAATAATTACTTTCATAAAATATAAAGAGAAGCACTAAAAATGATAAGCCACCAGTAAGTAAAGTGCTTTTGTTATCAACCGCTAATTTTTTATGTTTTGAAAAAGATAAATTATCATTAAAAAACATCAATTTTTTTAAAACTAGATTCAAAAAAAAATGAAAAATTACACCAAAAATTATTTTTAAACTAAACAAAATCATAAATCTCTTTTTTGAATAAATCTTTTTAATAAATAAAATATTGATAATCTTAAAGTCAAATATATTGACATAAATAAATTAAATTTTTCATAAATGTAATATAATTTAAACGCATCAAATATTTTTTGCTTAACATTCGATGAAAGAGAAAATGAACTTTTTCTCCAACTACTTAAACTTTTATTAATACCTGATATTTTTACTCCACTTCTTAATAATTTTAACCATAAAGCATAATCCTCTTTAGTTTTTAAATTATTAAATAAATTCTTTTTAAGAATTTTTGTTTTGATTATTACAGTTGATAAACCTATATCACATGATTTTAATAGTTCGAAATATGATATTTTTTTTTTAATTTTCATTTTACCAATAATTTTATCTTCATCATTTATAATCTTGTAATCAGTGTGAGAAAATTCAGCTTTGATTTTTTCCATGTAATAAATTTGTTTTTTTAGTTTATGTTTTTGCCAAACATCATCAGCATCACAAAAAGCAATATATTTTGTTTTGGTAATTTTTATTCCTTTATTCCTTGACTCACCTACTCCTAAGTTTTTTTGATTAACTATGATTTTAATTTTTTCACTTTTAATTTTTTTTAAAAAATCTAAGTCTTTTTTATTTTCATCATCATAAATTATAATTATTTTAAATTTCTTATAACTTTGATTTAAAATAGATTTTATAGTTTTCAGAAAAAATTTACGCTTTTGATAAAACGGTATTATTATTGTAACTAAATTCATTTCAAAACTTAGAAAAATGATTTATGCAAGATACTATTATTTGATTAACTGAATTTTTTGGTTTCCAATTAAAAGTTTCAGATGTTTTATTTATATTTGACAAAGTTGAAACTAGTTCTTTGGAGTCTATTTTCTTAAATTTTAATTTTAAATTTTTTTTTATATTTGTGGGTAATCTTTTCAAAATTAAAGACAGTATTTCATTTAATGAATAGTTAAATCCCATACCTACATTGTAAATTTCTTTTTTATCAATTATATTTAGTTTTCTAATTATTTTAATAATTAAATTTAACAAATCATTTATATGGAGATAGTCTCTCTTTGGATAAATAAATCTATTATTTTTATTTTTAATATAAATAAAAATAGTTTTTTTTCTATTTATCTTTTTAAAAATTAATGGAAAAATTCTTAAATTTTTATCAATTGTTTTTTCTGAGTACTTTAGGTTTTTAATATATCCAGCGATATTGAATAGTCTTAAAATAATTAAATTTTTAAATTTTTTCTTTTTTGATATTAAAAATTTTTCTATTAAAAATTTTGTTTTACCATAGTTATTTTTTATTTCTGATATTCTAATTTTTGAATTTTCATTTTTTTTTTTATTTGAGTCTTTGTAGACATTAGAACTAGATAAAAAAATAAAATTCTGAATTTTTTTTTTTATACATTCGTTAATAAATTTTTTACTTTTTTTTACATTGTTATTAAAATATATTTTTTTTCTTTTTTCACCTTCTAAAACATATGCATAAGCAGCACCATGAATGACCGTTGTAATAGGATTGTTTGCTAGTAACTTTATTACTTTATTTTCATTCCCATAATCTAGTTTTAAAAACCGTTTTTTGTTAATAATATTCTTAATTGAACTTTTTGATAAGTTGTCAATTCCAATATAATTAATTTTTTTTTTCTCAAAAATGTGTGTTATATGTGATCCTATATATCCCGTTGATCCTGTTAATAAAATCATTTTACTTTTATAAAGAGTATTATAATGATTTCAAAAATATATTCTAAAATCTGTGAAAAAAATTATCTACTGGTCTCCATATTTGGGGCATATCGGAACAAAAAAATCAACTCTTAACTCAGCTAAGGGTTTATTTGTCTACGGTAAAGATAAATATGATGTAAAGTTGATAAATGCTATGGGTGAATGGAATGATGTCAAAGAAATTAAAACTCTCAGCTTCTTTAAAGATCTATACAAAAAATTGCCTCAGGGAGGTTTTTTAAAGAGTAGAATTTCTTATTCGATAATCTTTTTGTTTTCAATTGTTCCATTATATAAATTTCTAAAGAAAGATAAGCCTGATTATCTAATTGCCCACTTAATCACTTCACTACCAATATTTTTGTTTAGGATTTTTAAATTTAAAACTAAACTAATCTTAAGAATCTCAGGTTACCCAAAATTAAATTTGATACGAAAATTTTTTTGGCAATTATCTTCAAAAAATATTCATTTAATAACTTGTCCAAGTATTGAATTAAAAAATCAGTTGATAAATTTAAATATTTTTGAAGAAAAAAAAATTCTTGTTCTTTATGATTCGGTTATAAATATCAAAGAAGTAAACAATCAAAAAAATAATCCTCTATCAAATGAAATAACAAAAAATAATTATTTGTTAGCAATTGGCAGATTAACAAAACAAAAAAATTTTGATTTACTTATAAATGCTTTTTATGAATTCAATAAAATAAATAATAACTATAAATTATTAATAATTGGTGAGGGTGAGGAAAAAAAAAAAATTATTAATAAAATAAATTATTTAAAATTAGAACACAAAATTATTTTATTAGGTTTCAAGCAAAATGTTTATAAATATTTGAAAAATTCAAAGGCTTTCGTTCTTTCATCCCTATGGGAAGAAATGGGTTTTGTAATTATTGAGGCAGCGTCATGTAATACTGCAATTATTTCAAGTGATTGTCCAAATGGCCCAAGTGAATTTTTAAACTATGGAAAAGCTGGATATTTATTTAATAATAACTCTGTGGAAGATCTAGTGCAAAAGTTAATAAAATTTGATAAAGATGAAAAAAACATTAAGTATGCTAAAATTTTGTTAGCAAAAAAAAATGTTAAAAAATTTACTTTTTTTAATCACTATAAAGAATTAGAAAAAATTTTAAATAATTGATTATGAGAGAGATAACAGTTTTTTGTCCCACAATTGGAGTAGGTGGTGTTGAAAAAAACTTATATATTATTTTAAACTACCTTGTCAAAAATAAAATTAAAATCAACTTGTTAACATGTAGTTTAGATAAGAAAAAAAAATTTAATAAAAAAATAAAATTTATAGGACCATCAAATAATCGTTTTAAAGAAAGTCATCAATTAACAAAAATCATTGTTTGTTTATTTTTTTTTTTAAGAACAAATTTAATAAAAAAAAAAACTATTTTATTTTCTTTTCAGTCAAATATTTTTTTGATTTTATTTGCAAATTTCTTCAAACTAAAAATTATATCAAGAATTAATGCCTCCCCAGATATTTATTTAAGAAAAAAATTAAAAAAGTTTTTTTTTAATAAAATATATAAACTTTCAAATGTTGTAATTGTAAATAGTAATGACTTAAAAAAAAAAGTAAAAGAGTATATAAATATTAACTCAAGAGTTATTTACAATCCTTCCTTTAATAGAAAAAAAAATAAATTGATCTTAAAATCAAAACTGACAAAAAAAAATAATTATATAAATTTATTGAATGTTGGAAGATTAGTGCATCAAAAAAATCAAATTCTTTTAATCAAAGCTATGAAATATCTAAAATCTAAGTCAAAGATAAAATTCAAGCTAAATATTATTGGAAACGGGAATTTATATGAATTTCTAAAAAAAAATATTAAA
>Ga0181580_10002662_pt1 | contig 14519 bp, 9 predicted proteins | sample 071ome_23_FD_132413 | JGI IMG/M metagenome (GOLD analysis project Ga0181580, IMG submission 132413) | Coastal salt marsh microbial communities from the Groves Creek Marsh, Skidaway Island, Georgia - 071403BT metaG (megahit assembly) | ecosystem: Environmental > Aquatic > Marine > Intertidal zone...
CCCCTTCACCCATTCACCACCCTGATTCTCAAGTGACCATTCACCCATCCGAGGAAGATCGGTGACGAGGGTCCACACCTTGTCGGCCGAGGCGGCGATGTCGCGCGAAACGGATACTGCGTCGCTCATGATGTCACTCACCCACCAATTCTTTACGAAGTTCACGCTTCAAGAATTTGCCGCTCGCATTTCGCGGAATCGGCTCGTCGCGGAACCAGATCTTGGACGGAATCTTGTGCTTGGCGAGTGACGTGGCGAGGAACGAGCGCAAGTCGTCGTCGGACACTGCTTTGCCGGGGGCCAACACGATGCAGGCCGCAACCTCTTCGCCGAGGCGCTCATCGGGAACTCCGAACACCGCCGCCTCAGCGATCGCGTCGTGCCGATAGATGGCGGCTTCGACTTCCGAGCAGTAGACGTTCTCGCCACCACGGATCACCATGTCCTTGGCGCGGTCGACGATGTACACGAATCCGTCCGGGTCGATACGGGCGATGTCTCCGGTGTTGAGCCAACCGTCCTTGATCGACTCCGCGGTTGCCTCGGGCCGATTGAGATAGCCCTTGATCACGATCGAGCCCTTCACGCACAGAATGCCAGTCAGGTTGGGATCGCGAGGCAGGTCGTTGCCCTCTTCGTCGACCAGTTTGGCGTCGAGAGTGGGAACCACCGGGCCGCACGACGACGGCTTGGTGGTGTACCAGAGTGACGTGTTAGCGGTGATGATGCCGTGGGTCTCGGTCATGCCATAACCCGTCGTGGGCGTGCCCTTCTCGAGTTCCTTGTCGATCTTCTCGACGAGGTCGGGCTGTACAGCCGCACCGCCACCACTGATCGCTCCGATCGACGACACATCACGCTTCTTCCAGTCGGGGTGCATGATGAGTTCGCGGCCCATGGTGGGGACACCCGAGAAGTTGGTGGCCTTCTCACGCTCGATGAGTTCGATGGCGCGACCTGGATCCCACTTGTACATGAGAACGACAGCGCCACCGACCAGGGTGGCCGGGTGAAGAATGCAGTTGCAGGCAGTCACATGGAAGAGCGGTGTGGGCGCCATGAACACCGGCGACAGAGCCGGCGGTGAAGGGGGTGCTTCCGCCAGATCGCCGGCGGCCACTGCTTTGGCGATACCTGCTGTCGCCGCTCCGGTCATGGCCGCGATGTTCATCACGTTGTCGACCGATCCGCGATGGTGCAGCTGAGCACCCTTTGGGAAGCCCGTGGTACCCGAGGTGTAGAAGATGGTGGCATCGTCGTCCGGGTCGATGTCGGCGGGTGGCAACACACCCGGATCGGCCATCGCCATGACATCGGCCCAGCGGAATCCACCGGCCGGAACCGGTCGATCGGTACGGACCGTGACCACCGGTACGTCGAAAGCCTTCGGCATCTGTGTGAAGCGCTCGAGCCGCTCGTCGTCGACGATCAGCATCTTGGGTTGACTGTCGTTGAGTGCATACTCCATTTCGACTGGAGTCCACCAGGCGTTCATACCGACGCACGCCACACCGATCGACACACACGCCCAATAGGTGACGACCCACTCGGGGTAGTTCCGCGTGGAGATGGCTACGCGGTCGCCCCGCTTCACTCCGTTGTCGACGAGGAACTGAGCGAGCTTGCGCACCTGGGCGTGAATCTCGGCGTAGGTGTACGACTCGTCTTCGTACACGACGTACTTCTTGTCGCCGTGGGCAGCGGTCATCTCCCACACCACCCGCATGTTGGGCGGGGCGGCGGCGTAGGTCTTGACCTCGACCCCCCTCACGGTGGTGGTGGTGACGGCGAACGGGGAGCCGGGGCCCTCAAGTTCCTGACGGGCAGCGATGTAATGGTCGATCACACCTCACATCGTGGCCGATGACCCATGTCTCCAGCAACGTGAGAAGCCCGCCAAGGTCTCAATTCTGGTTCAGGCTCTCGACCGACTCGACTCGCCATCCCCGCCCCGACAGCCCGTCGTCGAGCCAGCGGCGCAGTGCCAGCGTGGCTCGCACGTCGTCGGCGTTGTAGCGCAGAAGTTTGTCAGCCATCGCCTGGTGTTCGGGATGATCGGGGTCGCAGGCGATCCGGTACCAAAGGATCGAGTTGGCCCCTCCGGCGTCGTCGGCATCCCACTCGAAACCGGAGAGCGGTGCCAGATCCTTCAGCCCGAGACGGCGCGTCGGCCAATGGAACCTCTTGGCGAGATCGTGCATGTCGACCCACCAGTCGTGCGAGACCAGAGCGCCGATCTGATCGACGGTCGGGACGTGCGGAGCCCCGTTGGCACGGATCGACGCTTCCTTCATCCGTGGAATCTCGGCGAAGCCACCCGAATAGCAATAGACGGCGATGGTCCGTCCCTCGCCCTCGACGCGCTCGACCGTGTGGTGCAACCACGTCCAGAAGTCGGCGAGGAGTCGGGCTTCCACCTGAGGATCGGTTCGGTCGTACGAGTGGAACGAGAGGTACTCGCCGTCGGTCCAGTGGCCGTCGGCGGTTCGCTCGCTGATCCAACAGCCGTACATGTAGACGATGTCGTCGTTCTCGATGTCGAAATCGATCTCGACATCGGCACGTGGAACCACGACCGGCGCCGAGTCACGTTTCATATAGGGACGGCCGTCGTCTCGCAGGAAGACACGCGCCGTATCGATGTGGGCCGCCAACTGCGAGTACTGGGGAACCGGATTCGATTCGAGGTTCACCGGGTCGAGCGCGGCGAGTTGCGGGATGGTCTCGACACCACCCTCGGCCAGTTTGCGAACGGCTACGACACCAACACCCTGCAAGAGCGATACGTGTTGTTCGGCGACAAGTTCTGACTCGCACACGTCGTGCCAACGACAGGTCTTGCATTCCTCCCGATACACGGGACGTGTGTGAGGCGGTTCTCCGTTACGCATGGCCAAGACAGCCGCCCAGCGCTCCCTCCATTCTCGGCGCGCGATGTCGAGGAGCGAGTCCTTCCCGTCGTCGAGAGAACGCCACGTGATGCCGAGATATCCGCCGTCGGAATCAGGATTGATGGTTCCACCCACGGCGTCGATGTCGGGCGCATGGCCCAGATCGTCGAGTAGCAACCAGTAGTGAGCCAACTGCAACCCGTGATCGGTCTTGGGTTTGCCGGTTCCGAGATCAGTTGGTGCAGCGACATCGAACCACGGCTCGGCCATCGTCGATACCGGCCACTGCTTTGCCTTGGCCGATCCTTCGAGTGGTTTGGAGTTCTTCACATCGACTGGGAGATAGGCCCACTTGCCGTTGGCCATCTTGTGGTCACTGAAGCGAACGAGAGCATCAGGACGACCACCTCGATGGTGCACCACTGGCAACGACGCACCGATGATCAGCCGATCCCCACGCGCCATGGCCGCTGCAGTGGCCTCGTCGACGTCGTCGAACAACCGCATCGACGAAACGCCATGGAGTCGAGACAACTCATCGAAGACCTCGGATTCGAAATCGAGACCCTCGTCGAATCGCATCTGCTGCTGGTCGTCCACAGGAAGTAACGCAAGGCCGTCGTAGTGGTCGTTGCGATCGTTGACCTCACGATGGGCGCACCCCACCACGAAACGCGATCCACCGAGGTCGTCCGCCTCGAGCTGCGAGGAATCGAAGTGGTCAGCGGACGACAAGGCCATGGTCTTCGTGATACTTCCAGAATTTGGTGTGCTGAGCGTGACCTCGGCCCACCACGTCGTCGCGACCGAGGGCTTGATCGGCGGCTGGAAGGTGGGTATCGAGAGTGTGTCCCACACCGTCTCGGGTCACGAAGAAGCACGCCGATCGATGACGCGACGCCATCACACAGAGTCGGCCGGTCTCCAGATCGAACGAACTCGGAACGAGAACTCCTGACAGCGGATGCACGGCGATCATGACTGGGCGTTGCAGACCCTGCCAGCGCTCGGGTGTGGTCACCCGAATGCCTCCGGACCCCCGAAGGTGAGACGGCAACGCTCGCTCGATGGCCGAATTCATGAGGTTGTGCGTCGAGGTGATACCGATGTCGTCCGGAGTGAGAGATCGTGGATCATCGCGTTCACCGGGCTCGGATGCATACACACATCGCAATTCGATCAACCGCTCGGCGAGGCGAGCCACCAACTCGGCGAGATCGGAATCGGGATCGACCACTGCTCCCGACATGTCGGAGGGATGGGCAAGCACGACCGTGGAAGACCTGTCGATCGCCCGAACAGCGCGATCGACGGGTGACTCGAGATCGAGAGACTTGGTCGGACGAAGGAACCGCTCCCCGGGAGCGGCGACTGGATCGAAGGCGAAGTCGTAGAAACCACGTACAAGTTCGACCGAATCGTGCGGAAGTCGCCAGCAGGTGTCGAGGAACAACTCGGTCGTGACCGCCTGCAGTTCAGGATTCGAGAGGATCACATCGGGTGCCGGTCGATGCGGTGCCACCGGCGAAACCTCCCATCGATCGACGTCGACCGACACGACCGGCGGAATCTGGCCCGGATCGCCGATGAGAACGAAACGAGCCGCGACGTCGCGCAGAGTGAGCAAGTCGGCCCAGGTCATCTGCCATGCCTCGTCGATGAACACCATGTCGTACGACTGGTCGTCATCGGTGATGGCCCACTTCGACACCGTTCCGACGACGATGGATGCACCATCGGGAAGTGCCGTGCGATCGGAGGTCACGAATACGTTCGGGGGCAGTTCACCCCGGTAACGCGACGACGAGAACCGTACGATGTCGGCCTGCGGATAGGCAGTGGCGATCTGCTCGCACAGGTCGTCGACCTGGTTGTTGGTCTGAGCAGCCACGACCACACGTAGTTCGGAGTCGACGACGGCGGCCAACGATCGCACGAGGTTGAACGACTTGCCCGAACCAGGTGGCGCCTTCACCACGCACAGACGTCCGTCGGACACGAGGAACGACCGGAGGTCGTCGACGACGCTCACAGATCGGCCTCGACCGACTCGAGAACGACTCCGTCGTCGTCGTAGGCCGCGTGTCGAGACGGCGGCGACAGAAGGAACGAGGTGATATCGCGGTCGACTTGCACTCGAGCCGATCTGATCTTCTTGCGCATCAGGCCGGCGGGAACGTCGGGAAGCAATACAAGAGTGCAACCGAGCCACTTCGCATCGCCCGACGCCCACTCGTGCTGAGCCGACGACTTGGCTTTCTTCCATTGCGGAACGAGCACCAGACGACGTTCGTCGAGGTCGACGTCGGCCACCTGAAGACACATCTTCGGATGACCGGCAATGGTCAGCGTCCTTCCTGATTCGATCGTGGTGAGGTCGGGGTAGGTGTAGGTGGCTTCCCACTGATCGCCTGCTGCCGAGGTCACGTGGGCGATCACGCCCTTTCCGGCCGCCAACTCCTCCCGTTGAAGTTCGCGATCGCCGTGCACCAGCAAAAAACGCGCTTCGTCGTGATCGGCCACGCGAGCGTGATACGAGCCGGCCGCCGCGCGCGCATTGTGATCGGTGAAAACGTTGGGCCAGAACGGAGGCTGACCGGCTGCCTCGTTCATGACTCGTTCACCCCACGCCACGTAGAACGACTTGGCACTGGATGCCACGAGTTTGGTGAGGCCGACGTTCGCTCGTCGGCGGTCGGACCGCAGCAGGGTGATCGCCGACGCGGTGAGCTTCCAGCGACGTTCGAGTTCGGCCGCCAGCACTTGGTGAATGGAGCGGGCCGTCGACTCGGAACGGCCGTCGCTCCACGACGACACCAGCGGCTGGAGGTCGCGCCGTTCGGTTTCGGGTTCGACCACAGTCGACACCGACAGGCGTTCGGCTTCGTGCGCGGCGGCCCAACGGTCGTCGCGTGAACCTTCCGCTTGCAACCAAGCCAACAGGTGACCCACATGTGACTGACGCACCGGTGACGTGGGGAACACGTATGCCGAACGCAGAGCATCGGTAGCCGTAGCGACTACTTGCTGACCCGGTCGTTGCGCCTCGAGAAAGAGCGCGTTGCACAGGTTGCCGAGTGCTCGTAACGAGACGACATCGGAACGTTCCCAGCGTGTACGCGCGTAGGCGGCGGCGAGGTACTGGATCATCTCGAGGTGAGTTGCTCCAGGTAGCCAGAGTTGACGCAACGACTGTGTCTGGAAACCTCCTGGACCGGAAGCGTGCCACTGGGGATGTCGAAAGTGGCGCAAGAAGATGGGGGCGACATCGATCATCATGTCGGCCACCAGATCACGGTTACGAGCTTCGGGAATCGTGACCACGGTCGGGCCCTCGGCCAAGGTTCCGACAGCCACGCCCCACGGGCGGGATTCGCCGCCCATGCGAAGAAACGCTGCGATGAGAACATCGTCGTCATCGGCTAGGTGACGATTGATCGCGGCCCCGCGCTCGGTGGGCCGACCGATGTGCCAAGCGTGGATACGGCGGATGGTCTCGAGATCGCCGCTCACGGAAGCTCCGGTAGGCCATCGTCGAGTCGGGCGAGCAGGTCGCTCTCGGCACGTGTTGCGGGCATGACACCGGCGAGAAGTTCGTCGACTCGTGAGAGCGTCACTCCGTTCAAGAACTTCTCGACGTCGTCGCCGAGCACCACACCTCGTCCGCCTTCGAGCGCGCGGTCGTAGCAGTATTCGGCCCGTTCACAGAATGTGAGACACGAATCCTGGAAATACGTGTCGGCGTGACTCACGAGATCGAGGAGTGAATCAGGATCGTCGTCGTCACCCGAGCCGTACTGGCCGTCGAGCAAGTGGGCCGACTCCTCCATGAGTTCGAAGCCCCGTTCGGCACGAGCAAGCTGATAGGTGAGGTCTTCACCGCTGCGCACGCTCGGCTGATTGGAACCTGGATAGGTGAGGACGAGGAAACCGGTGCGCGACACGTGAATTCGATCGGACAGTCCGAGGCCGGCCAACGTGACGTCGAGCGCGTGGACGTACAGACCCATCTGGGCGCGGGCCGAGGCGAGATCGTGGCGACCGGTGTGGCCACCCTGATCGGCGTAGGTCTTGATCTCGCCGACGGCGATCACCGGCATGGAGCCCGAGGTCTGCACGGCGAGAACGTCGATGATGAGAATGGCTTCGGGCAGCATGATGCCGCGGGGAATACGCACGGTGAGACTGGAGACGACACCGTCGAAACGGCGACCCTCGGCCAGAGTGGTCAGGAAGTCGTGGCCGCAGCGAACGGCATCGTCGAGATCAACCAGTGAGCCGCCGTTGGCGCTCGTGCGGTGATCGACGAAGTCAGACGACTTTTCCGAGATCACGTCGGCACGAACGAGTGCGTCGAGAAGGCGCTCTCCCCCGTCTCGCACGAGTCCGTCTTCGAAGGTTCGACCACGAGCCAGGGCGAAAACTGATTGCCCTTCACGGGGAGCGGACGGATTCTCGCGACGAGCGACCGCTCCCATCTTCACGTTGTGCACAGCTGACACCACGTTGGCGTGACACTGCGGATTACGGGCCCACTGCTCGAAACGACGCCGGGTCTCTCGGGTCGATCGTTGGTTCGTACCGCTCACGGGGCGACGGTACCAAAGGGGTGTGCGAGTCGATTGGGGTATGGTTCGGGCACACCTTTCGGGGGAAACGGTGTGAGGCAAGGGGCGTCATGACGTACGGCGGGGAACGGATCGACTGGGAGCCGGTGAAGAACTGGCTGACCGACTGGGATTGGCTCGACGACGGTTGGGGAGAGAACGCAATCGACATCTGGAACGATGTGCGCGAACAGTGTCCAATCGCCAGCACGGAGCGTTACGGTCGCGCCTTCATGCCGGTGACCATGGAGGCCGTGCGCACCATCGCCAACGACACCGAACACTTCTCGTCGATCTGGGTCAACGTCTCTCGGCCCGACGCTCCGCGGGCACCTGCACCGCCGATCACCAGTGATCCGCCCGAACATCACGGCCACCGCCGCCTGATTCTGCCGGCGTTCAATCCGAAGGCGATCGCCGCCATCGAACCCGAATTGCGAGCGTTTTGCCGTCGCCTGATCGCCGACATCGGTGAATCCCCCACCGCTGACGCCGCCGAGCAATACAGCCAACACATTCCGGTCCACGGCATCTGCATCATCACCGGACTTCCGGAGGCAGACGCCGATCTCTTTCGCGATTGGATCTACAAGAATTTTCAGCTGGGCCCGAAAGACAACACGGTTCGACTACAAGTGCTGACCGAGATGACTCAGTACATCGATGCTCTGCTCAAGGATCGTCTGAAGAATCCGCAAGACGACCTGTTGACGGTGGTGGCCAACGCCGAGATCGACGGCAAGGACGTCGACTGGGACGTGAAAGTCGGCTACATACGACTGCAGATCGTGGCGGGTATCGACACCACATGGAGTGCGATCGGATCGGGACTCTGGCACTTTGCCCAGCACAACGATCAAGTGCAGCGGCTGATCGCTGTCCCGAACGACCACGAGTTGTGGTCGGAGGCGACCGAGGAAGTGCTCCGCTACTACGCGCCGGTCACGATGGCCCGCAAAGTCGTGAAAGACGTCGAGGTGAGCGGCTGTCCGATGCACAGCGGCGATCAGACTCTCGTGACGTTCCCGGCCGCCAATCACGATCCGGCCGAATTCGAACGCGCCCACGAGTTCGTGCTCGACCGCAAGAACAACAGACACGTCGCTTTCGGGTTGGGTATCCACCGCTGCGCCGGCTCGAACCTCGCTCGTCTCGAAATGATCGTGGCGTTCCAGGAATGGCTACGCGCCTTCCCGAACTATTCACTCGACGCGTCGAAGAAGGTCACCTGGGCGAACGGTCAAGTTCGCGGCCCGCGCATCCTGCCCGTTCTGACCAGATCCTGAGGCTTCACGAGAAAAACCCGCGCAAGGCTGCAGCCATCTGATCGCGCACCGGCCTTCCAGACGGAAGCACGTCGACCATGCCGACCGACGTATGGGTGTGTCCACGGGCCTGGATGTGCTGCACCGGCACACCGGCCGCCTTCAGTGCTGCGGCGTAAGCATCACCCTCGTCACGCAGCGGGTCGTACTGACCGGTGACGATGACAGCCGGTGGCAAATTCGCCAGCGATTCGGCGAGGAGCGGTGAGGCCTTCGGATGCGACCGATCCGACGGATCGGCGTAGTGATCCCAGAACCAGTCCATCAACGACTTCGTGAGTACATAGCCCTCGGCGTTCTCGCGCATCGATGGGTACTCCTTCGATCCGTCGACGGCCGGCGTGAGGAGCAACTGTCCCTTGAGTGACGGCCCACCGTTGTCCCGTGCTAGTTGCGCGGCCACCGCGGCCACGTTGCCGCCGGCGCTCCATCCGGCCACAGCGAGACGCGTCGGATCACCACCAAGCGACGCCGCATTCGCTGCCACCCACTGAAGTGCGGCAAAGGAGTCGTCGGCCGCGGCCGGGAAACGATGCTCGGGCGCGTGCCGATAGTTCACCGACACGATCACAACGTTCGACTTCACACACAGTTCGCGGCACAGAGGATCGTCGGAAGTGTGACTGCCGATGACCCAACCGCCACCGTGGTAGTAGACGACCACTGGGTGCGGTCCTGTTGTGGGCGGACGGTAGAGCCGGTACTCGATGGGGCCGTCGGCGCCGGGAAGCATCCCGTCGATGATCTCCCCCACCTCAGGTCCGGGAGGCCGAACAGCTGACGACATCTCCATGAACATGCGCGCGTCCGGCGGCGACATCGATTCGATGGGCGGCAGGTTCAGCATGGCCATGGCGTCGAGAAGCATTTCGACGTCGGGCTGGATCTCACGCACCAAACCGTCGTTCGTCGACGACTTGCCCGAGCCCGCCAGTTCGAAACCGAGATAATCGCGTTCGCGTACCTCATCGCAGATCCTGCGGTAGCGGCCTACTCCACCGATGTACGGGAAGAGCACTCGCGGTTTGCCTGGAACGTTGGCTCCCATGTACCACGAGTTGGTGTCCTGGAAAAGTGTGATGTCGGCACAATCGGCGCAATGCTGACGCCACCCTTCTTCGGCCATCGCCGTGGGTTCGATGGTGTCGAGGCCCTTCGCACGCATGTCGATCAACGTGTCGCGGATCCATTCCACGTGCTGCTCGATCGACACCATCATGTTCGACAGCACCGATGGGCTGCCCGGTCCGGTGATCATGTACAAGTTGGGGAATCCCACCGACGTGAGACCGAGATACGTGAGCGGTCCGTTCTCCCATTTCTGCTTGAGGGTGAGCCCATCCCTGCCAGTGATGTCGACGGCGACAATCGCTCCGGTCATGGCGTCGAATCCGGTTGCGTAGACGATCGAGTCGAATTCTTTGGACTCGTCACCGAAGTCGATACCGGTCTCGGTGATCGACCGAATGGGCTTGGTGTTCAGATCGACCAGTCGCACGTGAGGCAGATTGAACGTCTGGTAGTAGTTCGTGTCCATGCACGGCCGCTTCGTTCCGTACGGATAGCCGCGTGGGCTGAGGAGTTCAGCAGTCTCGGGATCCTTCACGACCGAGCGAACCTTCGATCGCACGAACTCGGCCACCACTTCGTTCGCGTCGCGACTGGTTCCGGCGTCCATGAACGTGGCTCCGACCGACAACAACTCACCGCGCTGCCACGACTGCTCGAGCAGAGCATTGGCCTCGTCACGCGGAGTGGCGAGCGCCGAGACGGTCGACGGAGGAATCGGCACACCCGAGTACGACAGTCGCGCTTCGTCTTCGTAGGTCGCGCGGTCGGCCTTCAATCGAGCCACTCGATCGGCTGGTTGCGGACCGTTCAACGCCGGTACCGAGAAGTTGGGAGTGCGCTGGAAGATCACGAGTTCCTTCGCCTGTTCGGCGATGTGGGGGATCGACTGAATGGCCGACGAACCGGTGCCGATCACCGCCACTCGCTGGCCAGTGAAGTCGACACCTTCGTGAGGCCAGCGGCCGGTCACGTACACCGGGCCCTGGTATCGATCGGTGCCGGCGATATCGGGATCCTTGGGAACGGACAGGCACCCCGTGGCCATGACGTAGTGACGACACGTGATCGTCTCCCCCGTCGAGGTGCGCACGTGCCACCGTTTGGCAACCTCGTCCCATTCCGCACTCTCGACCTTCACTTCGAAGTCGATACCCGAGTACAGATCGTGCTTCTTCGCCACGAACTGCGCATACTCGAGGATCTCGGGCTGGGCGGCGTGTTTTTCCGACCAGGTCCACTGCTCGTGCAACTCCGGGTCCCAGGTGTACTGGTAGTCGGTCGTGGCGATGTCGCAACGCGCGCCTGGGTATCGATTCCAGTACCAGGTTCCGCCTACGTCCTTGCCGCTCTCGAGAACTCGCGACGTGAAACCGTTCTCACGCAACTCGTGAAGCAGATACATGCCGGCGAATCCGGCCCCCACCACCACGACGTCGACATCGCTCTTCGCCATACCCCTCGCACCCCCTGTCGTCGGTCCCCGACCGGCGACCGCACGAGTTTCGCAGATCGACCCCGTCGGCTCAATGTCGACCGGTGGGCTGGGGTGGGATCAGACGGCTCCGGTCCGGTTGTCGACGTGGGTTTCGATCAGTTCCACGACGTAGCCGTCGAGGTCGATCACGAAGGCGACGGTCACGGGCCAACGCTCGAGTCGGGTCGGCTCCATCTGCGACGTGGCGCCGGCGGCAATGCACCGGTCGTAGATCTCCTGACAGTTGTCGACGTTCATGTAGATCTTCCACAGGGCGAACCCATGGTCGATCGACTGGCGACCCTCGTAGCGCTCGGCGAGCTGGAGACGTCCTCCTCCCTTGTCGGCGGCGAGAACGATCTCGTGCACATCGGGTATCTCGGTGCGACTCTGCACTTTGAGTCCGACCGCCTCGGTGTAGAAACGCTCCGATTTTTGGATGTCGTCGACGTAGATGCAGTACTGCCCGACTGTGGTGGCCATGTCTCTCCTCGAAGTCAGAACGGATAGAGCGGGAAGTCGTGACCGGTCAGCCAGTGACGGCCGACCGACTTGGCCTCGGCCCAACGGGCGATCAGGTCGTCTTCGGTACGTTCGTCGGTGAGCTGCCCGAGATCGGTCGGCCGGTGACCGATGCGCTCGGCGATCGGACGCAGAGCCTCGAGGTCGAAACCGAACACGTCGGCTGCCGACTCGCCGAGCATGCGACGCGTCTCGTGCACCGGAATGTCGTGGAAGGTGGCCTTCAACGCCTCGAACGTGGCCGGCCACGTCCCTTCCGGATGCGGAAAGTCGGTTCCCCACAACATGTTGTCGATACCGATCTCGTAACGCATTCCGAGTTCGCGGCGCTTCACGTTGGCGAGACCGGTGAAGCAGTTGCGGTCGACGATCTCGCTCGGGAGCATGTCGACCTTGCCGGCGAAAGCTCCTTTGCCGAGTTTCTCGGCACCTTTTTGACCCATCCAAAGTCGATCCCACGACCAGAGCAACTGTGGCAGCCACCAGCAACCGCCCTCGGTCGCGCAGAACTTCAGACCTGGGAAACGCGTGAAGACACCTGACCAGAGCATGAACCACATCGGGCGCGCCGGAAACCACGTCACCTCGGTGACGTAGATGCCGAGGTGATCGCCGTACAGATCGCGCTCGGCCGAACCCGAATGCGTCACGATCGGCATCTGGTATTCCTCGCAACGCGCCCACACCGGGTCGTAGCGACGATCGTGATACGGAGCTTGATTGCACCAGCGGGCGGGAATCATCACCGCGCCGAGTCCGTTCTCCTTGGCCCAATCGATCTCGGCCAGCACATCGTCGAGATCACCCGTGATCGGGACGAGAGCCACGCCACAACGTCGCCCGGGGCTCGTGGCGACCAATTCGCTCAACCAACGGTTGTGCGCCTTCGAACCGGCGAGACCGAGTTCTGGGTCGAGATCGCCGGACAATCCGAGACCGGCGCCGAAGGGAACCGCCGTCCTGCTCTCGACGGCGTCGGCGTCGGGGTAGACGACCTCGGCCGCGACACCATCGGCATCGAGCGTGAGATCACGACGATCGGCGTCCCAACCACCGGCGAGCTCCTCACCGTGCTCGTCGAACCAGTTCTTCGCGAACTTCGAGTCGCGAACTCCCAATTTGGTCGAGGCTTCGATCAGAGCCTGTTGCTGCTCGAGGAACTCGTCGAGCTGCGACCAATACTTCTTCTCGAGGTACGTGCGGTATTGCTCGGTGGGAAGTCCGGCATGACTGTCGGCGGCGACGATCACGTACGGATCGTTCACCGAACCGTGATCGACCGATGCGGTTCTGTCTTCGGTGACGGTCATGGTGTTCCTCCTAAGCCGCGTTCTGCGGCGCGAATGCCGGACATTTGTACGCCTCGAGCGGAATCTCGGCTCGATCGACGAGGTGATGCACGTCGGCGACCTTCGGGCCGAACTTCGCGGCCACTGGTGCCAGGGCGTCGAGATCGAAGCCATACAGACGGGCGGCGTTGCCGCCCACCATCATCGCCGTCTCGTCGACCGGAACCGGACCGAAGGCCAGTCGCAGCGCCAGCTCGGAATACGGGGTGCTCGCTTCCTTGTGCGGATAGTCGCTTCCCCACATGATGCGGTCGATACCGACTTCGTGGCGGAGAAGAACTTCGTTCGGACGAATGAAACTGGCACCGATGTTGCACTGACGAGCCCAGTACTCGCTCGGCTTGGCCGACAATCCGGTCACGATGGCTCGACCCCATTCGGCCTCCTGCGATCCGGTGGCGGTGGCCATGCGATCGAAGAAGAAGTCGAGACGCTTCAATTCTTCGGGGACCCACGCCGTGCCCTGCTCGGTGAAGACCAACTGAAGATCGGGATGGCGATCGAGAGCGCCACCGACGACGAGGTGAGTGAGAGCCCGATGGGCGAACCACGACACCTCGAGCATGAAGATCACGGCGTCGAGATCTTCGGGGCCCATCGGCGGTGATGCCGATCCGGTGTGGTGGTTGAGAGGCATGCCGAGTTCTTCACACACCTGCCAGAGCGGCTCGTAGTACGGCTCGTACAACTGCGGTGCTTCGCCGCCGGGTGGTGTTCCAGGGAGCAGCACACCACCCCGCAGACCGTTGTCGCGCGCCCATCTCACTTCGGCGACGGTCGCGTCCATGTCGAGCATGTTGATCTGTGCGACACCGGCTCGCCGGCCGGGTGTCTCGTTGCAGAAATCGGCGAGCCAACGGTTGTGGGCTCGCAATCCAGCCCAACGCCGTTCGGCATCGGCTCGGGTCATGGCCGGCGGCTGAGTGGTGAGAGAGGACTTGGGATAGAAGGGCGGAACGGTGTTCGGAAAAATCACCTCGGCGACGATTCCGTCCTGCAGGAGGTCGCCGTCGCGCCGGGCCGAGTTCCAGTTGCGCGGGCCGAGATCACCCTCCAAGTCGGGATACGGGTTCTCGAAGGTGGCGGCCCAGGCGTCGAAGTCGTCGAGCCATTTCGATTCGAGATAGGGGCGATAGTCGGGGATGTCTCCCCCGGCATGACCGTCCGACGACACGACGATGTAGCGATCGTCTCCGGCGGCATCGGTGACCACAGCTGGTCTTGTCACGACGAGAACCCCCTCTGTTCGATCACGACACGACGAACGTATCAGTCGCGAC
>Ga0181580_10002673_pt1 | contig 14473 bp, 15 predicted proteins | sample 071ome_23_FD_132413 | JGI IMG/M metagenome (GOLD analysis project Ga0181580, IMG submission 132413) | Coastal salt marsh microbial communities from the Groves Creek Marsh, Skidaway Island, Georgia - 071403BT metaG (megahit assembly) | ecosystem: Environmental > Aquatic > Marine > Intertidal...
GAGCCCGCTGTTCAGGCGGCACCGCAACCCACCGCCCCCGCACCGGTTGCGGTGGGCGACCCCGACGGGCACGAGGCGTGGTGTGCGCTGGTGGAAACCTTGTTGCAAAGCGGCAGCGTGGCCGCGCTGGCGCGTGAGTTGGCCATAAGAAGCCAGTGGCTGGGTGTGCAGGGTGAGGGCGAGGGGCGCCGCTGGTGTTTGCAGGTGGAGCAGCCAGCGTTGGCCGAAGAAGGCCCCACACGCCGCTTGGAGCAAGCCTTGGCGCAGGCCGGGCACCCAGTGAAATTAATGGTTTCGGTGGGCGAGGTGCTTGACGGTGTGGCGCAGCGCCACCAGCGTCAGCAGGCCGCCCAGCAGCAACAGGCGCTGCAAACGCTAACCCACGACGCCGATGTGCAGCGCGTGATGCAGGCGTTTGGAGGCACAATTGTTCCCGGCTCCCTGGTGCTACCGGGGCAGTCCCCTAACTCGAAAGCGCAATAGGAACCGCCATGTTTAACAAAGGACAAATCGCCGGCTTAATGAAACAAGCACAGGCCATGCAAGAAAACTTAAAAAAGGCACAAGAAGAAATTGCCGCCATGGAGGTTGAGGGCCAAGCCGGTGCAGGCCTGGTTAAAGTGCGCATGAGCGGCAAACACCAGGTGCTGCGCGTCAGCATTGACCCTTCAGTTATGGGTGACGACCACGAGATGGTGGAGGACATGGTGGCCGCTGCGGTTAACGATGCTGTGCGTCAAATCGACGCCGAATCGGAAACCCGCATGGCCAAGGTCAGCGGTGGCATGCCGGGTATGCCACCGGGCATGAAGCTGCCGTTCTAGGGCGATTGTTGTGGCGCATGGCGTTGCGCTGGCCGCGCTAATCGAAGCCCTGCGGCGCCTGCCTGGGGTGGGTATTCGATCGGCCTCGCGCATGGCTTACCACTTGTTGCAGCACGACCGGGTGGGGGCCGAGCACATTGCGTTGGCGCTGCAACAAGCGGTGCAGCGCGTTCGCCACTGCAGTTTGTGCCATACGCTTTCCGAAACCGAGGTGTGCAGTATTTGCCAAGACCCCGCGCGCGATGACACCCGCCTGTGCGTGGTGGAAACCCCCGCCGATCAAGCTGCACTGGAGCGCACCGGGGTGTTTCAGGGGCGTTACTACGTGCTTATGGGGCGGCTGAGCCCATTGGATGGTGTGCAGCCGTTGGATACCGGCATGCCCGGCCTGATCGAGCGGGTGACGCGTGACGCGAGCGCACTTGAAGAGGTGATTTTGGCCACCAATTTCACCGCCGAAGGTGAGGCCACCGCGCACGTTTTGGCGCAAAGCCTAAAGGGCCTGGGCGTGAAGGTGAGTCGCTTGGCCCGAGGCGTGCCCTCGGGCAGCGAGCTGGAATACGTAGACTTGGGCACAATCGCCCACGCCGTGATTGACCGCCGTTAACGGCGCCGCTTGCCGTAATTACGCGGCAAATACACGGTTAGCCGCCGGTCTTTCGCCAGTCGGGTGTTGGTTCTTAGCTTATTCCAGCGCGCCAACGATTGTGCCGGTACCCCCAGCCGCCTGGCCATGGTGGCCACGGTTTCGCCTGCCTTGGCGCGTATGCGCATGCGCACCGTGCCCTTGACCGAGGTAAGCCTAAGCTGCCCGCTGTCGGCAATGCGCTCGGGCACATCACGGTTCAGTTTGGCGCTGCGCTTAACCAACAGCGTTGACCCTTTGCGCACCACCCGGCCTTTGGGAATGCCGCTGACTCGACGCAGTTGGGTTTCGTTCATGCCCACAGCGCGAGCGATGCGTCGTGTGTTCATGTTGCGTGGCGCCACGTACACCGTCCAACTCGCCAACGGCCCTTGGTGTTGCGTAAGGTTGCTGGAGAACAGCACCGCGTTTTCCCATGGCAGCAGCACCTTGGGGGTGCCAGCGGCCAAGATCACGGGGTGCTTGATCGATGGGTTGAGCGCGCGGAAGTCGTCTTCTGATACGCGCGCAAATGTGGCGGCCAATGCCACGTCGATGTCGCGCTTGATCGTGACCACATCAAAGTAGGGGTGGTTTGGAATGATGGGCAGTGCCACCTGAAAACGCGCCGGGTCTTTGATTAAATTGGCAAATGCCACCAGTTTGGGTACGTAGTTGCGCGTTTCGCGCGGCATGCGCAGGTTGATGTAGCCCGTGGCCTTTTTGGCGCGCTTGTTGCGCCTGATCGCGCGGCGCACGTTGCCCTCACCCCAGTTGTAACTGGCCAAAGCCAAATGCCAGTCGTTGAATTCGGCGTGCAGTTGTTCTAGGTAATCCAGCGCGGCGTTGGTTGATGCCATGACGTCACGCCGGTCGTCGCGAAAGTGGTTTTGCGCCAAGTCAAAGTGGCGGCCGGTGGCGGGCATGAATTGCCACATGCCCATGGCACGCGCCCGCGATACCGCCTGCGGGTTGAACGCGCTTTCAATAAAAGGCAACAACGCCAGCTCCATGGGCAGTTTGCGCCGCTCAACCTCTTCCACAATATAAAACAGGTAACGCTCGGCACGGGTTGTCATGCGCGCCATGTAGTCGGGGCGTGAGCTGTACCACACCTCGTGCGTTCGCACCAACGATGAATCCAGCGGCGGCAAGGCCATGCCGCCCCGAATACGGTCCCACAAGTCGGGTACGCCACTTTCTTGCGGGGCTTGCGGCGCCGGCGTGACTTGGGTGGATACGGGCGGTGCGGCGATTAGGCTGGTTAGCCCTGAAGCCTCGACCTCAGACTCGCCCCCAGGCGCTTGCGCCGCGCGTTGCGTTTGCGTGCTGCCTGCTGCTCCAACCTGTTCGGTGGGGGCCGGTGCCTGCACCATGGTTTGGCAACCAGCCAACAGCCAAGGCAGCAACGCGCCAAGCCAGACGCTGCGCGGTAGGGGATTGACGGTCATGTTTGGTTTTTCCATTCGCGCAAAACCGCCAAGCATTCGCTGGGCTCGGTGACGCCATGCCCCGCACGCTGCGAGGCCGCTTGTTGCACCGACGGCTGGGCCGTGCGCATAAAAGGATTGATTTCGAGCTCCAGCGCGATGCGGCTTGGCAGGGTGGGCTGCTTGGCCGCACGCAGCGTGGCCACTTGGGTGGCGTAGGCTTGCAAGGCTTGGTTGTTGGGCTCCACGCTGAGCGCGAAACGCACATTGCTTTGGGTGTATTCGTGCGCGCAGCACACTTGGGTGTTGCCGGGCAGCGCGGCAAGCTGGGCCAGGGCGCGGTGCATGTCTTGGGGGCTGCCCTCAAACAAGCGACCACAACCGGCAGAAAACAAGGTATCGCCACAAAACAACAGCGGGGCGTCGTGCCCGTTGGGGGTGCCCACGTAGGCCACATGGCCGGCGGTGTGCGCGGCGACATCCAGTACCTGCCAAGTGGTGTCCAACACGGTGATTGACTGCTGCGGCTGCACCGGCTGGTGCGCAAAAGCAAAACGCTGCGCCTCGCGTGCCGGCGCATAAACCTTGGCTTGGGGGTGGGCTTTGAGTAGCGCCGCCACACCACCAATGTGGTCGCCGTGGTGGTGGGTAATAAGAATGGTGTCTAGCGCAAGTTGTTGCTCGTGCAACGCTTGGTTAATCGGTTCGGCTTGCCCTGGGTCTACTACCATGGCGCGCTGGCCGTTGTGTAGGAGCCAGATATAGTTGTCGTCAAAGGCAGGGATGGGCAACAAGGTCATGTCGAACGAGATTATAAAGACGGATAACTGGTGGCACTCACCGGCGGCGCACACGCTGCTGGCGTGGGAGCAGCGCGTGCTGAACCAAGCGGTGGACGATGTGTTTGGTTACCACGCGGTGCAACTTGGGCTGCCGGTGCTTGACGCGTTGGCCGAAAACCGCATGCCGCACCGCTGGCGGTTTGGCTTGGGTGCCGAGGCGGCGCAGCACGCGGATTGCCACGCGGTGGTGCATCCGGCGGCGCTGCCGCTGGACTCGGCCAGTGTGGATTTGTTGGTGCTGCCGCACACCTTGGAGCAAACCGCCTTGCCACACGATTGTTTGCGCGAGGCCGCGCGTGTGCTGATGCCCGAGGGGCGGGTGGTGATCACGGGGCTGCAGCCGCTGAGTTGGTGGGGGGCGCAGTTTTCGTTGTCGCGTCGCGTTCGACGCATGCGCGGCTTGGCGTTGAGCGAAGACGACTTGGCGCAAGACACACCGGCCACGCACCAAATGATTGGCCGCTGGCGGTTGCGCGATTGGCTTGCCTTGCTCGATTTTGAGGTGCAATGGCAGCGCGTGGGTGTGTTTCGACCACCTTGGCAAAACCCTGCCTGGCAGGCTCGCCTGCAGGGCATGGAACAATGGGGCGCGCGCTGGGCGCCGTGGTTTGGAGGGGCATACGTGATGGTGGCGGTCAAGCGGGTGGTGGGTATGAAGCGGATTCGTCCGGCATGGCGGCGTGCGTCAACCCGAGCCCAAACCGCGCGTGCGGTGCAACGCGCACCGCACCCATGAAGCCGCACGTGATGGCCTACACCGATGGGGCCTGCAAGGGCAACCCTGGCCCCGGTGGCTGGGGCGTGTTGCTCGAGGCCGACGGCAAGCAACGTGAGTTGTGTGGCGGCGAGGCCCTAACCACCAATAACCGCATGGAACTGTGCGCCGTGATTGAGGCGCTGCGTGCACTTAAGCGGCCGTGCCGGTTAGAGGTGTGGCTGGACAGCGAATACGTGCGCAAGGGAATAACCGAGTGGCTGGCCGGTTGGCGCGCCAAGGGTTGGCGCACCGCAGCAGGCAAGCCGGTAAAAAACGTGGATTTATGGCAAACGCTGGACGACTTGGTGGCGCACCAAGGGCACGACATCAGTTGGCATTGGGTTAAAGGCCACGCCGGGCACCCGGGCAACGAGCGCGCCGACGCTTTGGCCAACCAAGGCGTGCCGCGCTAGCCGCCGATGTAACTCATCTCAACTTTGGGCTGGTCTGGTGCGCTGGCTTGTGCTTGGCCACGCAGCGCCGAGTATTGGTTGGTTCGCCCTTGCCAAATGCCGGCTATGCGCGCGCTGAGTGTGACGGCATCTTCGCCTTGGCGCAGCCAGTGCCGCAGGTCGTGCCCTTGGCCGGCGAATAAACACAAAAACAGCCGGCCTTCGGTGGAAAGCCGGGCGCGATTGCAGTCGCCACAAAACGCTTGCGTGACGCTAGAAATGAACCCAATTTCGCCCAGCGACGGGTCGTGCTGGCCTTGGGCGTTGGCGTAACCCCAACGTTGCGCCGTTTCACCCGGGACGCTTGCCGCCAATGGCAGCAACGGAAATTGATCGTGCACGCGCTGCTTCACCTCGGCGCTGGGCAGCACCTGCTGCATTTGCCAGCCGTTGGTGTGGCCAACGTCCATGTATTCAATGAATCGCAGCGTGATGCCGCGGCCACGGAAGTAGGTGGCCATGGGCACAATTTGATCGTCGTTGACGCCACGCTGCACCACCATGTTCACCTTGATGCTGGCAAAGCCGGCGCGTTGTGCCGCCTCGATGCCGTGCAGCACGTCGGCCACGGCAAAGTCCATGTCGTTCATGCGCCGAAATGTGGGGTCGTCCAGCGCGTCCAGGCTGATGGTGAGGCGCTGCAGCCCGGCGTCGCGCAAGGCCTCGGCCTGGCGCGCCAGCAAACTGGCGTTGGTGGTGAGGGTTAAGTCAAGGCGTTCGCCATTGGGTTGGCGTAAATCGGCGAGCTGCTTGATGAGGGTGGGCAATTGCTTGCGTAGCAGGGGCTCGCCGCCGGTGATGCGAATTTTTTTAATACCCAGTGGCAAACAAGCCTGCGCGACACGGGTGATTTCTTCGAACGACAGCAAATCGGCCTGCGGCAAAAAGCGGTGGTTACGATCGAACACGCTCTTGGGCATGCAGTAGCTGCAGCGAAAATTGCAACGGTCGGTAACGCTGATGCGCAAATCGCGCAGCGGCCGGCCCAGCGTATCACGCAGGTGAGGGCCCACTGCCTCGGGCGGCGCAAGCAAAGCGGCCCCCTCGGGGGCCGCGTGCAGCGGAATGACGGCGCGCGTAGGCGAAGACATCCCGGTATGTTAAGCCAGTGGCTTACACCAACAGCGGCACAATCAGCAAGGCCACAATGTTGATGATCTTAATCAGCGGGTTGATCGCTGGCCCGGCCGTGTCTTTGTAGGGGTCACCCACGGTGTCGCCGGTTACGGCGGCCTTGTGTGCTTCGCTGCCTTTGCCACCAAAGTGGCCGTCTTCAATGTACTTTTTGGCGTTGTCCCAGGCGCCGCCGCCGGTACACATTGAAATGGCAACAAACAAACCCGTGACGATGGTGCCCATGAGCAGGCCGCCCAAGGCCACCGGGCCAAGCAACAAGCCCACCACAATCGGTACCGCCACAGGCAGCAGCGAGGGCAGCACCATTTCTTTAATGGCTGCAGCCGTGAGCATGTCCACCGCGCGCCCATACTCGGGTTTGGCGGTGCCGTCCATGATGCCCGGAATCTCTTTGAACTGGCGGCGCACTTCCACCACCACCGAGCCCGCGGCGCGGCCCACTGCCTCCATGGCCATGGCGCCAAACAAGTAAGGCACCAAGCCGCCAATAAACAGGCCAATGATCACGTTGGGGTCGCTCAGGTCAAACGACAGCGACTTGCCAAAGCCTTCAAGCTTGTGCGTGTAGTCGGCAAACAGCACCAACGCGGCCAAACCCGCCGAGCCAATGGCGTAGCCTTTGGTAACGGCCTTGGTGGTGTTGCCCACGGCGTCCAGTGGGTCGGTGATGTCGCGCACCGCGCTGGGCAATTCGGCCATCTCGGCAATGCCACCGGCGTTGTCGGTGATGGGGCCGTAGGCGTCCAACGCCACGACGATACCGGCCATGCTGAGCATGGAGGTGGCGGCAATGGCCACGCCATACAACCCGCCCAGGGCGTAGGCCGACCAAATTGCCAAGCACACAAACACCACCGGCCAAGCCGTGGAGCGCATGGAAACCGCCAAGCCAGCAATGATGTTGGTGCCGTGCCCGGTGGTAGACGCCTCGGCCACGCGTTGCACGGGCTTGTATTGGGTGCCGGTGTAGTACTCGGTGATCCACACCATGAGCGCGGTTAACACCAAACCCACCACGCTGGCGCCAAACAAACGCATTTGGCTGCCATCGGCGCCCAAGGCGTTGTCTGGAATCACGGCCGTCGTTACAAAGTAAAAAGCAATCAGCGACAAGCCGCCGGCCACGGCCAAGCCCTTGTACAGCGCGGGCATGACGTTTTTGGTGCCGTCGGCGGCGCGTACAAAAAAGCAGCCCACAATCGAAGCAAGGATAGACACCGCACCCAGCGCCAGCGGGTAAATGACGGCGCTTAATGCTGCAGCCTTAACCATCAGCACGCCCAGCACCATGGTGGCAATGATGGTGACGGCGTAGGTTTCAAACAGGTCGGCTGCCATACCCGCGCAGTCGCCTACGTTGTCGCCTACGTTGTCGGCAATCACGGCCGGGTTGCGTGGGTCGTCCTCAGGAATACCGGCTTCTACCTTGCCCACCAAGTCGGCACCAACGTCGGCGCCCTTGGTAAAGATACCGCCGCCCAAACGCGCAAAAATCGAGATCAGCGAGGAGCCAAAGGCAAAACCCACCAGCGGGTGCAGCGTGTCACCTAGGTTGGCCACGTTGCCGTCGTACAAGTAGGCAAAAAAGCCGGCCACGCCCAGCAAGCCCAAGCCCACCACCAGCATGCCAGTGATGGCACCGCCGCGAAACGCCACATTCAGCGCCGCGGCCATGCCGCGGGTGGCCGCCTGTGCGGTGCGAACGTTGGCGCGAACCGAAATGTTCATGCCAATAAAGCCACACGCCCCCGACAGCACCGCGCCAATAATGAAGCCCAGCGCCGTGGCGCCGTCGAGCAACAAACCAATCAGCACCGCCAGCACCACGCCGACCACGGCAATGGTTTTGTATTGGCGCGCCAAGTACGCCGCCGCGCCGGCTTGTACCGCCGCTGCGATTTCTTGCATGCGAGCGTTGCCTGCGTCTTGACCCAAAATCCAACTGCGGGTCAACAATCCGTAAACCACGGCAATCACGCCGCAGATCATGGCCAAGTACACCACGTTCATACCCATCTTGATGGTTCTCCAATTGGTTTGTATTTAACGAATCACAGCTTGCAGCGCGTTGGGGCGCACCGCAGTCGCCCGGCCAGCGTGGCGCTCCACACTGTAACGATCTTTGGTGCCTACTTGGCGCTCAGGCCGCGGTTGATGTTTAAAATCAGGGTAAACACCAATAGGGTGATCGGCCGTAACCGATTGCTCACTTACAAGGTTACCGCTTTATGTCACTCGATAATGTCACGCCGGGCGATGACGCGCCACAAAGTTTCAATGTCATCATTGAAATTCCCATGAATGCCGACCCGATCAAGTACGAGGTTGACAAAGCCTCGGGTGCAATTTTTGTGGATCGCTTCATGGGTACGTCCATGCACTACCCCACCAACTACGGGTACGTGCCGCGCACCATTGCCGGCGACGGCGACCCGGTGGATGTGCTGGTGATCACACCCTACCCGCTGATGTCGGGCGTGGTGGTGCCGTGCCGCCCGATTGGCGTGTTGCAAATGGAAGATGAATCGGGCCACGACGCCAAGGTGTTGGCCGTGCCCATGGACAAAATTTTGCCCATTTACACCCATTGGCGAAAGCCCGAAGACATCAACCAATTGCGCTTGCAAACCATCGTGCACTTTTTTGAGCACTACAAAGACCTGGAGCCGGGCAAGTGGGTCAAGGTGCTGGGTTGGGAGGGGCCTGAGCAAGCCATGCAAGAGGTGGCGCAGGGTATCGCCCGCGCCGCCGCCTAGTCTTGACCCGGTGTTTGGCGAAACGGGGTGTGCGTTTTAAGCGCCTCTTGGTATTCGTGCATGGCCTCGGTTTCGCGGTCAAGATACTGGCCAATGGCGCGCGCAAATTGCGGATGCGCCACCCAATGCACACTGTGATGGCGGGTTGGCAACAGCGCCCGTGCCATTTTGTGTTCGCCTTGGGCACCACCTTCAAAGCGCTCAACGCCTTGCGCAATGCACCACTGCAGCGGTTGGTAGTAGCAGGCTTCAAAGTGCAGCGAATCGACCCGCGCCAATGCTCCCCAGTACCGGCCGTAAGCCACGCGCCGGTCGTGGCTTAGCCCCACCAAGCTGCACGCCACACGTTGGCCGGCGGCGGTGTGCGCCACAAACAACACCCAGGCCTGGGGCAGTTGTTGCGCCACCTCGGCAAAAAATGCCCGGCTTAAATACGGGGCGTTGCCGTGCTCAAGGTAGGTTTGGGCATAGCAGTGGTAAAAAAAGTCCCAGTCGTCTTGGCCAATTGCGGCGCCCTCAAGTACCGAGAATTGCAAGCCGGCGTCTTGCACTTTACGCCGCTCCTGTTTGATTTTTTTTCGCTTCTCTTGCTTAAGCGACGCCAAAAACGCATCAAAGTCGGGCCAACCCGGCTGCGTGTTGTGCCAATGAAACTGCACCGTTTCGCGCACCATCCACCCCGCGTCTTCACAGGCCAGGCGCTCGTCCTCGGGTACAAACAACGCGTGCATGGACGACCATTGGTGCTCGGTGGCCACGTTGACCAGTGCTTGCAGCAGGGCTTGGCGGGCTTCTGGGGTGCGCGCCAGCAAACGCGACCCGGGCACCGGGCTAAACGGGGGTGCAATCAAGCCCTTGGGGTAATACGCCAGCCCGTGTGCGTCGTAGGCGCGGGCCCACGCCCAGTCAAAAACGTACTCGCCATACGAGTGCGTTTTGGCATACACGGGGCAAGCAGCAACCAAGGTTTGATCTTGCCAAAGCGTGACCAAGTGCAGCACCCAGCCGGTGTCTTCGCTGGCGCACGTGCTGGCCTGCATGGCGCGCAAAAATGCCCAGCGCATAAACGGCGCCACGCTTTGTCCGGCGGCGCTGTGCTCAAGCAGCGCGTCCCAGCTTTGGGCGGGTAACTCGTCCCAATGGCTCAGCAGCCGGGTGTGATAATGCAGGTCACTCATGGTGGGGTGGTGTTTTTAACAAACGGTTGGCCTACGCTCTTATGACGCTTCGTTTTGCGGTTGCACAGTGCAATTTCGTGGTTGGTGACCTAAGCGGCAATGCGCAACGCATTATCGACGCCGCGCAACAAGCCCATGCGCAAGGGGTGGATGTGTTGCTCACCCCCGAGCTGGCGCTGGCAGGCTACGCCGCCGAAGACTTGTACCTTCGCCCCGCTTTTTTGGCCGACTGCCAACAGGCGGTGCAGCAGGTGGCCGAGGCATGCGCGGCGTGGCAAGGCCTGCACGTGGTGCTGGGGCACCCGCAAGCGCTCGATGCGCAAGCGCTGGCGCACGGCCGCAGCGTGCGCGGCCCGCTGGCATACAACGCCGCCACCGTGTGGCATGCGGGTCGGTGCGTGGCGCGCTACGCCAAGCAGCGCTTGCCCAACTACCAGGTGTTTGACGAGCGGCGTTACTTTGAGCCTGGCCACCAGAGCTGTGTGTTTGAGGTGCGCGGTCAACACGTTGGCCTGTTGATTTGCGAAGACGCGTGGTTTGCCGAGCCGGCGCAAGCGGCCAAGGCACAAGGCGCTCAGGTGCTGGCGGTGCTTAACGCCTCGCCTTATCACGTGGGCAAGAGCGCCGAGCGCGAGGCGGTTATGGCGCAGCGCGCGCGCGCCCTGGGTTTGCCGCTGGCTTATGCGCATTTGGTGGGCGGCCAAGACGAGGTGGTGTTTGAAGGGCGCAGCTTTGCGGTGGACGCCGCCGGCACCGTGGCCGCCCGTGCGCCGGGCTTTGTGGCTGCGCAGCCGGTTTGGGCTTTGGATACCACCGCGGGCCAATGGCAGGGCACGCTTGAGCCGCTGCACGACGCCGAGTCTGACCTTTGGCAGGCGTTAACGCTTGGGCTGCATGACTACGTGCAGAAAAACCGTTTTGCATCGGTTGTGTTGGGGTTGTCGGGGGGCATCGATTCGGCGGTGGTGTTGGCCTTGGCGGTGGACGCGCTGGGCGCAGACAAGGTGCACGCGGTCATGATGCCGTCGCCTTACACCGCCGACATATCTTTAATTGATGCGCGCGACATGGCGCAGCGGCTGGGTGTGCGCTACACCGAATGCGACGTGGCCCCAGCCTTTGAGGCTTTGTGTGAGACCTTGGCCCCGGTGTTCAACGGCGCGGCTCAAGACACCACCGAAGAGAACTTGCAGGCCCGGGTGCGCGGCAATTTGCTGATGGCGATTTCCAACAAGTTTGGTGCGCTGGTGCTCACCACAGGCAACAAAAGCGAATTGGCCACGGGTTATTGCACCTTATACGGCGACATGGCGGGTGGCTTTGCTGTAATTAAAGACGTGGTGAAAACCCAGGTGTATGCGCTGGCGCGTTGGCGCAATCGGCACAACCCGCTGGGTGGGGTGGCCAACCCCATTCCCACGCGCATCATTGAGCGCCCACCCAGCGCCGAGCTGCGACCTGATCAAACCGATCAAGACTCTTTGCCCGATTACGCGGTGCTCGATGCGATCTTGCAAGCTTATGTGGAGCAAGAGCAAACGCCGCAAGACATTGCCGCACTGGGCTACGATCCGCACGTGGTGCAACGCGTGCTGCAGTTGCTAAGGGTCAACGAATACAAACGGCGCCAAGGCGCCATAGGCGTGCGCGTGACGCACCGTGCCTTTGGCCGTGATTGGCGCTACCCCATCACCCAGGGCTACCGCCACCTTGCTGGGTAGCCGCTGGGCGTTAACCCAAGCGAAACCACGACAACACCGGGCGCCAACGCCCCACCGTGCGTGCGCTGCTGTTGCGCACCTCGTCTTCCAGCCAAGGTCTAAGCTGGCGCCGGGCGTGATCGTCTATCCAGTCCAGTTGCTCAAGTACCGCCACCATGGCGCGCATGGCGTGTGTTGCGCTGCCATCAGCCACTTTCAGTGCCAGCGACAGTTGGCGCCGCTGGCTCACCAAAACCTGCAGCCCGTCGGCGCCTTCTTTGGTCAGCCAGTCGCCTTGTCCGGCGCGTGTCAGCACCAAGTCGTGGCGTGCCACGCCACTGACCAAGGCGGGGTGTTGTGTCATGCTTTGCCACACCCAAGCCGGCGCGCTGCCATAAACCGAGTCTTCGCCTCCAGACGCCACCAGCTGCGCATAGGCACGTGCCAACGCAGTCAGCGGCAGCGCGTAGGTGGGGATGTTGCACCCATCAACCGCTGCAATTAAGCGCTCGGGTGCCTGGTTGGTAAAGTGCGCAATGGCCGCCAGCACCGCTTGCTGAACCGGGTGTTGGGCTTGTTCGTAGCCGTGCAGCGGCGCACCCATGGCCTGCGCCAGCAGCATCAGCCCCGCGTGATTGCCCGAGCAGCCGTGGTGGCAGGCTTGAAACTTTGTGCCTGGCTCAGGCCGTTGACCTGTGGCCGCGTAATACGCGGGCTCTTGCACGCCACAGCGCAGATCCGCTTCGGTGGCACCGGCTTGGCGTAACAGCGCCTGAACGCGGGTGACGTGCGCAGCCTCACCGTTGTGACTGGCGCACAGCACCGCCACGTCGGCGTCGGACAGTCCCAGCGCCCGCCCATGCTGAGCCAGCAAGGGCATGGCTTGAAACGGCTTAAGGGTTGAGCGGGCAAACACCGGCGCTGCCGCGTCGCCCAGCGTGGCACGCACGCGGCCGTTGGCATCTACCAACGCGGCTGAGCCGTACACCACATTTTCGGTGTGGTCGCCACGCGTGCGCACCAGCAACGCACTGTGCTGGGGTAGGGTCAAGCGCTCGGCGTGGGCGGGGGCAAAGGCGTGGGCCATTGGCGGCGGCATAATAAAAGCAACATGGCCATTATGCGAGGTTCCCCCGTGAAGCAAATCACCGCCGTCATCAAACCGTTCAAACTCGAGGAGGTTCGCGAGGCCCTTGCCGAACAAGGGGTAACCGGTTTAACCGTGACCGAGGTGAAGGGCTTTGGGCGTCAAAAGGGCCATACCGAGTTGTACCGTGGCGCCGAGTACGTGGTGGACTTTTTGCCCAAAGTTAAGGTTGAGGTGGTGGTGGCATCGGCCGATGTGGAGCGCTGCGTAGAGGCGGTGGTGCGCGCCGCACGCACCGGAAAAATCGGTGATGGCAAGATATTCGTTACGGCGGTGGAGCGCGTGATTCGGATTCGCACCGGCGAGCAAGACGACGAAGCGGTGTAACCCCGGCGTTGCCGCCCGCTGTGCCTAGATTTGGCTGGGGTCAAACGCCACGTCGGGCAGCCCAGCGGCTTGCACCAGCTGCGCCAACAGGCTTGAGGCATCGGTTGCCGCCAGCATCAGCTCGCGTTGCGCTGGCGACAAAAACCCACTGGGCACCATGCGGTCAACAAAAGCCAACAAGTCGTTGTAATAGCCGCCCACATTCAGCAGCCCCACCGGTTTGTCGTGGTAGCCAAGTTGACGCCACGTCCACACCTCAAACAGCTCTTCGAGCGTGCCAATGCCACCGGGTAGGGCACAAAAAGCTTGCGCGTGCTCGGCCATGAGCGCCTTGCGTTGATGCATGTTTTGCACCACGTGCAGTTCGTGGCAATCTTGTTTGGCCAGCTCACGCTCCACCAGGGCTTGCGGAATCACGCCCACCACCCGCGCGCCGGCTTGCTGGGCCGCGTTGGCAACCACGCCCATCAGGCCACTGTTGCCGCCGCCGTATACCAACTGGCCACCGCGCTGACCGATCCACTGGCCAACCGCTTGGGCTGCCTGCACATGCTGTGGGTCTTGCCCGGTGCGGGCGCCGCAGTACACGGCGATTGAAAAGTTTGGTTTGGACATTGACTTCATGAAATTAAACTTCAACGATACGAATCAGCAACAGCGTGGCCCACACCCCACCGCAAAACAAGAGCGTTAAAAACACCGCGGCACTGCCCATGTCTTTGGCGCGCCCAATCAATTCGTGCTGCTCCAGCGACACGTGATCGGCCAGGGATTCAATGGCCGAGTTCAATAACTCGGCCACCAGAACCAGCAAAACCGACCCCATCAGCCACAACACCTCGGTCAGGTTGCGTCCCAGCAACCATGCCGCTGGCAGCATGACCAAGCCCAACAAAACCTCGGTGCGAAACGCCGCTTCGCTGCGCCAGGTGGCCACCAAGCCTTGCAGCGAATAGCGCGTGGCGTGCCATAGGCGGCTAAGACCGCGGCGACGTTTTTGTTGGTTGTTAAAGCGTGTCATGGGGTGGCAGGGGGTTGGGGCGGGGTGGCCGACGGCGCGCGGCGCGGGGCGGTGCTTTGCAGCGCCGTGCCGGCCAGCGCGTCGTGTACAAATTGGCCGCAGCGGTGCAGGCGGCTAAGCAGCGCCCACACCAGCACCCACCCAAAAAGCAACAGGGCGGCGGCGCCCGCGCCAGCACCCAGTGCCCCAGCAATCGCCAGCGGCGGCAAAAACCACAGCCAGCACAACACGTAGCGCCACAGCGCGCGTGCCGTGCTGGGCGGGGTGCCGGTGCGTA
>Ga0181580_10002676_pt1 | contig 14466 bp, 12 predicted proteins | sample 071ome_23_FD_132413 | JGI IMG/M metagenome (GOLD analysis project Ga0181580, IMG submission 132413) | Coastal salt marsh microbial communities from the Groves Creek Marsh, Skidaway Island, Georgia - 071403BT metaG (megahit assembly) | ecosystem: Environmental > Aquatic > Marine > Intertidal...
GAAAAAAGAGCAGATAGATTTAAAGGAAAAAACTACTCACCGAGGTCTTTATCTGCCATATATAAATTATCGCAAAAGAAAAGAGATTCTATTAAGTGGCTAGAAATCCACAGTCTTTTTGATATATGGGAAGAAGTAGTAACTCCTGAAAGAACATATTATAAAGAGATTGAGCCTGAATTTGATGCAAATATATTTAACATGTTTCCAAATCTTGAAGCTTTAACAATTCTTGAATCTTACATCACATCCATACCTTCTGAGATTGGTAATCTTACAAAGTTAGAATATCTTAGGATTCTTTGTGATGACTTGTTAGAATTGCCTGCTGAAATTGGAAATTTAACGAATCTAAGATATTTAGATATTTCGTGGTGTGATAAATTAATATCTTTACCACCTGAAATTGGTAATCTTACAAAGTTAGAAGAAATAGAGAAACCTTCAAGACATTTTTTGAATAAATTTAAAAGCCCTCCTTTGATTCTTCCGAAAGAAATTGTACATGTGCCTGCATTTACCGGCCCCAATGATTTTCTTAATGGTAGATGGGGACATAGTGCATGGGGCAATATGCTTGCTTTTCCATCAAGAGAAACCATTCAATATTGGGCTTTACATATGCATCCAGTTAACTTTGAATATTTATATGAAAGTCTTTTAAAGGCAGCTCCCACAAGCCAATTAAGACGATTCTGAATGTGCTATTATATTATTGATTTTAAATGGGAAGTTGATACATCATGAACAAAGCATATATAGCCATATTATCCGCTTTAGGGGCTTCTGTAGTAAAGTCTGCCATGAGTGGCAGTGCATCAAAAAGAAAACACCCTAGTCAAATTTTTGGAGGCTATGAAGGGTTGTTTGAGAAAAGAAAGCACTATGATAAAGATGCGTCAGCAGAAGAAAAAAAGGCTTACAGCGTTCAACCAAAATACTACGATGAAATTATCAGAGAAATATCAGATACACAGTTAATCGAAAACTTAAAACAACTGTTTACTAGAGATAGAAAAGCAAAAAATACATTTGAAAACATTGTTTCTGACTTTTACTTGCGACCAAAATACTGGCTCGACTTGCTTCATACAGCTCTGTATAAGCAATCCTTATTTGATCAAGTCCCTTTGTCGCAAAGTAGCTTATCTTTTGATACCGAAAAACTCAGTCCAACACTTGTTTCCCAATTCTTTCCACAGGAAAGTGAAAGTAAAAATACTGCATATACAATCATGAGTTACTCTGTAGATGCTTTCAGAAGAAGAAGAAACAAAAAAGCAGACTTGTTTGAACTTTTTGAAGGCAATCAAATGTTCGATCTGGCTCAAAAGTTTTATGCCGAGTATATTGTCGGTGAAACAACAGAGCTTGATGGTTTTAGATTTTGGTTAATGATTTTACACTCAGTTATTGCAGACCTCGCTCAAAAAACAACCTATGAATCTGTACAAAAATCTTTGCAAGACAGAGAAAGTTGGTACAAAAAGAATATTAAAAGAGTTAAAGAAACTGTAAATAAATTCCTAAAATCTTCTCAAAAAATGCTTGAAGTTATCGACATTGAAATAGAAGATCATGGTAGGCCTATTGTTATACAGCAAAAAGTGTATTTAGATAAAGACGAGTTAGGAAAAACAAAACCAAACCAAATAGCAGAAAAAATACTTTCCGATGCCTTGGATAACTGGATATTCGCTATTCGAACAAGATATGAAGATAAAACATCTGCACTTATTCCTGTTGTATCCATACAATACACTCCCAGAATGTTTGCAATTCGGGAGGGAAAAAGGATTATTACAAGAAAATCCGGTGGTGTATTTGAATATCAATCAAAGGAAGCCGAGGCTTCAGCAAAAACATGGATTCAAAACTTTGTCAGAAGCGAAAACTTCACTACACTTCTATCTAAGGTGAACCGAAAAACAGGTGAAATTGAATATACTCCTGTTGAAATATGCTTAAGTCCTTTGGGTCCGATCACGATTAAAAGAACAGGTCGAGCAGAAGCTGAGGAATGGATAAGAAAAACGCATAATATGCTTCCAAAATTTCCAGAAAGTGGACTTTTGGATATTATTGGTGCTTATGACTATGGGGATAGGCTGATGGCCGTTATGGTGCTGAATACACCTCCTCATGTTGCTTCTACTTTAGAAGATGCCCCCGGGCAGTATCATATTATTGATATATCAAGAATTGCAGTTAACAATAACGATGCAGGAAGAAGACTCGCTGTTATTCTAACCAAATGGGCAATTAAAAATAAAGAGTTCTATAATAGGTCAGCATGGAAAGGTAATGCAAATGTCGTCACATACAGTATGCTACATGAAAGTGGAAGAACTTATGAATCTGCCGGAATGAAACCAACAAGACTTTCGGCAGCTGGAGGTAGCAAACACGAGAGAACTGATTCAATCATCAAAAACACTTGGAAAATACGATGGGAATCAAATCCTTGGATGAACATTAGCGAAAAAGTAAAACTACCAAAAATAAAACCTTGGCTACCAAAACTACATCGGGCTTATGTAAAAATATCTCAATGTCATATCTGGGATTATGGAAACAATTGCTGGAAAAAACTGCCTAAAAAAGAAGTAAAACTGAGCGAAGCAGACATAAAAGGAGTCATTGTTGGTTCTCCAAAAACTTCCAGACAAGATTATGTTGCCATAAGTCAATTGGTAAAAGTATGTGGATACAGTTGGCGTGATGCATTAAGCCAAATAAAAGTAGAATATCAAGGTACAAGCAGAGGACTCGGATGGTTGAATCGAAACAATGTAAGCATGAAAATTGCTGTACATCCTGTGATTAACTGGATCAACAGCCAAAAGCACTCATGTCCAAATAACAACGATCTACTGCTCGCAAAAATAAAGTTATGCAAAAGATAACAATGGGGAATGTAATGAATCCATACATAACAGGAATTATTGTTGGCTTAATTGCTTTATCCAGAAAGTCCGGAAGCAAAAGTCAAAACTCATTATTAAATGAAGATGACTTTGAAATAAATATCTTAAACACTCAATTGCTAAAAAAGGCAAAAAAAAATAGTAGAAACCGAGTTCAAATGCTTTCATCTTACAATTCTGTAGGTGCTAATAATCGCCAAATAAGATTCGCTATGGAAGAGTGGTTGCAAAAAAACCCAAGTATTCGCTTTGCTTCAGATTTGCTGTTTGTTAATAGCCTTGATCCACTTGGAGAGGCTATACTTTACACCTATCTAAACATGAATAATGAAAACAAAACGATAAGAGATTCGATTGGACAACCTTCTGGTTCGTCAAGGGAATTGCATTTAATATCTGATCCCTTCTATATTCATAATTTACAAGTATCTTCTGTGATGCCTAAAAAAGTGTCTTTAAACAAAGCAGAAAAACAAAAACTGAGTAAATTAAAAGAAAAGGCTAAATCACAACTGTTTGGAATCGCTCCATTCGGTGAAATAGCCTTTCTAGAACAAAATAGTGTACCTTATAATCTAAAATTTAAAAACGCTGCCCCAGTCAATCTTTGGAATTCGGATCAACCTCATCATACTTATCAGAAGTCTTAATAAGTATTGACTGTATTACTGAAGTAAGAAACAATAGGAACGATACCCGATAATCTTCTTGGAATGTTATATATCCCCAATTCATTGGGAGTATTGTTTTATTCCAGTCATCGCTTTCTTGAATGTGATTGTAAATGTCGAGTATAACCCCATCTTCAATATTTCTTAATAGAAACATCTCTCCATATTCTCTCATATAAAAAGACTTTTGAATATCCTCATAAGAGTTAGCGCCTTCATAATCTTGCTGTGATGCAATCTCCAAATAAATGTTTTGAACGCACCGACAAATTCTAAATGCAGCTGCTCTTGGAGTCAGTGGACCATCATCCTTTTCTTCATCTGCAGGCTTGTCTGTTCGAAGGACATAAATTTTTCGATCATCGTTTCCTCCTCCATTTTTATTGTCTGACATCACTGCTCTCCAACCTCAAAAATGTTTTTTAGCCATTCACTTCTGCTAAGAAGTCTTGTCAAAATGTCAGAGTAATCCTTGTTGAACATTTCAATAATCTCACACACTTGTTTTAGAATGTGAACTCTTCCGTTTAAATCAGATGCAAATCGTTTTTCACCTTTTGATATCAAATAAGCTTCTTTTTCTAAACTGATGATTGTTGACAATTCTGATAAACAATACATTTTAATAAAATCAAAAACCTTTTCTGAAACCCAAGATCCATTTAAAAAATCTATTTGTCTTTTTGTATTCTCGTCTCTGGCCTTTTTATTTAAGTAAATATCAAAATCTTGATCTTCACCCCAAACAAACAACACCATTTCATCATCCCATATCCAAAATGGATTTTGGGTATATGATATCTTTTTGCATCCTTCTAGATTGTCAGCAAGATAAACAACACCAAAAGGTGAGGATTCATCATATTCGTGAGATAGAGCTGGGATATCTTCCAAGGTCTTTAATTTTTCAACCGGAAAAGGCTTTGAAGAATCAAGTCCAAACCTTTGTGCTGCATTGAATGCCTTTGTGGATGTGCAGGACTTTCTAAATGCTTCGTGTTTTTCTTTATTTGGCTCAGCCAATATATACTCAATACGATTCCAAAATATCTTTACACTTTCAACCCAAGGGGCAAACCAAGGATTGACATATTCAATGGGTATAATCTGATCATCAAAAGAAAATTCTGAAACATCAAATTGCGAACACTTTTCTCTTATATATTGATAAGAAAAATCGAGCCTATTGCTTTTTAAGTATTGTGCAGCTTCAACCTGATCGGACAAATTAACTAAAGGGAGGTAGAAAAGTCTTTTCTCTGCCTCCCAAATAGCTATTGGATTTATCGTGGTAAAGTCTTCAGACTTTACTTTTCTGACAGATTGAAGGGCATCGCCTTCGTTAGTCATGTTACTCTCCAGAGTCTTCTTCTGAATCGTTTAGCATATCATAAATCTCAAGACAGGTAGAAGTCCAAATAGAGGCCATCTCTACTGCATTCTTAGGCTTTTCGGATTTTTTAAGTCCTTCATACTCAGCCTTCGCTTCTGCTTCATCATCATAAACACCCAATTCAACTGCCCAAGCCCAAGCCTCTTGAGGTGTATTGAATTTCTCTGGTACTTCAATCTCTATCTCTTCATAAGATGAAACTTCTTCATTATCATCCAAAGGCTCGTCTTGGATAATACTATCAACTTCATCAACAATTTGATCTAAATTTTCCAATACTTCTTTTTGCATCGCTTCTTTTTGAGCGTTCATAGCAAGGGTTTGGTTTACTTGAGCCATAGTGCTTGCATGTCTCTGTCGAGTTCTCATCATCTTTTCTTGCAAAGGATCTAATGGTGCTGCAGCTGGCGCTCCACCAGTCATTTGTTGTTGCATAGCCATCATTTGAGCTTGCATCATAGCCATTTGCTGCATCATTTGTTGCTGAGTCGGCATAGCAGTTTGGTCTTGTGGTGCAGCAACTGCTGGTTGAGATGGAGTTGATCGAGTGTTTTCTTGTGCTCTATTCTGACCACCTGAATTCTTTGACTTAAAGTTTTGCAAAAGCAAATCACAAGCATCACCGATATGTTCTGCAGGTAAAAGATCAGTGTATGTTTTTACTTGTTGTAATAGTTCTTTCACATCTAAAGAATTTGGATGTAATTTCCACTGCCATTTATGGCGTTGCAACCAGAGAAGTGTTTGCTCTGTAATCGCAAGAGGGCAATCAGAAACAAGACGATGAAGTTCTCGACCTGTTGGCATCGCCTGAACCTTCATTCTAAATCCAAGTTTCGGATCACGAGTCAAAATGACTCCAGCGATTTTTTCTCCCTTGCGTTTCTTTGGAGAACCATTTACAAGTTGTATAACAATTGACATATTATTAGCTCCTTAATTAATTGGGTATATAAGATACATCTTCTATGTAATCCATATCTATCAAAGTTGTCAAACAAAATCAAAAAACTTTTCAAACTTTTTAGGCTATTATATAAACATTGTTGGAGTTTGCCTTGGAAAACATATTAGAATCTTTCATTATTGATGGGCTGAATAGGGCATCTTTAGAGAGATTGCTGGAAAACATATATTCAGATATTGATTGCCCTTATGTTTTGTTTTTCTTTAAGAAATCTGTATCCAACCAAAAGAGTAATGTAAAGATAAAAACAACTTTAAAAAGTCTAGACATTCTTCTAAGATGGTATGCCAAAAGACATTATGATTGTATTCATCCCAAAGATATAAACATTCAGATACCCGATTCTTTTACTCTTTCTGACCACTATGACTATCCAGAATACTCAATCGACGATTGGGAATTTAGGGGAATTAAGCCTAAGTCAGAGAAATCAAAAAGAATGGACAAAAGAAGAAGAAAAAGAATCCTTAAAAAAGGAAGTATGAATTCGAATGAAATTATATACACACCTTATTCTTTGGCAAGAGGGATAACTTATTTTGCAAGATCTTACGAAAGAACCAACATTAAAGCTGACATAATATCAGACTTATTTAACACTAATGAGTACTTTGGTTTTTTTGCTTTCCCTTATTTTGAGCCTAGTAAAGAGTATTCCTTTTATCGAGCAATTGGATCGATACTTTGGTCTGTTGCTTCCAATCAAAATCTACACACTCTAAAACCACCACCCAATGACAATAGGAAATTCTTAAGGTTTGAGGATATATTTACTTTTACATCCTACAATACAGAGTTTAAAGAAAAAAATTGGAGAATACAATATCTAGACCAATCTGAAATAAAAGACTTAATCATAAATTCTTCTGCAAAATATGAAGATATAACCAGAAATGAAACATTCCCTTTAAATAAAAAAACAATCAAATATTGGATAGCCCCCTTAAGAAACTATGTTATGTCATTTAACTTTGGATTAGAAGCTCCCCCAGATGTTTTGCCTTCAATCGGCTGGGATAATCTCATTAAGGATTATCATGAAATGAATGGATCTCTAATTAAAAAGATAAACTTCAAAAATGCTATAATATTAGAATCTATGCCAACAAGACTGTGGAAATAACTGTGAATAAAAATTCTATAATAACCATCGCTGGAATTGCTGGACTATCTGCAATTAAAAAACTATCAAAAGGAAGCTTTTCTACCCAAGAACAATTTTTTAATGTTGCACGATACAAGCACGATATGTCTAGCAATCTACTAAACAAGTTTCAAGATGCAAATAAAGGCATACATGACCAAACGGTTTTGGGTGTAGAACTTACAGGTGATTCAACGAAACTCACAAGTATATTTCAAGAGAAATCTATAGACTGCGTTATTACCTCTCCTCCATATTTTGACATTATCAAATACTCCAAAAGTGGAGAGAACGAAATTGGATTTGGTCAAAGCGATAAAGAGTATGTAGGTTTACTGATTAAAACATTCTATCCATTCTTAAAATCACTTAAAGATAATGGTAATTTGATTGTCAATCTTGGAGCAAAGAAAAATCAGGATTACATTTTACATGACTTTGTTAGTTGTATGAGAGCTGTTGGATGGCATTTACAAGTTGAAATAATATGGTCAAAAGCAAATCCAGCGCCTGTATCATATCAAGGTGTTCAACCAACTGTTGAAAAAGTTTATTTTTTCTCTAAAAAAGGTCAAAAACCAAGATCATACTCTATTCTACAAAAATCAAAGTCTGCAGGTGTAGAATCCCCCGCAGTTCCTAATAGAATAATAGAAAACAATGAGAGTATTACAAACAGAAAGAAGATAGGTGCTAATGTAAAAACCCACAAAGTCGTTTCTTCTGATTGGCATCTTTCAAATATTAAAACAAATTGGAATGTAAGAGAGAGACAAGAGTTGTTTGATCATCATTTTTCGGCTTCTCCCACTGAAGCAAATTATGAAGATGAAGTCGTAAAGAAAAAACACCAAGCTTTAATGAATCCTGTCGTCATAAGAAATATCCTTTGGATGACCACACTCGCAGGTGATATTGTTGTTGATCCTTTTAGTGGTTCAGGAACAGTCACTCAAATGGCCAAAATGATGAATCGTGTCGGAATAGGTATTGAATTGAACAAAGTAAATTCAATGACTGCTGTTATAGGTCGAAACTTTAGAACTACAGGAAGCGATTGGAGTAAGTATACACTGCGTGATAATACAAAGAATCCAAAGGTTGAGCCTGTTCCTCAAGACAGCCCTCTAATCTCAGTACCAAATACAAGAAAAGAAGCCTCAATGAAAACAATGTATATTGACTGTGATGAATTTAGATTTTCTGGAATGCCGTTCTACTTTGAGGAAAATAAAATAGATTTAAATAACATTTCAGATAGAACATTAAGCATCCTGAGAGGTATAAAGTGAAAGAAACCAGATTACTTCCAAAGCACTTAAGACCTTCTTATTTGCCAAAAATACAAGTGAAAAAACATTTTCATTCACCAATATCTCGACAAAATAAATTTAAAGCTGCGCTGATTGTTTTGGCATTCAGCCTCTTTTACTTTAAAAAAGATATAGAGAAATAAATATTTTAGTATGGTGCTTTCACTATAATCCTGTTGTTTCCCCTCGTATTGTACAACAGTCTTCTTAAAACCGACTCCACCTTCTTCCATGAAGGACCTTTAAGATTATTTTCATTCAATATCTGAAGAAACTCAACATTTGGCGCTACTTCTCTAATAGACTCAACCCTTGTAAAGTTTGGCAGTTTATCATTTAAAGACAGAAAAGCGTTCTTCTCTTGCTTGGGAACAACAAATCCAACATAACCAACTGGCACTTCTTGGCACTTCCAGTACAATTCATCCATAGAAAACGGAAGTCTCCAATCCGGATCTTTGAAATTGAACTGATTACCTGTCTCGCAATTGGTTAAAATTAATCCATTCTTTTTTATTTCCCAAGAGTCTTTTAAGAGAGATTCCCAAACTTTTGTTATTCTCTCTCTCGACATAACCCTTCCTGAACTTGAAGGGGTTGTGGGTATTTTATACTCTAAAAAAAGTTTTATGATGCCAGATATTTCTGGATCTACATTCTTTAACAACCAAGATGGAGTTATCCCTTGCGTTCCTGTGTCTCTTTCTTTATGATACCACCAATTTGTATGCTCTGATTGCCAGTATTCCCTGTCAATTGTGTTGTATCTTGGTGTAGTATCTACTGAAAACATGCGCAATCCTCCTGTCAATAAAAACAGTTATAACAAGGTACTACACTTCTTTCAAATCAACTAAGCATAGATGAGATTGTATAGGATAAACCAGACTGCAAAGAAACCTTCTGCATGTCTCCTTCTTGCAATAAAACCAAGTCTGTATTCAAAACAATATCTGATAAAGATAAAGAGGGATTGTCTTGTTGTATAATCGAATAAACAAGTTTAAAATTCCTTACATCATCCAAAAATAAATTGGAAGCTCTGGCCTTATTTTTCTTTTGTTTGGTTAAATTCTTTACATCCACTCTAGGCATCAATCCAAGACCTCTATTCTGAAAGCCTTTAAACTGAGTCATCTGGCCTTGATTGTTTACTTCTACTGTATAATAGGGTACACCCATATAAAACACAGAATATATTGTGGGGCTTTGAACTGAAACCGTTCTACAATGCCCAAGAAATGCGCCCATGTAATTCAACGCTCTTACATCGCCTCTATAAACTTCAACAATATTGTCTTCTGAAACATCTGTGTTCGTTGATATCTCTTGACCAAGTAAAGACTTATCTAAATCATTGTCTGTATTAAAACCAATGTAGGATAAATCAATATCTGTTGTAATATCAGAAGAACCATTGGAAATCTCGTAAATAATATCAGATGTTCCTGTTCCAATATAAGAGTTATATATTTTTTCAATAAAAACCTTAAACTCCCCACTGCTTTTCACATTCGAAATTAATCCTTTAGACATAGAATCAAACATTCTCTGAGAAATCTCAATACCAAATGACCATTTACTCAATGAAGGCGCTGGGTTTTCTTTTAATACTTTATATATATGATAAACAATCCAAGACCCAATACTCCAAGCTGCAGTACCTCGTAAAGCCCAAGAATTTTCTATTGCACCGCCTCTCTTCTTATATTCTTGAGGCACAACTTCTGTGAGTACATTACCTCTATAAAGATCCATTTGTACTGAAACCATTGTATGAGTTGGACCTCTCTCTGGAATTTCCCAAAAATCATACATCTGCTTGAATGATGTTGTCTCAGATATTCCCTGAGCACCCAATTCTATAAGTTTATTCTTTACCCAAACAATTGCTTCCAAAAACAAAGAAATCATAAGTAAATCATCATAAGACTCATAGTCTTTAAGAGTTTTCATTTTTGGATTATTTTCTAAAAGCAAAAATATTTGCTCTGGATAATACCTCTCAATAGGTAAATTCTTGGTTTCTTCTGTCTTAACAATTGCTTTAAATATAGACTTAACACTTTTAAATATATGATCTACTCCAAAGTAATCTCCTAAAAACATAGAAGTTCTTCCACTTTCAGAAACCCTATAAGATAAATCAGAACGAATGATTGCAGATAAATAAATATCTCTCATCCTGCTCAATTCTTCCATGTCACTAAGCGTAGAAAAGTTTGCAAATGACTGAGATCTTTTTGAGCCTTTAAAGAAAGTTAACCAATCTACCTGATTTAATACTTTAGGAAGAACGCCTTCTTGCAAATAAAGATAAGCAAGTCCAAAATCATTCACTCTAAAGTATTGATTGTATGCATCTTTTAGTTTGTTTGCATTCTCTGAAAAAGCACTCAAAGCTTCTTCTTTTGATGCAAAAGAGTTTACTATGGCCGACTCTATTGATAGTGCTAAAGATTCAACCATTTCCCTTTCCCTAGAAGACTTCAACCTGTAAAACATCAATGCCTGTTCTTCTAATGAAAACTCACCGCTCATGTTGGTTATCTTAGATAATGCTAGAGTATAATCTTCCTCTTTAAAATCAATAAAAGAATATGCCACAGCCATAAACACATCAGGTCGAACATTTTCATCTGCCATCTTGACAAAAAAATCTTTGATCGATGATACTTTAGATTTATTCCTAGAACCCACTTGTTTGGCTGATGCAACAAGTGCAGCTGCCAATATACCAAAAAGAGCTTTATTCATTACTATACCTTATGCTAAAAACACTATCATAAGTTATTATAGAACAGAATAGAACTTTTTCCCATATTTAAATTTGTGGGGATGTTAATCTTTCTTGTCTAATGGGACTTCCGATGATTCTTCTTTCTTCAAAGCAGGATGACCTTTCTTCTCTTGCTCAAAAACATACAACTTTATCGCTTTTGCAGCAAGTCTACTTATTGTTTGTTCTTCCCAATCTGCGATTAAACCCATTTTTTCTCTTATTTCTTTAGGGACTGTGCAGGATAAATTTACTCTGTTGTCTTTTGCCATTTCATATACCTCATATAGAAAATAAATAAAACATGAATACATATATCAAACATACTGACATTTTACAACCTTACTCTGCAAATAACTTTAATGGCAACATTGTAGAAGACTGGACAAGTAGTAAAAAAATAGATTTAAACCTTGCTACAAACGCTTTTAATAGAGTTGGAAACAAAATACATCTTCGGATCTTCCCAAGAAGAATGGTCAAAACTGTATGGGAGTATGAAAAACCACTAACTCCTTTTCCTATGAAAAAATATGCCTTTCGAGCTTTTGCCAGAGGTTCGCAAATTACAATTTTTGACGATAACACAGAAACAAAAGATTCTTTGTCTTGGCTTTTATTGCACGAAATGGCGCATGTTTGGGTAACAAGAACACCAAACTTAAAAGAACAGTTTAGAAGTATCAAAAAGCCTAATGGTTATCTAACATCTGACGCTGCTCATGAATCTTCTCCAGAAGAACAGTTTGCAAATATGATGGCCGACCAGTGGTTTAAAGAATGGTATAATAGAAGCGGATCATTCCATCGAATATGGTGGAGAAAACAGGTTCTCGGAAAATAAAATGAACATGGTGAATAAAAATGAATAAAGGTTTTTACATGGCAGCTTTAGCAGTATTGGCTGCTTCAATGAGCAAAAAATCCGAAAACAAACAAAAAAAGATGGGTTCTTTATCTATAGAAGACTTAAATGCACTTTCCTCAGCCGAAAAAAGGAGAGGTCGATGGAGAGATGAAGATCCTCTATCACTTATTCGTGATATTTTTATAGAGATATCAACCGATAAACCTCATTTTACTACAGATCAAGTAGAAAAAGCCACTAAAACAATTCAAAGGCTTGTTGGTTTAAGTAAATTCACCATAGTAATTCGCAAAAACTTTCCTATTCGAATACTTGATGGTCTGATAACCCCGCAACCAAATCTAGCGAACTGGTACATACCTATAAGACATTTAAAAGAATTAGATATCACTGTATTCACTGTTAGCGATATGAGAGATGATTTCTTCAATGAATCATCTAGTTTGTCAAAAATAAGATTAAAATTAAACTCAAACAAGATCCCTGAATCCTTATTTAGAATTCACAAACTACAAGAACTTAAATTTGAATTTTACGAAAGGAATAGAAATAGTAATCTTATTTTTCCAGAAAACTACAGCCTTAATTCCCTCAAAAAACTTGAATTATTTGTTGATGATGGGATATATAACTGGAGAACCGTCCATACTGAAAACCTATTTCGTATTCCAAGTTATATATCAAAATCTAAAAACCTAAAGGAGCTGAGTCTTTCAAAGATCGCAACCTGCCCAGAAATAAAGAAATTACGGAATCTTGAAAAATTGAGTTTAAGTGATGTTTTAATAGAGCCTCATATGCTAGAGATAAGAGCAAAGAGCATCGACATAAAGGGAACTATAATTGGAAAACTATCAACCAGAGTAAACAACAAAGCTGAATTTCTTGACTTAACTATCAAAACATCAGAAAACACTTTGGACTTAAGTTTTTTATCTAAAATGAAAAACCTAAAAGAAGCCTCTTTTTACATAATATGGGATACTGATAATATAGATGAAAAAAGAGATATTATTATGCCGAAAAACATTAAAGCGTTGTCTCATCTGAAAAGTTTGATAATAAACTCATCAACCTATGGCTTCACTGAAAAACCTGCACTTATTCTCTCTAAAGATTTTTCATCTCTTGCAAGTCTTAAATATCTAAACATCCGTAATGCAAAAGTAGAGTTGCCATCAATTGGCATTCCATCATTAGAAAAAATAAATTTATATAATTGTGTGCTTTCCAATATAAACATGTCTGGATATTCTTCACTAAAAGAGATCAATATAGAAGGACCATGGAGAGACCAAAACCCTAAACTAATTACTATCACGAACAGTTCTTTCTCTGGTCTGTCAAAGTTAAGCAAATTAAAGATTAAAAATGTTTACTTAAACCAGATTCCAAACATATCAGGATTAACGAATCTAACAAATGTAATAATACAAGGTAGGTTTATAAATACAAGAATACCGATAATTGAAAGGGATATCACTTCATTGACAAAGTTGAAACGAATGACTCTTGAATTAAAAAGAGCAAACAACACAGATCCTCTACATAACTTGCCTAAATTTGTGACCATACTCCCCAATCTAGAGTATTTAAACCTGAAAAGTTCTGAAATCTCAGACTTGATAGGAATTGACAAATTGAAAAAGATCAAAGGGATAAAATCTTCAATACCTACTCTGAAAAGAATCCGAAAAAGACCTGACAACTACACGATAGTAGAAATGACAAGAAATGGTTTATCGGAACCAGATGCTATTAAAATTATGAAATACTCATCTACAACACCCATATCTCAAATAAGAAGATTTTAGGTCAGGTTAATATGAAATACTCAGACAAAGAACTATTCGTCACCAAAAAATATGCAATGCTTTATGCGCTTTTGTGCAGAACAAATGAACTCGATAACAAATTATCTAGAACCCTCATCGAGAAAAGTCCAACCGTATCTGGATTCGCCTCTTTCGTAAAGAAATACATCTCTCTTGTCGAGCCAAGAACTTACTTTGAAAGGGAATCTTTGGAGCTTATTAGTCCGAGACGAATTGGTCAAGCGCAACTAAACAAGTATTTCAATGATTACTTCTCAGATTTAAAAAGAATGAGAATGTCCAATAAGTACCATTCCAGACTTAATGCGCAAAAAACTGGAGGATCAAGCTTTGACCCAGTAGAAGGGTTTAAAACAATTGAGCTACTTAATATTGCAGGTCTTTTCAACATGAAGGATCTTGTATTCTCTCCTAAGCCAAGAGATGTACAGGCATTCAATTGGTATTTAAATAATCCAAACAGGATACTTCTTGATAATGGAGCATTTAGTATTGACTACAGTCAAGAAGATTTTGAGAAAATAATCGAATTGTATCAAAAATTCTCAGAAAAAGTTAAAACCTTAAAA
>Ga0181580_10002678_pt1 | contig 14463 bp, 9 predicted proteins | sample 071ome_23_FD_132413 | JGI IMG/M metagenome (GOLD analysis project Ga0181580, IMG submission 132413) | Coastal salt marsh microbial communities from the Groves Creek Marsh, Skidaway Island, Georgia - 071403BT metaG (megahit assembly) | ecosystem: Environmental > Aquatic > Marine > Intertidal zone...
AAAAAATATCATTGCCGGCATTCAGAACAATATATTTGGCACACTTGTTATGGCCAGGGCAGCCGAAAAGTGCCAGGTAAAGCATTTTATTCTCGTTTCCACAGACAAGGCCGTTCGGCCTTCCAGTATCATGGGGGCGACCAAACGAGTAGCAGAACAGGTGCTTCAGGCAATGAATCACAGGAAAAGCAGGACCTGCTTTGCGATGGTCCGGTTTGGCAACGTCCTGGGGTCCTCCGGATCCGTACTGCCCCTGTTTCGCAAGCAAATACTCAGTGGCGGGCCAGTTACCGTTACTCATCCCAGGGTAAGCCGTTTTTTCATGACGACACAGGAAGCTGCGTCTCTAGTTATACATGCTGGAGCTCTCGCTCGGGGAGGGGAAGTCTTTATCCTGAATATGAGCAGCCCCATACGTATTGTTGATATTGCCCACAAAATGATCGAGTTGATGGGACGTTCAGTGTGCCAATGCCTTGCTGCCGATACCTGCCATTGTGAGGATGGCATCAAGATAAGCTATACCGGATTACGTGAAGGCGAAAAACTGACAGAGGAATTGCCCGGTGATCTATCTGTCACTGGTACACCGCATGGCAAGATACTTCGTGCCATGGAGGATTTTCGCCCCTGGCAGGCCCTGGAAATCCTCCTCGGGCGTCTCGAATTTGCCTGTCATGACATGGACCAGGCACTGGCGAAAGAGGTCCTGTTAGAAATGGTAGACATGCCGACGAGTGGAAATCTTCGACTCGCCTCACAGCCAGATACTGGTGATTACCTGATAAAAGATGCCCTGGACATGGAAGAGGTGGATTTGGTCACCGCCGTAAAACACTGAAAGAAACGCTCAGCAGGGAGGTGAAAAGTCGTAAAAGTTAAAAGCAGGCAGGTGGGGGAAAAATGGCTGCCCAACCTGGACTCGAACCAGGAACCAAGTGATTAACAGTCACCTACTCTACCATTGAGCTATTGGGCAGCAACTCAGGTATTTTTGAGAACGCGAATACTAATTACTAATGCCCGCCCGGTCAATACTCGGCGCCCAATTAATCCCCATCCCGTGACAGATTTTCTCTTTTGTCGCCTTTCTTCGTACAATGGCCTGTTTACCCCGAAACAGCCTGAATCATGGATAAAAAATTTCGCCTGGACGCCAAATTCGAGCCCGCCGGTGACCAGCCCGAGGCCATAGCGCAGTTACTGGAAGGCCTGGAGGACGGGCTGGCAGCCCAGACACTGCTGGGCGTGACCGGCTCCGGCAAGACCTTCACGATTGCCAATGTCATTGCCCGGTCCCAGCGTCCCACGCTGATCATGGCCCCCAACAAGACACTGGCAGCCCAGTTATACGGGGAGTACAAGGAGTTTTTCCCGGATAATGCCGTGGAATACTTCGTCTCCTACTACGATTACTACCAGCCAGAAGCCTACGTGCCGTCCTCGGATACCTATATCGAGAAGGATTCCTCGATCAACGACCATATCGAGCAAATGCGCCTGTCTGCCACCAAGTCCCTGCTGGAGAGGCGCGATGTCATCGTGGTGGCCACCGTTTCATCCATATACGGCCTGGGTGACCCGAGCATGTACCTGAATATGGTGCTGCACCTGAATGTGGGCGGCAAACTGGACCAGCGTGCCTTGCTGCGTCGGCTGGCTGAGCTGCAGTACAGTCGCAATGATATGGAACTTCACCGCTCGTCCTACCGGGTCAGGGGCGATGTGATCGATATTTACCCGGCAGAATCCGACGTCAACGCCATACGCATCGAGTTGTTTGATGATGAAATTGAAAGTCTGGCCTGGTTTGACCCCCTGACGGGCGAGGTGGTTCAGCGGGTGCCCAGGCTTACCGTGTTCCCGAAGTCCCATTACGTGACTTCCCGGGAACGCCTGCAAAATGCCGTGGAGCAAATCAAGGCCGAACTCCAGGAGCGCCTGGCCTACCTGGAAAAGAACAATCGCCTGGTGGAAGCGCAGCGGCTGGGCCAGCGCACCCAGTTTGACCTGGAAATGATCAGGGAACTGGGATATTGCACGGGTATCGAGAATTACTCGCGCTACCTGTCTGGCCGCGAGGAAGGGCAGCCGCCGCCCACGCTGTTTGACTATCTGCCACAGGATGCCTTTGTCGTCGTGGACGAATCCCACGTCGCGATTCCCCTGATTGGTGCCATGTACAAGGGTGACCGTTCCCGCCAGGAAACCCTGGTGGAATACGGCTTTCGCCTGCCTTCGGCCCTGGATAACCGGCCCCTGCGGTTCGAGGAATGGGAGGATCTGACACCCCAGTTGATATTCGTTTCTGCCACCCCGGGGCCCTACGAGGAAGAAAAACAGGGGCAACTGGTCAGACAGGTGGTACGCCCAACCGGCCTGGTGGATCCCGAACTTGAAGTCAGGCCGGCCCTGCACCAGGTGGATGACCTCTTATCCGAAGTCAAATTGCGGGTCGAGAAAGAGGAAAGGGTGCTGGTGACTGTGCTGACCAAGCGCATGGCCGAGGACCTGACCGATTACCTGGCGGAAAACGGGGTTCGTGTGCGCTACCTGCATTCGGACATCGATACGGTGGAACGGATGGAGATTATTCGCGATCTGCGGCTCGGTGTATTTGATGTGCTGGTGGGGATCAATCTGTTACGGGAAGGGCTGGATATTCCGGAGGTGTCCCTGGTGGCCGTGCTGGATGCTGACAAGGAAGGCTTCCTGCGCTCGGAGCGCTCACTGGTCCAGACCGTGGGGCGTGCGGCCAGGAATCTGCATGGCAAGGCTATCTTGTATGCCGATGTGGTTACCGGGTCCATGCAGCGGGCAATCGATACAACGACAGAGCGGCGCAAGATCCAGGTGGAATTCAACCGGGAGCACAATATTACCCCGGCGGGTATCCGCAAGGCGGTAGCCGATATCATGGAAGGGGCTTCCCGTGCCCCCGGCACGTCGAAAAAGCGCAGTTACAAGGACCTGGCCAAGGTGGCGGAAAAGGGCGGGGATTACCAGTCCAGGCTGGCGGGAATGTCACCTGCAGAACTGGAGAAGGAGCTCAACCGCCTGCAGGATGAAATGTATGAACATGCCCGAAACCTGGAGTTCGAGGAGGCCGCGGGTGTGCGCGATAAAATCAATACCATCAAGGAGCAATTCGTCCTCAGCTGAGGCTGAATCCGGTGTGTTCCTAGATGGCTGTAATCCTTGTAGTTTATGGCCCTTGTCACTATAATCGCCACCTCTTTGAACGGCACTGCTCTTACCTGTTGACGGGATTGGCAAACAGCCGGAAAAAGAAGGGAAAAAAGCGGCCGTAAAGGGTTGTTCTGCAGGCCTGGATCACCAGGGCGGCAGACATAAAACAGGCACTTGAGACAAGCTATTTAGAAGTAACAGGCGCGTAGCTCAGTTGGTTAGAGCGCTACCTTGACATGGTAGAGGTCACCAGTTCGAATCTGGTCGTGCCTACCACTCCCCTGAAGACAAGGCTATTCGGCATACCGAAGCTATTTCCTGTATTTAATCGCTGTGCACAGGCACGGTATTTTGTTGAGAATCAATGGTCACTATTACACTGCCTGACGGCAGTCAGAAAAACTTTGACGCTCCTGTCACTGTCCTAGATGTCGCCGAATCCATCGGTCCGGGCCTGGCCAAGGCTGCCCTGGCCGGGAGCATCGAAGGCGAGCTCGTGGATGTCAGTCACACCATTGAATCAGATGCCCAGTTATCAATTATTACCGGACGTGATGAAGCGGGTCTTGAAATCATTCGTCACTCCTGTGCCCATCTCATGGCCAATGCCGTGCAAAACCTGTTTCCGGAAGCCCAGGTCACCATCGGTCCTGTCATTGAAAACGGTTTCTATTACGATTTTGCTTTTGAGCGGCCGTTCACCCCTGAAGACCTGGAAGCCATCGAAAAGGAAATGCAGCGCCTGGCCAAGGAAAATATTCCGGTCGAGCGTTCCGTGATGTCCCGCTCTGATGCTGTTTCCCTGTTTGAAAAAATGGGTGAAAAATACAAGGTCCAGATCATCGAAAGTATTCCGGGTGAAGAGGAGTTGTCTTTCTACAAGCAAGGCGATTTTATCGATCTGTGTCGTGGTCCCCATGTACCGTCCACCGGGGCGATCAAGTCCTTCAAGCTGATGTCTGTTGCCGGCGCCTACTGGCGTGGTGACTCCAGTAATGAAATGCTGCAGCGTATCTATGGCACGGCCTGGAACGACAAGAAAGACTTCAAGCATTACCTGCACATGATTGAAGAAGCCGAGCGTCGTGACCACCGCAAGGTAGGCAAGCGTCTCGAACTTTTCCATTTCCAGGAAGAAGCGCCGGGCATGGTGTTCTGGCATCCCAGGGGCTGGACCATCTACCAGATTATCCGCAGCTACATGCAGCAGTTATGGAAAGATAACGGCTACCTGGAAATCAATACTCCCCAGTTGGTGGATTACTCGCTGTGGGAAAAGTCCGGACACGCTGACAAGTTCGCCGAAGAGATGTTCAGTGTTGAATCCGACAATCGCATGTATGCGATCAAGCCAATGAACTGCCCGTGCCATATCCAGGTATTCAACCAGGGGCTGAAAAGTTATCGTGACCTGCCACTGCGCCTGGCGGAGTTTGGCTCCTGTCATCGCTATGAACCTTCCGGTGCCATGCACGGCCTGATGCGTGTGCGCAGCTTTGTCCAGGATGACGGCCACATATTCTGTGCCCGCAAGGATATCCAGAGCGAGGTCTCACGCTTTATTGACCTGGTGAACCAGGTCTACAACGATTTTGGTTTTGAAGAAGTGTTGCTGAAACTGTCCACGCGTCCGGAAAAACGTGTTGGCTCAGATGAAATCTGGGATGAGGCAGAAGCCGCTCTTGAAACCGCCCTGAACAAGACAGGCAAACCCTGGGACCTGCAACCGGGAGAGGGCGCCTTTTACGGCCCCAAGATTGAATTCACCCTGAAGGATTGCATGGGCCGGAATATGCAGTGCGGCACCATCCAGGTGGATTTCTCCATGCCGGGCAGGCTGGGTGCGGAGTTTGTTACAGAGAACAATGACCGCGATACCCCGGTGATGTTGCACCGTGCAATCTTCGGTTCATTCGAGCGATTTATCGGGATTTTGATCGAACATTTCGAAGGCGCGTTTCCCACCTGGTTGTCGCCGGAGCAGGCCGTAGTGCTCAATATTACGGACAAACAGGCCGAATATTGCGAAAAAGTAGTGAATTCTTTGCAAAACAAGGGCTTCCGCGTAAAAGCTGACTTGAGAAATGAGAAAATCGGCTTTAAAATCCGCGAGCACACGCTTCAGAAGACACCTTACCTGCTCGTTGTGGGTGATAAAGAGGTTGAAGCAGAATCACTTGCCGTACGTGACCGCACCGGAAACGACCTGGGAGTAATGACTATCGATGAATTCTCGGTTTTATTGCATCAGGACGTAGAACGGCTAGGGCGCGTCATTGAGCCAGCTGAAGAAGCCTGAAGCAGTATTTAACGTGGAGTAAAACGGAGATTCGTATTAACAAGAGAGATAGCGACAAGTCCAAAAAGGCCCAGGTAAACGACGATATCAGTCATGATCCCGTTCGTTTGATTCTTTCAGATGGCACTCAACAGGGGGTAGTTCCTCTTGCTGAAGCCAGGAATACAGCCGAGTCTGAAAAGCTGGATCTTGTGTTGATTTCCCCTGAAGCTGACCCGCCTGTTTGCAAGATCATGGATTACGGCAAACATGTGTTCGAGCTCAAGAAGCAAAAAGCGGCGAACAAGAAGAAGCAGAAGGTTATTCACGTTAAAGAAATGAAGTTTCGTCCAGGGACGGAGGAAGGAGATTATCAGGTAAAACTACGCAACCTGATACGTTTCCTCAGTGATGGGGACAGGGCCAAGGTATCGTTAAGATTCCGCGGTCGTGAGATGGCCCATCAGGAGTTAGGTGCAGAGATGATGCAACGCATCAAGGAAGATCTCGCGGAGTATGGCACTGTTGACCAGGAACCCAAGATGGAAGGTCGACAGATAGTCATGGTCCTCGCACCAGTAAAGAAAAAGAAGCAGTAATTTTTTTCCCATCCTGTTACCGGAGATCTCCTGGTTCAGTCAGGGGAAAGGGAGCTGTTTCATTTTATTAATCGTATGGGCTGCCTGACTTTGAGAGTCAGCGGTAACCATAAATGCGGAGTGTACACACATGCCCAAGCAGAAAGTTCATAGTGGCGCGGCGAAACGTTTTAAAAAAACCGGAGCCGGCATCAAGCGTAAAAGCGCTTATAAAAGCCATATCCTCACCAAGATGACAACCAAGCGGAAGCGGCAGTTGCGCGGAACCCAGCAGGTTAATCCTGCCGATATGGGTAACGTCAAACGCATGCTGCGACTTGATTAACTGTCGCTTGATTCACACATAAAAGAGGATTTGAAAAATGGCTAGAGTAAAACGCGGGGTTGTTGCCCGTCGCAGACATAAAAAAGTATTGAAGCAGGCCAAGGGTTACTATGGTGCCCGGAGTCGCGTCTTTCGCGTCGCCAAGCAGGCAGTTACCAAGGCTGGTCAGTATGCATACCGTGACCGCAGGGTGAAGAAACGCGTATTCCGCGCTCTGTGGATTACCCGTATCAACGCCCAGGCACGCGAGCTCGGCATGTCCTACAGCCGACTCATTGCCGGCCTGAAGAAAGCTGAAATCGAAATGGACCGCAGGGTCCTGGCTGACCTGGCCGTCAACGACAAGGAAGCGTTTGCTGCCGTTGTCGATAAAGTCAAGGCTGCACTGGTCTGATCACTGGCTACAAGCGTTTCCTGTCCTGACAACAGGACAGGAAAAGCCTGCCAGATGGTCCCCGGTTAGCAGTTCAGCCCCGGCATGGAAAACCTCGATACACTTACCACCGAAGCCCTAGCGGCAATTGAACAGGCTGAAGATGTAGCAGGCCTGGAACAGTTGCGTGTGCAATTCCTGGGCAAAAAAGGCAGCCTGACAGAGCTACTCAAAGGTCTTGGCAAGCTGGATGCTGCTGACAGACCGAAAGCGGGTGCGGCGATCAATGCCGCCAAAAGCCAGGTCCAGGATGCCCTGGAAGCTCGCAAAACCACACTCAGTGCCCAGGCCACGGCCAGCAAACAGCTTGCTGAAGCGGTTGATGTCACCTTGCCGGGACGTCGCCAGAGTAGCGGGGGGCTGCACCCGGTAACACGGACGCTGCAACGCATTGAAGCGATCTTCACCTCAGCGGGTTACGATGTCGTCCAGGGTCCGGAAATCGAAGATGATTACCATAACTTCGAGGCACTCAATATTCCTGCGCACCATCCGGCGCGGGCCATGCACGATACCTTCTACTTTGACAGCGGGCTCTTGCTGAGAACCCATACCTCCACTGTGCAGGTCAGGGTCATGGAAAACGGTGAGGCACCGTTTCGCTTCATCTGTCCCGGCCGTGTTTATCGCTGTGATTCCGATTTGACCCATACACCCATGTTTCACCAGGTTGAAGGCATGCTGGTGGATGAGGAAGTCACGATGGCAGACCTGAAAGGTCTGCTCGTGGAATTCCTCCAGGTTTTCTTTGAAGCCGACCTCGATGTCCGGTTCCGTCCTTCCTATTTTCCCTTTACCGAACCGTCTGCAGAAATTGACGTGCAATGTGTTGCCTGCAAGGGTGATGGCTGCCGGGTTTGCAGCCATACCGGCTGGCTGGAAGTGGGCGGCTGCGGCATGGTGCACCCGAACGTTCTGAAGTATTCCAACGTGGATACGGAAAAATACACCGGTTTTGCCTTTGGCATGGGCGTTGATCGCCTGGCCATGTTGCGCTACCAGATCAATGACCTGCGCCTGATGTTTGAAAATGACCTGCGCTTTTTACGCCAGTTCAGCGAAGGACAGGGGGGCTGACCATGCAATTCAGTGAGCACTGGCTGCGCGAGTGGGTCGACCCGGATACAGATACGGAAACGCTGATTGCCCGCTTGACCATGGCTGGCCTGGAAGTGGATGGCGTGACTCCTGCAGCACAGGAATTCCAGGGTGTCATCGTGGGGGAAGTGACTGAAGTCGCACCACACCCGGATGCCGACAAGCTGCGCGTGTGCCAGGTCAGCACGGGAAACGAGTCTTTCCAGGTAGTCTGTGGAGCCCCCAACGTGGCTTCAGGCCAGAAGATTCCCTTTGCCACTGTCGGCGCTGTCCTGGGCAAGGACTTCAAGATCAAGAAAGCCAAGCTGCGCGGCGTGGAATCCTTTGGCATGATCTGCTCGGAGGAAGAGTTGGGCCTTGCCGAACAATCCGACGGCATCATGGTTCTGCCGGAAGATGCAACCACTGGCACCGACATACGCCAATACCTGAACCTGGATGATGCCCTTATCGAGGTTGACCTGACGCCCAATCGTGGCGATTGCCTGAGTATCAACGGCGTGGCCAGGGAAGTTGGCGTATTGCAGAACAAACCTGTATCCCGCCCAGAAATCCCCGTCATAGAGGCTACGCTGGACGAAACCTTCCCGATTACCCTGGAGGCACCGGATGGCTGCCCCCGTTATCTGGGCCGCATTATTCGCAATATCAACCAGGACGTGGAATCCCCCGCCTGGCTGAAAGAAAAATTACGTCGCAGCAGCATCAAGAGCATCGATCCGGTCGTGGATGTCACCAATTACGTCCTGATGGAACTGGGGCAACCCATGCATGCCTTTGACTACGACAAGCTGGAGCAGGGCATTCATGTTCGGTATGCCGCTGACGGTGAAGCATTGACCCTGCTGGATGGCAAGGAAGTCAAATTGACCGCTGATACCCTGGTTATCGCTGATGCCAACAAGGCGCTGGCTATCGCCGGTGTGATGGGCGGCCTTGATAGCGCTGTTTCGGCATATACCAAGCATGTCTTTTTGGAAAGCGCACACTTTACCCCCATCACGATTGCGGGCAAGGCACGCTCTTATGGCCTGCAGACTGACGCTGCCCACCGCTTTGAGCGGGGTGTGGACTTCAACCTGCCACGGGAAGCCATGGAAAGGGCCACGCAATTGCTGCTCGATATAGTGGGTGGGGAAGCCGGACCCATTATCGAGGCGACGGACAGCCTTCCCAAGCCCAAATCAGTCACGCTGCGAGCAGAGCGTATTTCACGAATCCTTGGAATTACCCTGTCTGCCGAAGAAGTGGAGACGATCCTGACCGGACTTGGCCTGGTGCTTAGTACCAAAGATGCTGACAGCTGGACTTTCGAGGTGCCCTCCTGGCGCTTTGACCTGGCCATCGAAGAGGACCTGGTTGAGGAACTGGCCCGAATCTACGGCTATGACAACCTGCCGGTGACAGAGGCCCGGGGGCATTTCAGCCTCAAGCCCAACAAAGAGGGCAGCCTGGGCCTGGACCCGATTCGCAATCACCTGGCCGCCCTGGGCTACCAGGAAGTCATTACCTATAGCTTTGTAGACAGTAAACTGCAATCCCTGCTCGGTGGTGCCGAAACTGAAGTCATTCCCCTGGCAAACCCGATCTCCCAGGAAATGGGAGTGATGCGCACCAGTCTGTGGACCGGGCTGTTGGGCGCCTTGACGCATAATCATCATCGCCAGCAGGGACGTGGCAAAATCTTTGAAACAGGGCTTGTTTTTGTAAATAAAAACAACGAGATAGATCAGAAAACTAAAGTAGCTTCTCTGATCTGGGGTGATCACTTGCCAGAGCAATGGGGCGCCAAGGCACGGGAAGTGGACTTCTTTGATATCAAGGGTGATGTTGAAGCACTGCTGGGGCTGACCCTGTCTGCCGACAGTTTCGAATTTACGGCGGCCTCTCATCCTGCCTTGCAGCCAGGCCAGAGTGCACAAATTCTCCGCGCTGGCGCACCTGCTGGATGGATCGGTGCCCTGGCTCCGGCCTTACAGCAAGCTATTGATATACCAGGCAAAATATACCTGATGGAGCTTGACCTGGAAGTTCTCGAGCCTGCACGTCTGCCGGTATTCAGACCATTGTCCCGCTACCCCTCCGTCAGAAGGGATCTGGCGGTCATAGTGGATGCCAGCCTGGAAATGGCGACTATCCGCAAAGCGCTTGTTGAAGCCGCTGGGGAAATCCTCACGAATATCGTTATTTTTGACGTCTATCAGGGCCAAAATATTGAAAAAACTAAAAAAAGTCTTGCAATAGGCTTGACCTTACAGCATCCTTCACGCACTCTAGCTGATGAAGATATAAACACAATAATTAATAAGTGTATCAACGTCCTAGAAGCACAATTTAATGCTGAATTAAGGATGTAAAGCCCGATTCACAAGCACAATCTTTCTTTGTGACGGGGTCGTTAATATCAGTTAGCAGAATCTGGTAGAAAAATAACAAGAATGTACTGAATTGGGTTTTTGACCCGGTTATTAGATAAGGTAGGAAGCTATGTCCGGTGGAGCACTGACAAAAGCAGAAATGGCCGAACGTCTCTTTGACGAAATGGGCCTCAACAAGCGCGAAGCAAAAGAGCTGGTTGAGCAGTTTTTTGAAGAAATCAGGCTCTCCCTGGAGAGTAACGAACAGGTCAAGTTATCCGGTTTTGGCAACTTTGATCTGCGTGACAAGCGCCAGCGTCCCGGCCGTAATCCCAAAACCGGGGAAGAGATTCCCATTCAGGCCCGCCGCGTAGTGACTTTCAGGCCCGGGCAGAAACTGAAATCAAGAGTTGAGAACTATGCTGGAACCAAGCCATAACGCTGAACTCCCGGAAATTCCTGCAAAACGCTATTTCACCATCGGTGAAGTGAGCGAGCTTTGTGATGTCAAACCCCATGTACTGCGTTACTGGGAACAGGAATTCACCCAGCTCAAGCCAGTCAAGCGCCGTGGCAATCGTCGTTACTACCAGCGCCAGGACGTGATGCTGATTCGCCAGATTCGTGAACTGCTTTATGAGCAGGGCTTTACCATCGGTGGTGCCCGCCAGCGCATGGCAGGTACGGATACGCCGGAAGAGAAGCCCGCGGTGAACAAGCAGGTGGTCAAGGACCTGATCAGCGATGTGGAAGAGGCATTGAAAGACCTGTCTTAACGAGTGACCGCAACAAAGCAGTATTTCTCAAGACAAACCTGATTTATCTACTATTCAAAACTGGTATCATTTACCTGTTCTTACCGATTATGTCGGAGTGTAGCGCAGCCTGGTAGCGCACCACACTGGGGGTGTGGTGGTCGTGGGTTCAAATCCCGCCACTCCGACCAATCCTTTCCAGAAAAAAGCAGGCTCAAGGCCTGCTTTTTTTATATGCAAAATTCAACGGGGTTGTCAGGGACCGGTCCTGTTACCGATCAGACCCACGCCCCTGAGAGTTGCGTTGCTACCTAAATCATGCAGAGAGAATCCGGCAGCAAAACCCTGGGTGGTACCCGTACCTGTGAATATGCCACGAATTTCGCCTGTGAGACTGGCTCCCGGGTTTAAAGAATAATCCATATTCGTACCAAAAGTCGCATTGCTGAAACTGGTCATGCTGGCAACCGGACCGTTTGCAGTACCTGAGAATTCTGTATACCAGCGGTCGCTACCGCCAACCAAGGCTTCGAATTTGCCGTTGGTGATATTGTTGGTGCTTAGCCCGAAATTTACATCAAAGCTCATGCCCAGTTCACTCAAGGGCAGCGTTGGGCCGCCATTTGTTCCTTCACCAAAGAATCCAAGCACCGGGTTAGGTCTGCCGGTAACCCCGTCATTGCTGCCATAGGTCCATGTACCAGTAAGATCGGCCATGTCGGCTTTCTTGGCTGACAGCCAGTACACCGGTTCCGGGACATGGACAGACGGAGCACCCTTGCTGTCCAGTATTTCAGCCCCACCTTCCCAGGGGCCCCAGCCGACATCAAATGTGCTTACCCCTGCCGGTGCGATTGAGGTGGTGATGTGCCCGCCAAGTCCACGAACCAGTGAAGTGGGCTGGTCGTCGTAGACGGTACTCTCTATATACTGCTCGGGATTTGCACTGCCCAACTGGGTATCGGTCAGTGAAGTAGCGGCGAATTTGACATTGGTTTTGTTGTTGCTGGACAGGTAGTGCTTGTCGATCACGCCGGAGAGGCGCCTGACCAACAGTCCCAGGTTGTCTTCCATGCCGAGCAGTTCGTTGCGGGTAATGCGGTTGTCCCAGTAACCAAGGATTTCGTAATCGCCCAGAATACTGGCATCGATGTCGAAACCTTCCAGGTTTACATTGGCCTCCAGCAGAAGGCTGCCACCGACATGTGCCAGGTTGTTGGTATCAACGGGATCCGCAGAGAAAGAGCCGGAAAGTATGGCGGCATTAACCGGTACCGTAATGGGGGAATTCACACCGTCAGAAATTTCCAGGCTGCCATTGGAGAAATCGTTGAGATCAAAGAATCCCACACCGTCCTGGATATCGTTATTGGGGGTGAATTCGAGCATCCATTTAAATTCATAAGTGGTGCTGTTGATAGTAACTGACTTGGACGCGGTCAACTTGGAGTCCTGGATGACGCCGGTGGACAAATCGGTATCAAAGTGGAAATCGAAAGTGCCAAGTTGTTCCGGAGTAAAAGTGTTCCAGCCGGGGGAGGCCGATTCCAGATGTAGTTTCGGACTACCACCGCTAGTACTGAAGCGGGTGAATGTCAGGCCCAAAAAGTCCACTGGTTCGTAGTTCAGCCATGCTATGGGGCCGCCACTGACGGTGGTAAAGACGCTGTCATCCGTATTGTCAGTCAGTAGTGTTGCAGGCGCATTCCAGATACCGGCATCGAACGAATGGCCGCCAGCGCCCGTATCTGCATAGTACTGAATCATCTGGGCGTCGTTGTATGGGCCCAGTGTCCAGACAGTATTGTTGGCAGTGCTTTCGTCAATGAAGAACACTTCTGACGGGTAAGAGGCACTGTGTGTGCCCATCAGGCCTGTAATTATGGTGCCGTCAGGTTTCAAGACGGCGCCTCGTACGAAAGCGTCCACGTAGTTCATATCCAACGCGCTCAAACGACTTTCCTGCTCAGACAGGAAGGTGCCGCTGATGGAGCGGTCTGATGTCCCGGTAGTGAGGTTAAAGCCACCAGCCAAGGCATCGTAGGGACTGGATGCATCCTTGAAGCCGGTGAGGAATCCACCGATGTCGCCATTGAATGAACCTGTGGACCCGTTGGTATTTTCGAAAGATCCGTTCACGGAGAGCAGAGGTATGACGCCCAGGTCTGGACTGTCAGTCAGAATGACAGAACCGGGGCTGGCTGAGAAATGCCCATGCCAGGCTTCATCGGCACTGCCGCATCCGCTGCCACCGAAACAGAGATTGATCGTACCGTCAGTGATGGAACCGTAAGTAAAATCAAGGCCAAGGGAAACATTGAGTGCAGACAGGTTGCCGCCCCAGCTGTTGCGGGTATTGAACGCACGGGTAAAGCCATAGTTGATCGTGCCTTCGCTGTAGCTGGTAATCTGCGTATCAGGGTTCAGCGCATCCACGACCAGCCAGGGCTGGAAGTCGAATTCGACGGCGCCGGTGCCATCAGTGTTCGGGTAGAGAGCCGGACCGTACTGGCTGGGTTGTTTCTCCCACATGCCCCAGCGCACGCCGGGATAAGTGGACGTCAGCGGGAAGGTGTTGGCGCCAGTCGCGCTGTCTTGTTTAAAGACGGAGTAGGGGATGCCATCCCAGCTTGCCATGAATACCGGCGAGGTGTCCGGGTTGGCGACGATGGACCGGTAAATCTTGCTGTAGCTGCTGTTGTCGTGCCAGTCGCCGATCAGGAGCATGCCATTGTACAGCGGGTTTGCGGGATCGCTTTCAGCCGCAGAAACACCGTCCAGGCGAAGGTCCAGGAAACTGTACTCATCCAGTCCGGCAAGATAGACGCCATCCAGAAACAGGGTGCCGGTTCGCAGGGCAAAGGCGCCGACGACACCTTCACCGTCGAAATTTGGCGAGGTCTTGTTGATGAAGATTCCGCTGAGGTCGGCGGAAGTGATGACCTGCTCAGTTGGATCATTAAGATTATAGACTCCCAGGTCATTACTACCCTGGTCCACGAAGTCAAACTTCAGTAGTGAGTCCTCTATCTGCCCGCTAAAACCATGAAGTGTCCAGGTATTTTGCCCGGAAATTCCGGTTTCGGCGTAAAACTGTCCATTACTTATGTTGCCAGTCAACAGGTTGACGTCAAACTCCAGGTCCAGGAAGGACAAGGTTTGCTGTACACTACCAAAAGGATCACCGATTGCCCCTTCAAATCCCAGGTTGTATAACTCTGTTTCATTCGACAGACTCGTTCTGTAGGTACCTGTCAGGTTGCCGGGAGGGGTGGCAGCAGAAGCATGGGCCCACCACATGGGGGAAGCTTCGTTAGTGAAGTCAGCAGCATTATTTCCCCAGATGAGGTTGTCTTCAGCGACCAGGGCGTTATCCCAGCGGGCAAAAGAGACCGCGTAGCCATCGGGGTTCGTGACAAGAGTGGCTGG
>Ga0181580_10002688_pt1 | contig 14438 bp, 10 predicted proteins | sample 071ome_23_FD_132413 | JGI IMG/M metagenome (GOLD analysis project Ga0181580, IMG submission 132413) | Coastal salt marsh microbial communities from the Groves Creek Marsh, Skidaway Island, Georgia - 071403BT metaG (megahit assembly) | ecosystem: Environmental > Aquatic > Marine > Intertidal...
CGAATCATGGATCAGTTTTCAAAAAGTGATGCCTCGGTGTTAGTGGGAACTCAAATGGTCGCAAAAGGATTGGACATTCCGAGCGTCACATTGGTTGGCGTGCTGTCCGCCGATACAGGATTGGCGGTGCCAGATTTTCGAGCTCACGAGCGCGCATTTCAAATATTGACCCAGGTCGTGGGCCGAAGCGGTAGAGGGCAAACCGACGGTAGGGCAATCGTTCAAACGTTCAACCCGGACCACTACGCGATTCAGGCGGCAGCGGATCAGGATTACCAGTACTTCTACGAAACTGAACTTCGAATGCGCGCTGATCAGGCAAACCCACCGTTTACCCGAATCGTCAAATTGACGCACGCCGCTAATGATTACGACCGAGCCAAGGCTGAAGCCGATCGACTCTTACGTGAACTAGAAGAAGTCAGAGAAAATCACGGGGAGACTTCGACGGAGATTATTGGTCCGAGTCCAGGGTATCCCCTTCGAATCCGAAACCTGTACCGTTGGCAAATACTATTAAAAGGTTCACGACCAGAGGCACTACTTGATCTCGTGTCCCCAGGAAACATCTGGTCAATTGATGTAGATCCGATCAACATTAGTTAGTAATCAACGAACACCTATAGAAAACCGGAACGAACGTTGGCAATTCGGCGAATAAGAGTATTTCCAGATCCGATCCTCAGGAAGAAAGCGCGCGTGGTTAAGAGGATTGAGCCGAAGATCATAGAACTTGCAAATGACATGGTCGAAACCATGGACGCTGCAGGTGGAGTTGGGCTGGCTGCTAACCAGGTTGGTGCTTTACACCGCGTTGTGACGCTCCACATGCCCGGTGACGAAGACGCAATGATCCTGATAAATCCAGAGATTCGCTGTACCGAGGGTGAACGCGAAGTGATCGAAGGATGTCTTTCCTTCCCCGGATACGAGGGAATGGTCAAACGGTCGGTGACCGTAAAGGCGCGATGGCTCGACGAAAACGGCTCGAAGATGAAGGTGACCGCCGAAGAACTGTTTGCGCAGGCAATAGAACACGAAGTGGATCACCTTAACGGAATCCTGTACACGGACCATCTGATCGCACATGAGAAACTCGCAGCAGCTGGTACGCACATCGAGGAAGGCGAACCGCACACTCACGATGTTGAAGTTGAAGTTCACGCAGATCACAGTGATGAAGGTGAGGAACCTGACGAGGCCGATATCGAAGTTGTTCACACAACGCTGAAATTCAGTGAGTTGTACTCAGATTCGTCGCTAGCCCAAATGCAATACGACCTTCGGCAGGCCGGGCTAGTCGTGGACGAGGATGACAGGGTCGTATCAGATGATCCGCACACCAACGGTGGGAAGATTCTGGGCGAGTAACTCATTCCCCCATCTTTTTCGTGATTTCAGGGTGATGAAGTCCAACTGTTTTCGCACTTGCGAGTGCTATACTTCTCGCTGGTCTGATTCAGTTCGATGTTTCTGACCAAAGTGAATATTGAATCGAGTTCCCTGGTAGAACATGCTGCCAGGCAACTGTAGCCCCGAAACTGTTCGGGGTTTTCTATTACATAAGTTGAAACTCGCGTCGCTTTCGCGGCGCGTTTCGCGTAAGAGTCTGGGTATTGAGTAGATACAGAGGACTAATCCTCGTAGCAGCTTTTCTGGTCATCTCGGTGGTTGTATTGGCAATCACCCAGATTAGCGTCGGTGGATTCGAGCGAGGTGGGGATAGCCCTCTGGGCCTAACGCTCGGTCTCGACCTTGAAGGTGGTACACACCTCGTTTACAAAGTGATCCCAGAAGATGGCCGTGAGCCAACCAACGAGGACATGGAAGGTGTTCGCAACATCATCGACCGTCGTGTAAACGAGTTCGGTGTTAGTGAAGCGAGCGTCCAACTTCTCGGCGGAAGTATCGACGCTGTTCCAGACCGAATCCTTGTTCAGATCCCGGGTCAGAAGGGCGCGAACATCACCGTCAACTTCGGCGCCGACTCAGTAGCTCCTGAACAACTCGAAGCGTTCTTCAACGAGGAGCTCGGTCGATCTGACGCTGAGGTGACTCAAAACGAAGATCTTTCACTGACCGTTCGTCTTGATGAAATCAAAGGTGAAGTCCGAGACGAATCTGGAAACGTCATCACGCCTTCCGAAGCGGATGGGTGGAGAGAAGCAGCAATTGCTCACTTCCCAGTTACCCTCCAGGTCGGATTTGTACTACCCAACGTTGAACCTCCGGTAATTGGTGACGACACCACTGTTGACCCAGAGCCGGTGGAACCAGAAGAAACCCTCCCAACACTTGCCGAAGTAGAAGCAGCTTTCGCCTCGATTGGACGATCCGATGCTGTGGTTGAGGCTGTTGACGGTGCTGAAGGACTATTTGCAGCAACTCTGTTCGGCCTTGATACAGAGCGGACTGACGAAGACGGTAACCCCGTACGAGCAGAAGATCAGCAATTGATCGATGCACTCCGAGAGCTTGGAATAATTCAGTTCACTTCTAGCCAGGGAACTCTCACACAGTGGACCGTCGGCGGAGGAATTCAGGAAGCTAAGGCACTCATTGGTAAGACCGCTCAGCTCGAATTTCGATACCGAGAGTGTGGAGATCTACTCCCAGCCTCAGAAGATATTCCTTGGCCACCAGACGGACTATCCCTCGAAGAATGGGCGTTCGAAAGGTGTAACAATCCTAAGTACTACACCGAGTCGGCTACAGAGATTGATGGTGCTGACCTGACCGATGCGTTCCCATCCGTTTCCAGCGGTGGTATTTCTCGACCGATCGTTTCTATCCAGTTCAACGATGATGGTGCAGACGCGTTCTTCAACGTCACCGACCGAGTGTCTCGACAAGATGACCGACTGGCTATTTACCTCGACGGTGAAGAGCTAGTAGCTCCTAGCGTGTCACAAGGTGGAATTAGCGGTGGCCAGGCGATTATCGAAGGTGGAAGCTTTACCGCCGAAAGCGTTCGGACAATCGCTATCCAGCTCCGATCTGGTGCACTGCCAGTTGGTCTTGAGCTCATTCAAGAGCGGAATGTTGATGCGGTGCTCGGTGAGGAGTCTCTACGCCGTAGCTTGATTGCAGGTGGCGTCGGTCTGGTCCTTCTTCTCCTCTTCATGATTGCGTACTACAAGGTCCCAGGATTCGTCGCCGCGATGGCCTTGGTTGCCTACACGGTAATGCTTCTTGCCATATTCAAGATGATTCCGGTGACCATGACACTTTCAGGTGCTGCAGCGGTGATTCTATCTCTAGGTTTTGCTGTTGATGCAAACGTGCTTATTGCCGAAAGAACTAAGGAAGAAATACGCGCCGGTCGAACGTTGTTTAGCGCTATCACGGCTGGATTCGATCGTGCATGGCCGTCTATTAGAGACGGAAACGTTTCGACGATCATCGTTGCGATTGTTCTTTTCTGGTTCGGTGACCGGTTCAGTACCAGCGTGATGCAAGGATTTGCACTGACTCTGGCGATTGGTGTCCTGTTGAGTATGTTCACCGCCTTCTTTGCAAGCCGATTGCTCCTCCGTGTCATGGCTTCGACCGGTCTCGGAAACAACCCGGACTTGTTCGTGCCAGTTCGTGATCAAAAACAGAATTCAGATGTAGAAGCTGGAGGTATCTCGTAATGGATATCGTCGGAAAACGCCGAATATTCCTCAGCCTCTCAGCAATCCTCGTCGCGATTTCGATCGTGGTCCTGGTTTCACCCGGACTCAACCTAGGCATTGATTTCACGTCTGGAACGACTATCACGTACCAGTTCCAGAATGGTGATCCTGGTACTGCGGCTGTTACTGACGCCCTGATTGATTCTGGACACCCGGAAGCAATTGTTCAGGCAATGGGATCTGACCAGTATTTCGTGCGAACAGACGATTTGGGTGCTTCAGGTCTTGACGATGTGAACGCGGAAATCGCCAAGTTGGACGAAAGTCCAGCGACTGTTCTCGACACATCCACTGTTGGTGCATCGGTTGCCGAAGACACGGTGCGAAACGCAATTACCGCAGTGATTGTCGCAGCGATATTCGTGATGGCTTACATCATGTACGCCTTCCGATCCGTCCCGAATTCTTACAAGTACGCATTTGCAGCTGTTGTTGCACTGGCACATGACGTACTTATCACGCTCGGAATTTTCACCGTTCTCGGTATTGCGATCAACGCCGAAGTGAATGCCATCTTTATCGTCGGTATCTTGACGGTTATTGGTTATTCAGTGAACGACACGATCGTGATCTTCGACCGAATCCGTGAGAATGTGACACTCGCTCCTGCGAGAGGTTTCCGATCTACGGTGAACATCTCGATCAACGAGTCGATCACTCGATCTCTCGGAACCAGCATCACGACCCTTACTGTGATCCTTGCGATGCTGCTGTTTGGTGGAGCATCTTTGCGAGACTTCCTGATCGTTCTACTTACCGGAGTAGTTGTCGGTACATACAGCTCGGTATTTATCGCGGCACAGGTACTGGTTCTCTGGGATTCACGGGCGTTCCTCCCATGGCGTAAGGCAAGCGCCGCCGCTTAGAACTCATCGCCACCTACTAATTCAACTATTGGACTAGCATGCGTCGTCCAGACGCATGTAAAGTCGCGTCCGAAACTCACAACAGGAGCAATTGCGAATGCTTATTGGAGCACACGTATCCGCGTCAGGCGGAGTCGACAAAGCGGTACAGAGAGCAGAAGAAATCGGTGCCGAGTGCTTCCAGGTGTTTGCCTCTTCTCCGAGGATGTGGTCCGCAAAGCCGATCAAAGATGAGATCGTCGAGAAGTACAAATCCGAAATGGGGCGGTCGGGTATGGGACCGACCGTGCTTCACGGCAAATATCTCGTAGCCCTCGGCTCACCCGATCCCGAACTTGTCGCAAAATCCCAAACAGCGCTCCAGGTCGATGTCGCTTCCGCAAACACTCTTGGCGCCCTTGGCGTGATTTTTCACCCAGCGAGCCACAGGGGACAGGGGTTCGAGGCGATCATTGATCAATTTGCCACAAGTGTTCAGTCAATTCTAGAAGCCGAACCTGGCGACTCACTCCTAATGCTCGAAACCAGCGCAGGGGCAGGAGATCACATTGGATCGTCATTTGAAGAGCTCGGCGCACTGATCAAAGCGATTGATCATCCTCGTGTAGCCGTGTGCTTGGACACACAGCATGTTTGGGCAGCCGGATATGACATAGCGCACAAAGACTCGCTGGATGACGTTATTGATCAATTCGACAAGCTCATTGGCCTGGATCTCTTGAAGTCGGTTCATGCCAACGATTCAATGCGAGAACTTGGATCATCGGTTGACCGCCACGACAACATTGGAGACGGTCACATAGGTAGTGATGGCTTTGCCGCGATCATGTCGCATTCAGCGTTTTCTGATGTCCCGTTCTATCTCGAGGTTCCAGGAACCGGTAAAAGTGGACCAGACCGGCCAAACGTCGATGCACTGAAGCGAATTCGCACCGCCGTATCAAGCTAATGTCTTACCAGGTTTCTCGGACGGAATTCGAGGACATGGTCCGAGCTGGAATTGAGAAAGTCCCGAGTGAATTTCTCGATCGCATGGCGAACGTCTCGATTCTCGTGCAGCAAGAGCCTACTCGTTCTCAACTTTCGGAGAATGGTCTTTCATCGAACGAGTTGCTATTTGGACTCTACGAGGGTGTACCGCTAACAGAGCGTGGTGAGTACGTTCCCCCCCTTCCCGACGTCATAACGATATTTCAGAAACCGAATGAGCAGGTGGTCGATAACGGGAATGACCTTGCTGAGCAGGTAGAAAAGACTGTGTTACACGAAGTCGCACACTACTTCGGTTTCTCGGATGAAGAACTCCACAAGCTGGGACTTGGATAATGGTAAAAATCTTGCTCGTAACTTTCGATGGGTTGCAACCGTCGCAAATTCGATCCGAGACAATGCCGAACGTGACGAAACTTGCCGATCGTGGGGTCAGGTTCAGTCATAATCACGCCGTGTTCCCAACGGTGACGCGAGCAAACTCGGCGACAGTTGTCACCGGGGTTTACCCAGGCAAGCACGGTCTCACCGCTAATAAGTCGGTTATGCGTGACTACAAAGACAAGTACGTGGTCGATGCGCTTTTCCCGGAATTGGGACACGTGAATGACAGCGTGGATACCGGGCTGCTTTTTGTACCGACACTGGGTGAACGGTTGTCGGGGATGGGTTTGAAGTGGGTGTCTGTTGTTGGTGGCACAAGCGGTAACGCGTTTGTACATAACCCGAACGCTGAAGCATCAGGTTCGGTGATCATTCACCCGGAATTTTCGATACCATCGAACCACCACGAATCTATCGCCGATAAATTCGGAGACTGGCCCAAGAAGGCGTCACCGGCGAAAGATTTGGTGACTCGAACCGCCGACGTTGTGATCGAATACGCGTTGGACGAGCTTGATCCTGATGTTTTGATGGTCTGGTTTCCAGAGCCGGACACAACGCAGCACGCACACCCGATCGATAGCCCCGAATCTACCGCGATGTACAACCACGCTGACACAGAGTTCGGGCGTTTGCTTGAGGCGGTAAAAACTAGCGGGAGCGATCCCGATGTTTTCGTTGTCTCAGATCATGGTTACTCGACCATTGATACCGTCGTCGATGTCCAATGCGAGCTGAGTTCTTCTCCGTTTGCGGCACAGCACAAGGACAAGGACATCGTGCTAGCCGAAAACGGTGGTTCAGTCCTCTTTTACACAGATCAAGTACAGCCCGGATTGCAAGATGATCTCGCGCAATGGCTCGATGATCAATCATGGGTCGGTGCAGTCGCGACAACAGCAGAAGACAGTTTTACGGATGTTGCCGGATTGAAGCTTGATGGACCTCGAAATCCAGATATCTGCGTAGCGTTGACCAGTCGACCCACAGGCGAACCAGAGCCACGAGGTGCCGCTGGCGCGTCTACCGGTGGTGCAGTTGGAGTTGGATCGCACGGCGGTGGCAGTCAATCTGAACTCCACAACACGTTGATAGCGAGTGGTCCATCATTCCGCAAAGGCGTCGTTTCGAAGATTCCCAGTGGGAATATTGATATTGCGCCAACGATTATGCGATTGCTGGGTGGTGAAAGTGCACCGCATTACGATGGTCGAATTCTGTTGGAAGCACTCCAAGGTACGCCAGTCGATCCCGAAATGATCGAATCGAATAGATCGGAAACGGCGACTATCGAATCTGTCACGACAGAAAACGCTACGTACATTTGTCGATTCGGCTAAGTACCTTCGTACTTGGGTCTCAATACCGAATCTACACTGTTCGAATATTCATTCAGCACCGTTCTATGAGATGGTGATTCACTAGCCAGTAATTCTCTGGGCTCGGTGTGGTGTCAATGGTGACCGGTCAACCTGAATCTCAAGAACTGAAAATGCTCTCGCTCTCCGTAGATGAGCGTGTTGAGATTGCGCGTCGGCTTACCAATCATGGATTTGAGGTGCGGAACGAATCGGCCAGCACTGAAGAGCGGTTTATAGAGCGGATTACGAACGATCCGTGGGACCTCATATTCCTCAATGCCCGGGCGAAACTCGGCGAAATAGAGTCCCTGCTAGCCACGATCAAATCTCATCAACCGGATGCTTCAATATTCGGGATCGTTGAACCAAGTCAGCAAAATCAGGAAGAACTCCTGGGCGGTGGTTTCAGGGATCTATTCGAGTCTGACGATTTACAACGACTGCCTTCGTCGGTTGGAAGAGAGATCCAGTCCATCCTGGACCACCGGATTGCTGAAGAGGCAAAAGTTCTCCAGGAGCAAGTCAGATTTGCTGTCGATGAACGTGAGGTACTTGCCGAGATTGGTAGGTTGGTTTCCTCATCGCTCGATATAGGAACTGTGTACCCGGAAATAATCGAACAGGTCGCTAAGGTTATCCCGCTTGATACTGCAGCGATAGCCACTGTCGATCTCGAGGATGCTTCTGTCACCATCGACCACGTTGCAGGCGATGACGTTCAAGGTTTTGAGCAATCGACTGTATTCGATCTCTCACAGTTCACACCCGCCAATCTCCTCGCTCGGTTTGTTCTCGTTCTGGACACGGACGTGCTATACGAAATGCAGGAAGAGTTCGATGGGATCGATTCGCTACTTGAGCAAGGCGTCAGATCGATCATGGCTGCACCGCTCATTCATCGTGATGAAGTGGTGGGTTTTCTTGCCACCGTTTCTAAACTAGAACACGCTTACCAACCCGAGCATGTAGAAGTGGCAGAACGGGTAAGCGCCCAAATTGCTGGTGCTCTCGCCAACTCTCGATTACATGCACGAATAACTCGCATTGCGTCTGTAAGAGAAATCCTAGTTCAATTGGGTCGCGACGTAAGCTCTACACGGGATACAGCCCAGCTATATTCGTCCGTATTTGAAAATCTTCGATCGATTCTTCCGGTTGATCGGGGTGTGGTGGCTCTCATCAACGACAGCGCGGAGGCACTAGTTGTCGACCACGTCGACGGATTGGATGTCGAAGAATTAGGAAAAGGCGATTCGGTAGCTCTAAGAGATCTTTCACCTGAGATTCTTTCTGATCCTCTCATTTCCGGTGCACGTGCGAAAGATGATTCGCCTCCAGATGATCCGGTGAACAGGGAACTCCCTCAATCGGGTCTAAACTCAAACATTCGAGTTCCTTTGCGAGTTCGAGATACGGTCATGGGGATCATCTACCTGACCGCGAAAGGTGACAGCAGCTACACACGGGCTGATCTTGCACTGCTGGAACGAGTCTCAGCGCAAATATCCCCTGTTATCGAGTCGCTTAATCTTTTTAATCGTGTGCAATCGCTGGCTGCCGCTGTAGAGACCACGCTCGACCTTGTTGCGATCACAAATCTCAATGGGGTTACGTCATATATGAATCCTGCAGGTTGCAGAATATTGAACCTTGAAAATGACGCCTCTGGAATCGGCGTGGACCTCAAGAGTTTCATGACCGAGAAGGACGTCGACGCGATCGGTGACTTCGGACTACCCCAAGCGGAATCGTCGGGCGGATGGCAAACCGAAATCCAAATCCGCCCAAGCGGGTCTGACGAGTCAATTCCCGTCGGAATACTTATTTTTCCGGTTAGAAACCAAGCCGGCGAAATGAACGCGGTCAACGTGTTTATGCGCTGCGAAGCACTTCAGACCGACCGACGAGAATTCGTCTCAGCTGTGTCTCATGAACTTCGTACCCCGCTGACCAGCATGAGGATGTACACCGACTTGCTCGATACCGGGGATGCCGGCGAGCTAAATGAAAAGCAGAAGCTCGTTGTCGATAATTTGAAATCTACAGTCGGAAGATTGACTCGAATGGTCGATGATCTGCACGTGGTTTCGTTGATTGAGCTCGGCCGATTCGGATTGAACATTGACGATTTTGATCTTGGTGATCTCGTCGATTCTGCAAAGAGTAGTTCTCAGCCAGTTTGTGATGAACGTAGTGTCACCATCGTCAACGAGCTTAGCGGTTCTGACCTGAAAGTGTTGGCCGACCGTGGACGTACGCAACAAATCCTCGTCAACTTGCTGAACAACGCCGGGAAGTACGGAAACGAGAACAGTGCAGTCGTCGTTGCTGCCACTGCTGACTCTGAGTTCGTCACGATTTCTGTCACAGATTCTGGTCCTGGTATCGCTGCCGAAGAAATCGAAAGAATCTTCGAAAATTTCTACCGCAGTACCGACGCGAGGATATCTCGGGTTAGCGGCTCGGGCCTTGGTCTTTCGATTGCCAATGGATTGGTCGAAGCGCAGAGTGGAAAGCTCTGGGTCGAAAGTGTTGTCGGAACAGGAAGCACTTTCAGTTTCACTCTTCCGCTTGCCTAATCGTTAGCGCAAAAAACGATTGTCTCCTACCCGACGGGTCAATCCTTTTGAGTCCATGTTTTCGAGCACGGCCAGTGTGTACTTACGGCTTGTCCCAAACTTTTCTCGAACTGCGCTGATCGAAATTTCTCCGTCTAATTCACCAGAAAGTTCTTTTATCGAAGATTCGATTTCGTCGTAGACCGATGTTGGATAGATGACCCCACCACCTAAACGGGTCACGTCACCTCGGTCGACGATGAACTGGAGTAGCTCGACCGACAGTTCTTTGTCGGTTGAAGGGCTGTACCCGCCTGCGCACAACTCATCGAGATATGCGGACACTTCCGCTTCTTGTGAGCCTGTTAAGGTTGGCGTGAAAGCGGGATCGGTAGCGACGGCATCGTTAACTCTGAGTGAGCCGTTTGATTCAAGGGTTTCCAGCAGCGCTGTGAACGCCTGACGCTTGAGGTCAAGTTGTCCTCGGAGATCTTGGAGTGGGATCCCCGTGCGTAGCGGGTGTTGATCGTGAAAACTGCGCAAGATCTCCTTCACCTGATGCTCAGTAGCGTCGATATAGGATGTGGCTGCGTATTGGGACGCACCCTGTCCAATTTTCCTAACCTTCCCAGCATCAATAAGTTGAGTGAGAGCTCCCTCTAACTCATCCTGGGTAACGCCTGATTGCTCACGCAATAATTCCTGATTGGCAACGCGCGCCTCGATCAACACACTTTCGATTCGGTCAACTCCAGATCCCGATTGCAGAAGTTTGAGTTGTTTGACAGTTGAATTGTCGTTGCGTTTTCGACGTGGTGCTTGCGTTTGAAGCACGGTTCCACCGCCGAGAGTGTTTTCAGTGTCGCGGACTACGAACATATCGCCGCGTTGAAGTGGTAAAGACTGACTGGTTCTGATTTGAACCCAGCCAGACTTTCCTTGCGGGATTTCGTTTCCTTCGAGCACTCGGACCGTTGCCGGAACTTCGCTTGTTCCAGTGAAAATTCTAACCTTGTGATTGTGACGAACGGCGCGGGGTGCATCGTCGATAGTCCGGAAGGACGCGTCGAAAGCAGTCGAAGAAGGAATACTGCCCGGCAAGGACAGGACATCACCACGTGAAATTTGATCGTGATCGATTCCACTTATGTTGACTGCCAGGCGTGTTCCAGGCTGGACTGTCTCTTCGTTTTTCTCGTGAACCTGGAGAGTCCTGATCCTCCCGGTCAATCCGGAAGGTTGTAGTTCAATTTCAGTTCCAACTTTTAGTGAACCATCGGATAGAGTTCCGGTAACGACCGTTCCAAACCCGCTGATCGTAAAAGCGCGGTCTACTGGGAGACGTGGTGAATTGTTGGATGATCTGGGGGGCAGTGAGTCAACAAGGACATCCAATTCCTGTCTGAGTTCGTCGAGCCCTGTTCCATCCTGCGCCGAAACACTGATCAACTTTGAATCTCGAAGAGATGACGTTGATAGTAGCTCCTCGACCTCAAGCGCTACGAGGTCGTTCCACTCGTCGTCGACCAGGTCAGATTTGGTGAGAGCTACCAACCCTCGTTCGACGTTCAGAAGGTCCAGGATGGCGATGTGCTCACGCGTTTGCGGCATGATCCCTTCGTCTGCGGCAATCACGAGAAGTGCTGCGTCGATTCCACCCGCACCCATCAGCATGTTTTTTACAAATCGCTCGTGACCAGGAACGTCGACGACACTAATCTCTCTCCCTGAGGGGAGTTCTACCCACGCGAAGCCAAGTTCGATTGTCATCCCGCGGCTTTTTTCTTCAGAAAGCCGGTCTGGATCAATTCCGGTTAGTGCTTCGATCAACGTGGATTTCCCATGATCGACGTGACCAGCAGTGCCTATGACGAACAACTAACTATGGCTCCTCAAACAACCAGGATTTTCGACTTACATGGCGTAGGGCTAATCGCCAACGAACTCGGCGAAAACTTCATTGCCGAGCAAGGTACCTCGCGAAGTTAGACGCACCGAGTCTTGCGACGATTCAATGAGACCTAGTTTTGTAAGGCGATCAAATTCTGCGGGAAATACTTGCCGAACATCTTTGCCAAATCTTTCGACAAACCTATCGAACTCTACACCTTCATTGAGCCGCATCCCCATCATCATCGTTTCCGATACATCAAGTTCAGGAGTTGTCACCTCGATCTGGTCCACTGGGCCTTCTGGGTGTCTCATACTTGCTACCGGAGATTCCGTCCCTTGGGTTACCGAACCCAACGCTATCAACCCGTACTGGCGCGGTGATCGTAAATTAGCGAACCGATTGTTAGCGAGCCACGAGTGCGCTCCCGGACCGACTCCCAGGTACGGTTCGTTTTTCCAGTAAATAACGTTGTGTCGGGCTTCGAATCCAGGTTTGCTCCAGTTCGAAACCTCGTACTGATCGAGTCCCGCATTTGGTAGTTCGTCTCGGGCATGTTCATACATATCTGCCGCGAGATCATCATCCGGTTCTGGGACACGACCCGAAGAGACCTCAACTGCAAGTGGAGTACCTTCTTCGATCTGGAGTGAGTAAAGCGAGATGTGTTCTGTACCGAGTTCAGTTGCGGCCGAGAGAGTGCGCGACCACTGATCGAATGACTGGTGTGGCAGCCCGTAGATCAAATCGATTGACAAATTATCCAAACCTGCGCGTCTCAGCAGTTCGGCCGAGTCGTACACGTCCGAAGAACTGTGGCGACGAGTTAGCGATTCGAGAAGATCGTCATCGAAACTTTGAATACCCATCGACACGCGGTTGATTCCAGACCCTAGCCATGCCTCCGCTTTTTCATCGGTGACATCACCAGGGTTGCATTCGAGCGTGACCTCAGCGGAGCTCTCAACCTTGAACTCACAGTTGATCGACTGAACTATTCGATCAAGATCCGTTGACGGTAGGTATGACGGTGTTCCGCCACCAAAGAAAATCGTACGTACAGGCGGAGAATCGAGTAGCTCACCCCAGCGAGAGATTTCGCTAATCAGGGCATCCACGTACCCAGGCATTTGCGATTCAATGCCAGCGTACGTGTTGAAGTCACAATACGAACACTTCGTGTGACAAAAAGGAACGTGGACGTAAAGTCCGATCCCATCGCGGTAGTCTGGAGGGTTGTGAACTATGCCGCAATAGTCAGGCATTAGTTTCGGGACCTCTTCGTATTTATCCTGGCGTCCACAGTCCTGAATCAGTATTCGAACCACCGCCAGCGCTTTCACCGCCGGGAGCTGCCCCGCCTTGTTGAGCGCGAGCTTGTTCTTCCGCCATTTGCTGGCGGATCGCCTCATTGGCTTGCTGGACCCAGCGTTCCAATTCGTCCAGTTCAGGCGGTGAAACGATGAATTTCTCAACTCCTTCAGGCAAGGTGAGGTTCGGGTCACCGGTAAGGATTAGGGCTGCTTCGGTGTCCTGGATTCCGTCGGTCAACCTCTGCTGCATATGCTGGGTTCGTTTTTCGGCGACCTCGGTGTATTTCTGCTGAATCTCAGAAACAACCGTCTGACTTATCAGACCCATTTGCAAGCAACGACCCCAGTCGAGAACCTGCCCGAAAAGATCCGTCTCTTCGAGATCCTCGAATACGGCTCCTGCCGAAAGCCTTTGACGAACGACCCGGTGAGCACCTGGGTTAGTTTGCTGAACCATGAGGGTGGCATCGTCTCCGCGACCAATCACGCCTTCAGCAAAAATTCTAGAGACTGTCCCAGCTTTGGCTTCCAACTGCGATACCTGGGTGTCGACAGCATCCCAGTAAGCGTTGTAACGCTCTTCAAATCCGTCCGGTGCTCCAGGTGCTGGCTGCACCATGATTACGACGTAAGCCTTTTTATTGACGAGAATGTCGCCAGCAGGTGCTTTTCCTACAGAACCAAGTTCTTCAGCTGCCATTAATAAATCCTGGACTTTCGTTTTGGTAAGTGGTGGAGGTTAGACGGAGAACAGGAAGTTCACGATATCACCGTCTTGTACGACGTAATCGCGACCTTCTTGACGGTACAACCCACGGTTTCGAGCTTCTGCCATGCTACCGCAGTCGATGAAATCATAGTACGAAATCGTTTCTGCTCGAATGAATCCTCGTTCGATATCGGAGTGGATGACTCCTGCAGCTTTTGGTGCCAATGCCCCGACGTTAACTGTCCACGCTCGTGTCTCGTCTTCACCGACTGTTAGGAATGAGTTGAGGCCGAGCACGCGGTACGAAAGCTTGATCATCCGTGACAGGCCCGACTCCCCGGCGTTGAGTCCAACTCGCATTTCAGCTTCTTCTTCCGCATCCATGCCAGCGAGTTCAGCTTCGAGGCTGCCACAAATAGCTGCTACCCCGGAAGACTTGCCGCCGACGATGCCAGAAATCTCGGCCTCTAGTTCCTCGGTTCGAGAAACGTCATCCTCGCCGATATTCAGGGCAACAAGAAGGGGCAAGCTGCTCAGAGTGAACGTGTCTGAAATTGCTTTTTGCTCAGCCGCGTCCAACTCGCGGTCCCTGAACGCCGTACCTTCCTCAAGCTCCGACTGTAATCGCTTAAGGATCTCGACATGTTTCACAGCCTCATCGCGCTCGGCGGACTTCATGCTTTTTTGCC